>Ga0074046_10000092_pt1 | contig 74067 bp, 61 predicted proteins | sample BogForMeECP23OM3_FD_94441 | JGI IMG/M metagenome (GOLD analysis project Ga0074046, IMG submission 94441) | Bog forest soil microbial communities from Calvert Island, British Columbia, Canada - Bog Forest MetaG ECP23OM3 | ecosystem: Environmental > Terrestrial > Soil > Wetlands ... | reverse complement strand
TCGATCGCAGGCTGGCAGGAGTGATTTGAGCCATGCATTCGCTGGCATTGATGGCTGGAGTGGCATGTGTCCTCGCTTGGATGTATCTGTTGCTGGCGCGCGGGCACTTCTGGATGGTGCAACAACTGGGAGCTGAATGCCGATCGCCAGCCGAGGTCGGGCTGATCGCGGTAATCATTCCTGCCCGCAACGAGGCCTATGTAATTGGTGCGTCGATAAGCTCACTGCTGCAGCAGAGCTACGCGGGCCCCATCCATATCTTCGTTGTTGACGACGGCAGCACGGATGACACAAACAGCGCGGCGCGCCAGGCGGCCACGAGCCGCGGGCAAGCAGACGCACTAACCGTGCTCACGGGGCAGCCTTTGCCACCAGGCTGGTCGGGCAAGGTGTGGGCGCTCCAGCAGGGAGTTGAGCAGGCGCTTCCATTGCAGCCGCAGTTTTTTCTACTGACCGATGCCGACATTCAACACTCGCCCGAAAATGTTGCTACGCTCGTCGCGTTGGCGGAACGCGGGAATTACGACCTCGCCTCGTTTATGGTGAAACTGCACTGTCAGAGCCTCGCGGAGAAATTGCTCATCCCGGCCTTCGTATTTTTCTTCTTCATGCTGTATCCGCCGGAGTGGATTCGCGATCCTCGCCGGAGTACAGCAGGCGCGGCGGGAGGCTGCATCCTGATTCGTCCGGCGATGCTGGAGCGCGCGGGCGGAATAGGAGTGCTTCGGGGCGAGATCATCGACGACTGTGCGCTCGCAGCGGCGGTCAAGCGTAATCGCGGCAAAGTGTGGCTAGGAACGACATCGGCAACGCAGAGCTTGCGCGCCTATGGGTCGTTTGCTGAGATCGAGCACATGATAGCGCGCACCGCGTTCAACCAGTTGCGACACTCAGCGTGGCTGTTGATAGGAGCAGTCATGGGACTGGCGCTGACGTATCTGTTGCCATTGGCATTGCTCGCCAGCGGATTTCACTCGCTCGCGATAATTGGTGCAGTGGCTTACTTACTGATGTTCATCACTTATTTGCCGATGGTTCGTTTTTATCGGCTCACCCCTCTATGGGCACTGACGCTGCCCATCAGTGCGGCGTTCTATATGTGGGCGACGCTGCACTCGGCGGTGAAGTACTGGTCGGGACGGGGTGGGGAGTGGAAAGGTCGAGCACAGGACATAGTCAGCCATTGGTAAGTTTCCTCCCGATACAGGGGTCCTTTGACTTGGCCGCGCAAAAGCGGTGCGGCCTCGCTCAGGACGACACAGTCCGTGATTAGTTTTCGCAAGATGAGCAGAAGTGCTTAGTCGGCCGCAGCCTGTTGCTGTTCTTCCTCACGCTTGAGCGAACGCCAGCGGAGTTGGTCGTATCGAATGAGATGGTCCGCCGCTTCCGGTCCCTCGCTGCCTGCCGCATAGTTAGGGAACTGGGGAGGCGGAAGCTGGGCCCACGCCTCTTCGATGGGCGTGATAATGCGCCACTCTGCTTCAACTTCATCGCAACGCGTAAACAGGGTTGGATCACCACGCATGGCATCGAGCAGCAGCGTCTCGTAAGCGGCCGGCGTTTCCGTGCCGAAGGCGTCGCGGTAGGAGAAGTCCATGTTCACGCGAATGGCTTGCATCTGCAGGCCGGGCTGTTTGACCCCGAAGCTCAACGAGATGCCTTCGTTCGGCTGGATGCGCATGGTGACGACGTTGTGGTGCACATCCTTGGGATTGCGGGAAAACAGGGCCTGCGGTGTGCGCTTGAAGTGCACAGCGATTTCCGTCAACTGGTTGGCCAGTCGCTTGCCGGCACGTACATAGAAGGGAACTCCGGCCCAACGCCAATTGTCTATGCGAAACTCAACCGCGGCATAGGTCTCGGTGAGCGAATTGGGATTGACCCCAGGCTCCTGCCGATAGCCCGCCACTGATTTGCTGTCGATCCGCCCCGGCCCGTACTGACCGCGCACCGTACGTTTGGCCACCTCTTCCTTCGTCATGGGCGAGATGGCTTTCAGCACCTCCACTTTATGACCGCGCACAGCGTCGGCGTCGAAGCTAACGGGCGGCTCCATCGCGGTCAACATGAGCAACTGCAGCATGTGGTTGGCGACCATGTCGCGCAGAGCCCCGGTCTCTTCATAGAACGCGCCGCGGTTCTCAACCCCAAGCTCTTCCGCAGCCGTGATCTCGACGTATTCGATGTAGTTGCGGTTCCAGACTGGTTCGAACATCGAGTTGCCGAAGCGAAACATAATGATGTTCTGCACGGTCTCTTTGCCGAGGTAATGATCAATGCGATACACCGATGACTCATCAAAGACGTGCGCGACAATCTCGTTCAATTCCTGCGCGCTCTTCAGATCGCGGCCGAAGGGCTTTTCCAGGATGATTCGCGTCCAGCCCTGGTTGTTGTGCGAAAGTCCAACCGAGCCCAGGCCTTCGACGATCGGAGGAGCAAGCGATGCCGGCGTCGAGACATAAAACATGATGTTCTTGCTGGCGCCGTTCTTCTGCATCTCTTCGATCTTCGTCTTCAGGTCAGGATAGAACTGGCGCTGGTTGGCGTCGCCGACCAGATAATGTAGACGATGGGTGAAATCCTTCCAGCCGTCATCGGTGAAGTTGCGCGTATCTTTCGAATGCGCCGCCCCTTCACGCAGGCGTGCTCGGAAGTCGTCATCCGTTAGCTTGGTGCGTCCAATACCAAGAACGTCGAAGTTACGGTTGGTGCACCCCACGCAAGCCAGATCATAGAGTGCGGGAATCAGTTTTCGGCGTGTGAGGTCGCCGGTTGCCCCGAAGATTACCACCAGACAGGAGTCACCCTTGGGCAAAGTTGGTTTTACAAGTTTGATAGGCGACGGCTGAACAACAGTACTCATAGAGGTTTCTCTTCAGGATTTGGAATAACTGATCAATACGGGCCGTGGCCGAACCAAGTTCTAAAAGCCCTTAACCTTTCTTATGACCTCGCGTGCCTTGGCAACGACGTTATCTACAGTAAAGCCAAAGTGCTTCAGCAAGTCCTTTAAAGGAGCAGATGCACCAAAGTCGTCCCGCGCCACAACTAATCCATCGGGACCGACGTACTCGCTCCAGCCCAGGCTCGTCCCGGCTTCGACGGCCACTCGAGCCCGCACCGCTGGCGGAAAGACCTCAGCCCTATATTCGTCGGGCTGCTCATCAAACAATCTCCAACACGGCATCGAGACGACGCGCGCTTTCACGCCCTCGGCGATGAGCTTCTCATAGGCGCCAATGCAGAGCTGCACCTCCGAGCCGGTCCCTATCAGAATGACATCAGGCGTGCCACCGGAATCAGCCATAATGTAGGCGCCCTTGGCAACGCCCGCTGCCGAAGCGTACTTTGTGCGGTCGAAGGTGGGGACCGCCTGGCGAGTCAGCGCCAGTGCGACCGGTACTTTCTTGAGCGGCATAATGTAGCGCCACGTCTCCGCAACCTCGTTGGCGTCGGCGGGACGGAAGAGCAGCAGCCGCGGAATAGCCCGCAAGGACATAAGGTGCTCGATCGGCTGGTGCGTTGGTCCGTCTTCTCCCAGGCAGAAGGAATCGTGCGTGTAGATGAAGATGACCGGCTGGTCCATCAGTGCGGCAAGGCGGAGCACGGGCCGCATGTAATCTGAAAAGATAAAGAAGGTCGCACCGTAGGGGCGCATTCCTGAAAGCGACATACCGTTGACGATGGAACCCATGGTGTGCTCGCGGATGCCGAAGTGGAAGTTGCGACCACCATAACTGCCCTTTTCGAAGTTGGTGGCTCCGTCAATGAGCGTTTTGGTGGAAGGATAAAGATCCGCCGCGCCGCCCAGTAGCCAGGGGACGTTCTTCGCGACCGCGTTCAGCACTTTGCTGTCGGATTCGCGTGTGGCCACGCCTTTTGCGTCAGCCGGAAAAGTTGGAATGTCTTTGTCCCACCCGTGCGGCAAATCCTGGTCGAGCATTTGCCGGCAAGTCTTGGCGAGGTCGGGAAACTGCTTCGACCAGGCGTTGTAGGCATCGTTCCACTCCTGCTCCCACTTGGCACCGCGGTCGACGGCCTTGCCCATATAGGCCTTCACTTCTTCGGGAACCAGGAAATGTTGATCCGGCGGCCAGCCATAGGCGATTTTGGTCAAGCGAACCTCGTCCTCGCCCAGCGCTTCGCCGTGGGCTTCCTTAGTGTCCTGGCGGTGAGGCGAGCCCCATCCGATGTGCGTATCCACGATGACGATTGTCGGTCGGGCTGCCTCGCGCTGCGCGGCTTGGATGGCCACCTCGATCATATCGAGGTCGTTCACATCGCTCACGTGAAGCACATTCCAGTGCCAGGCTTCGAAGCGCAGGCCGACGTCATCGGTGAAAGCCAGGGACGTGCTGCCTTCGATGGTGATGTGGTTGTTGTCATAGAACCAGATCAGGTTCGAGAGTCCGAGGTGTCCAGCGACCGAGGCGGCCTCATTGCTGACGCCTTCCATCAGATCGCCGTCGCCGCAGAATACGTAGATGCGGTAGTCGAAAGGATTTTGGCCGCCCTTACTGAATTGGGAGGCCAGCCAGCGCTGGGCAATCGCCATGCCAACGGAATTGCCACACCCCTGCCCCAAAGGTCCGGTCGTGGCATCCGCTCCGGGTACAAGGCCATACTCAGGATGGCCCGGTGTCTTCGATCCCCACTGGCGAAACTGTTTGATGTCGTCGAGGGAAAGATCGTAGCCGGTCAAGTAGAGCATTGAGTAAAGCAGCATGCACGCGTGCCCGTTGGACAGAATGAAGCGGTCGCGGCCCGGCCAGTGAGGATTGCGTGGATTGAAGCGTAAATGCCGGTTCCACAAGGTGAAAGCCAGCGGCGCTAGCGCCATCGGCGTGCCGGGATGCCCGCTGTTGGCCTTCTGCACTGCATCCATCGAAAGCGTACGGATAGTGTTGATGCACAGAGTCTCAAGCTTCTGCTGCGGCGTTTGGCTCGCATGTCCAGGTTGGGGCGCGACCGTGGGTGCTTGCTTCTTATCCTGGGAGGTGTTTGCCTGACTACTCACTCGTTTCCGCCTTTCTGCTATTCAAGCTTGTTTGTACTGGATGCGTGACCTCTACGTGGTAGTCCACCCCCTGCCAATTGCCGTCCACCGGCCAGAAGAAGGTAAACACCAGCGGTTCGGCTTGCGCGGCGGAGACCTGAATATCGGCGAACTCCACTCCCACAGCCGTTGCCGTGGAAGGCGTGTCCTCCGCCGTTTTCCATCCGTCGCTGCTCCAATGCAATAAGAATTGCGAAGAGGCCTGCACTCGCAACAAACCTCCAGCCGGAACTCGACGGACCTGACGATTGATCTTCCACACTTCGATTGCCGGGCGCGGATGCCCGTTTCGATATCGTTGAGCGACCGGCTCAACGAGGTCAAAGATCCGGTTGTCGACGACGGAGCGCAACAATTTTACGTATTCAGAGTGTGCCCACATGAGCGGGTTGGCAGCGCCGGTAGGTCCACCGAGGCATAGATGCTTGGTCGGCATGTCAGGTGCATCCCAAATCTGCTCCGGAATGAGACCGATGCCGGTAGTAAAATTCTCGATGGCAAGAAGAAGAGAATCGATGTCGCGGCCGGCAGCTAGTTCGTAGGTGGCTCGTTCGCCCGTAAGTAAGGGCCAAGGCCGCCCCACGCCCCAGTTGTGGTAGGAACTGCCATCGTCGCGCTGGCCATAACCATCATGGTTGTAGCGCTTCCAGCAGGGGCCTTTCGGCGTTTCCATCTTGAGTACGGCGTCCACCACTTTCAACGAGTCCTCGATCAGTGGATCACCGGGCTTCCGCACGCCGAAACGAACCAATTCTAGAAACCCAGGATCCACAATTTCCTTTGCAAGGTATGTTGCACGGTCGCCGGGCCGCTGGTTGGCAAGGACTAAAACGCCACTGTCAGGGTCCTCGTCGCCCGGCGCTCCATCCCGGCTTATAGCCGGATTGATGCGGATATAGTGCCGCGAGATGCCGGGGACGAGCGTCCCACTATTGGTGACAGTCCACTTTTCAATGTGCGACTCGAGGAAATCGGCATAGCTGCGCACGAATTCGGCCGAAGGCTTTTCATCGCGCGACTCAAGAAACTCCGCGGCGCAAATCAGGGCCGCGATATTGCTGGCCAGGGTTGATGGCGAATAGCCCCCGGCTTCTTCCCAGCGCTCCTCAGGGGTTGCCGGACCCTTGCGGATCAGATACCCACAAGCCCGCAGAACCGTAATGTAGGGATCGAAATTGCCGAGTGCGTTGGCCTTCCACAGCCTCCACGCGAGGATGATGGGGAACGAAACTTCGTCCAGTTGCACTCCTTTCCAGTAGGGGTCTCCATCGATCCAGAAATTCTGGTAGAAGCCGCCATCCTCAGTCTGGGTGATTGAAAGATAAATAAGCGCGCGTAGAGGAGTGGCTGTGTCGCCTACGGCGAGCAGGGCTGTGGCGCTGTTCACCATGTCGCGTGTCCAGACTAGGTGATAGCCGCCGAGATCGTCGTCGCTCTTGTCCTGTCCCCAAGGAATGCTCATGCTGGCGATCATGGCGCCGGGATAGATCTTGTCTTCGTGGGCGAGCAGAAGATTAACGCTGCGCGTGAATAGTTTCGAATCGCGGTGCTGAATCTTGTCCAGTAAGGCCAGGCGTTTACTGGTGCGCTGCCACTGGTCGAGGAAGCTCTTCAGGGCATTGTCGAAGGGAATACTGAGCGACTCGACTAGGGTGGCAGCCGCGTTGTGGGCCGTGTGGCCGAATCCAAGCCCAAGGGTAAACTCCGTGCCGCGGGAAAGATCGATTTCTGCGGTGAGGGCGACGTTACCGTCCAGGGCGCTGTCGTACGCATATTCCATGGTGAGATGGTTGTCCAAGTCGGTCCAGCCGTCGTTGACACCGACGTATCCGCATGAGAGACGCTCGAAATGAGCGGTGGCAGCAAGAACAAGAAACTTGTCCTCCCGGTACGCCATTAAGACCTGGCGTCCGCGCGCGTGCAGCGCCACGGCGTTGTTGTGCCACCCGCCTATTTGCAGGTGGGGTGCACATAGGACGTAAAGATGAAGCCTTCCCTGCCATTCCGGCATGACGTTGAACTTGGTATGGACCAGCAGGCAGCTGAGGTGGGGATCGCCGATGATCTGCTTCTCGATCGAGTAGCGCCCTTCACGGTCGTAATTGGTGATCTTAAATCCAAGGCCGATAGGACCGAGGCACTCGATTTCCGACCGCATGTTCCGCCGCTCGTCGTGGAAAAACGTTTCACCGTCACTTACCAGATATTGCAGGTCGCGGATCTGGGGCGAATCAATCGTCTGGTAGTAACACTCGGTGACAACTCCGTTGGCGAGCGTGTACCAGAGGCGGCTGGAGGTCGAATAGGCAGTGCCAACCCCGTCCTTGGAGCCTCGCGTCCAGCGAGGTGGAATGCCTGGTCCGCCGGGTGCAGGATTCTTGGAGGTCATGACGTTGCAAGACGGGCCAAAAAAGCCCAGAGGAGGAAGTGTATCGCGAGTTGAACTTCCTCGCCTCATTATTAAAATCTGGTTGCGCCCAAGAGCGAGGCAGCGATTTCGACTCTCTTAATTCCGACCCTCATTTCTGTGGAACTATCGGTTATCCGGCGGTGAATAGAACACGAATGAGGCATCCGAGGGGACCTTCCGCGCATCCTCAAGGGTTAGCAAGGCTGGATCCTTCCTGCTTAGCTGTGGTAACGCCCAAACGGATTCTACTTGACGACGAGGAGGGTAAGCGACATTAGGAAACTGCCTCAGATGCTGCGGAATATTTCGCCCCGCCACTTCCGGCAAGACCATCCGAGTTCGATGAATGGAGGACTTAGGACAGTGCGAATCGTAATTGCATCCGATCAAGCAGGTCATGAAGCAAAACAGCGACTCGCAGCGAAATTGGACGCTGCGGGGCACGTCATTGTTGACGCTGCGCCTTCCATCGCTGCGCAGGAGCGTCCGGACTATGCTGAGCAGGTAGCGCTGTGCGTGCTTCGCCACGATGCCGAACGCGGAATCATCATCAGCAGTCGTGCCGTTGGGGCGTCGGTGGCCGCAAACCGGGTGGCGGGAATTCGCGCCGCGCTGTGCCACGATGCTTATTCGGCCCGCCTCGGAGCTCATGTTGAAGGCATGAACATCCTGGTGTTCGCGCTACATGCTTTCGACGAGCAGCGGGCACACGAAGTGGTGGAAGCGTATTTAGGTGTGCCGCTGGCAACGGTCGAGGCAGTGGGCGGATTGGCTCCCTGGCGATTGCAGCGAGTGTTCGCTTATATCCGCGAAAACCTTGTCAGGGAGGTGTCAGTCGCCGAGGTGGCCCAGGCTGTGGGCATGAGCCCGTATTATTTCTCCAAGCTGTTCAAGATGAGCACGGGTACGACCCCGCACCAGTACGTGATGCGGCAGCGGGTGGAACGTGCGCAATCCTTATTGCGCGACGGCCGCACTGCCTTGGCCAATGTCGCTCGCGAGGTGGGATTCGAGACGCAAAGCCACTTCACCAGTGTATTTCGTCAGCTGGTTGGAACCACTCCCAAGCGCTATCGCGAGATGCACCAGTCCATGCCGCAGGCGGAGCTGGAAGTAGATCGGCAGCAGCCTGCAACCGCTGCCTAGCGAGGTGTCATCCACGCGGCGCTGGCTATACCGTCTCCAGTTCTTCTTCTAGTAACTGCTTGCTGTAGAGCTCCGTGTAATAGCCGTTACGCTCGATCAGCTCATCGTGAGTGCCATACTCGACGATGCAGCCTTCATGCAGCACGGCGATGCGATCGGCGTTGCGCACGGTAGAGACGCGGTGCGAGATGAAGACGGTAGTGCGTCCCTCCATGATTTCGCGGAGATGGTTCAGGATGCGGTCTTCGGTATGTGTGTCCACACTGGCGAGGGCGTCGTCGAGCACCAGGATTCGCGGGTTGCGAATCACGGCGCGGGCGATGGCGGTGCGCTGCTTCTGGCCGCCTGAGAGAGTCAGACCACGTTCGCCGACCAGGGTGTCGTAACCATCGGGGAAGCTTTCAATCTCAGAGGCGATACTGGCTGCTTCGGCGGCGCGACGCACATCGGCATCGGTAGCGTTTTCCGTACCGAACGCGATGTTTTCGCGAATCGTGTCGCTAAACAGAAAGGTTTCCTGTGGTACGAAGCCGATATTTCGGCGTAGAAGTTCCAGCGGGAACTCGCGAATCGGCCTGCTGTCAATCAGAACCGAATCTTCTGCCGCGTCATAGATGCGCGGGATAAGCGACACGAGGGTGGACTTGCCGGATCCGGTGGGGCCGACAATGGCGAGACTGGTTCCAGCGGGCACGCGCAGGGTGATGTTCTTGAGCACGTTCTTGTCGCCATGAACCCGGCCCGCGCCGCGCTCAACCGCTGTCAGCGTTTCTCCATAGTGGAAGCTGAGATCGCGGAACTCGATTTCGCCGAAGATCTCACTGGGAGCGCTGACCGGTGGAACACCGGCATCGGTGATCTCAGGCTGCTCGGCCAGGATGCTCTGAATGCGCCGCATCGATGCAGTACCTCGCTGGAAAAGGCTGATGACCCATCCCAGGGAAATGATTGGCCAAGTGAGCTGCACCACGTAGGTGTTGAAAGCCACAAAGCTGCCCACGGTGATGCGATTCAGCAGCACTTCGCGCCCGCCAACCCACAGCACGATGACGACCGCGAAACCGAGGAGCGTTTCCAACGTCGGCCACAGCATGCCCATCAGGCGAACCAACTTGAGGCTGCGTGCGATGTATTCGGTGTTCTCACGCTCGAAGCTGTCGATTTCAGCTTGCTCCTGCACATAGGCGCGAATCAGGCGCGCCCCGGAAAAGTTCTCCTGCGCTTTCGCCGAGATTTCGGAGAACATTGCTTGGATTCGTTCGAAGCGCTCGTGAATCTTGCGTCCAAAGTACTGCACCACAATGCTGACAATGGGCAGGGGAACGAATGCAAAAATTGTCAGGCGGGGGCTGATACTCATCATGAACGCCAGCGCACCAGCGGTGAACACCACAGTGTTGGCGGTGTACATGATGCCAGGGCCTACCAGCATGCGGACCGCGTTGAGGTCATTGGTGGCGCGCGCCATAATGTCGCCGGTGCGGGTGCGCTGGTAAAAACTGTAGGAGAGCCGCTCGAGATGAGTGAACAGGTCATTGCGCAAATCGAATTCGATTTCGCGCGAGACGCCGATCAAGATCCAGCGAGTAAGGTATTGGAAGACAGCCTTGGCTCCAGCGACCGCAAGCAGCCACGTTGAATAGGTCAGTAACTTGTGCAGAGTTACGCCCTGGTTCAGGTCGTCGATGGCGCGCCGGATGACCAGGGGGAAGAGGACCCAGACGCAGTTATTGCAAAGTACGCAGAGGGCGCCAACCCAGAATGTCGCACGGTATCTGCGGAGATAAGGAAACAGCGGGCGTAGGTTCTTGAAGAGCATTGGCTGGAAGCAGCACTCAGTCTTACCGAAAATATCTTAGATGAGGAACGAGCTGAATTGATTCCCGTGACGCCCCAGCACTACGTCGGCACCCGCAGCAGCAAATAGCCACCAGCGAAGGCAAAGATGAAGTCCGGCGCCCAAGCGGCTATCAACGCAGGAAGCTGGTTTGCAGCGCCCATCGCCTCAAACACTCCCGCTGTGACCCAGTACGCAATCGCAATTCCGATGGCAATGGCGACTCCGGCCAAGGCGCCGCCGCGAGTGCCTGAGGCCGCGAAGGGAATTGCCAGAATTGCCATCACCAGGGTTATCAACGGGAAAGCGATCTTCTTCTGAAGCTGGACCTTCAAGCGCACAGTGTCAAACCCGCTTTGCTGCAGGTCGTAAATATATCGCCGCAACTCCTCATAGTTCATCTCCGACGACTGCTTCACTTCCTTCTTGAAGTAGGTTGGGTCCTCGAGAAGCTCGTTAAAAGTGGCTACTTCGAAGGTGCTATAGTCGCGGATTGAAGCGCCTTGTAGTGTACGCACCGATCCGGTTTCGAACACCCACTTATGAAGGCCCTCTTCCCAGTGGGCGCGTTCTGCGTGGATGCGACGTGTGAGCTGGAAGGTGTTGGGGTCAAACTCGAATATGGAAATTCCGCCGAAATGGTTGGTATCGGGATCGAATACCTGGTAGTAGTAAATTTCGTTATTCTGTCCGAATATCCACTTGCGGTCGGCCTGCAAATAGGTCTGGGCCGGCTTGCCTTTGATTTGGTTGCGTAGAATTTCCTGCTCCCGGTTGGTGTGCGGAATGTAAACCTGATCGAACACAAACAATCCCACCGCAAAAAACGCGCTGATCACAATCACCGGCAGGGCGGCGCGATAAATGCTCATGCCACTGGCCTTCATCGCGGTTAGCTCACTTGATTTCTCCATCAGACCGAAGGTAATGAGTACGGCAAGCATCACTGCCAGGGGTGCGATCAGATATATGAGAGACGGGCTCACATCCCACAGATACTCAGCCTGGATGATTGCCGGAATCCGATTACGCATGATGTCGGTCAGCAGCTCGAAGTAGGTGAAGACCAGTACGATGATCAGGGCTGTGGCGATGATCATTACCAAGTACAGAGCGAAGTCACGCAGGATCATGTCATCGAGAATCAGTGGAAAGCGCGCCCTGAACCGCCGCTTATGAGATATCGAACTCGTCCCACCTGCCTGCCCCCCAATGGCCTTTCTCCGTGGACGGTCAAGCAGGGGCAGCTTTTCTTTAGCTGCCTTCCAGAATTCGCCCCAGCTTCCGAGCTCAATCGGCATGCGGTCAACTCGCCACAGCAGGAACAGTCCGCAGCAAAAGAAAAAAATGTTAGCCGTCCAGACACCCTCCCATGGCGTCACCTTGCCCTGTCGCGCCATCGAAACCCCAATCAGGGAGAAGAAGTAATAAACGAAAACCAGCAGGATGGTGAGTACGAAACCTGTGCTCTTGCCGCCTTTGCGCGCAGACAAGCCAAGCGGGATGCCAACCATCCCGAGCACTAGACAAGCCGCCGGTAGGGCGAAGCGCCGATGAAATTCAATTTCGTAAAAGCGGGCCAAAAGCTGGTGCGAGCCGGCTACGGCCGGATTGGTGGGGCGCAGCGCTCTAGCGGCCCTTTCTTCCTTGGCAGCACTCTGGAGAAGGCCACGCAGGCCCAACTCAGCTAAGGGAAGCAGATCGCGGGGCGCTCGGTCCGCAGTACTGGGCAGTTCAATCGGAATCTCGGTGCCTTCAAAAGTCGTGATGGAATACTGATCCTTAGCTTGGGGAATGATTTCTTGCTGCGTACCGTCCTCGAGGTGGAAGCGCAGCTTTTCGGGCGAGTCGCTCAGCAGTGCCCCGCGCTGGGCCAGCGTGATCTTAGGCGACGCCGGGTCGCTGATATCGGCCAAGAAGACACCGCGCCACAAGGACCGGCCACCTGACGGGACGACATCCTGAACATAAAGCACTATGTTCTTGAATTCTTCATAGAAAACGCGTGGCTCTATCTCGAACGATGCCTGAGACGACCTTAGCCGCTCTTGCAGATGATTGAGCGCTTGCGCCGATTTGGGCGCAACATAAATGCTGTTGAACATCCCCAGCATCCAGGCGGCGACGGCAAAGATTGAGATGGTGCGAACGAACATTCCCACCCCGATGCCACTGGCCCGCATAGCCGTAACTTCGCTGTCGGCAGCCAACCGGCTCAGTCCTACCAGTATCCCAACCAGTACGCCCATCGGTAACGTAATGGTGAACGTCGTCGGCAGGGTGAACAGGAAAATCTGCACCACGCTGGGAAGGGGAGCGCTGTTGCGAACGATCAACTCTAACAGCCGTCCCAGGTCCCGCATAAAGATGATGAAAGTGAACAGCGCCATGCCCAGCAGTGCGTGGGAGGCGACCTCCTTCAAGATGTAGCGGGTCAGAATGCGCACGAAGGTCTAGTTTATCGGAACAGCGCGTCGAACGGGTGTTTGCCACTCAGGATAACTTTTCAGATAGACCGGGTTTTCCACAATTTGCAGACGAAGGCTGCAATAAACTTGGACTGCAGATGCCGTGCGGCTAGCCGCCCTGTTACACTTGTGCGGCGAACGCCTCGATGCGATGACCGAAAGTTCTTCTAAGATCAGGTTGGTGCTGCTTTGGCACATGCACCAACCATTCTATAAAGACATGGTTACAGGCGAGTATCGCCTACCTTGGGTCCGGCTGCATGCCCTCAAGGACTACTACGGCATGGTGAAACTCCTGGACGAGTTCCCCCAAGTCCATCAGAACTTCAACCTGGTTCCTTCACTGGTAAACCAAATCCAGGACTATGTTTCCGGGCAGGCGCACGACCCGTTTTTCGACTTGGTGGCCAAGCCTCCAAGCGAGCTGACACCATCTGACCGTCAGTTTGCCTTGCGCTATCTTTTCCAGGCGAACCCGGTCAACATGATCGGGCGCTATCCGCGTTACCGCGAACTCTGGGAGCGCTACCGTGACACCAGTCAGCGACCCGAGGGGCCCGATTCCTATTTCGTGACCCGGGATTACGCCGACTTGCAGGTCTTGTCGCAACTGGCCTGGTTCGACGAGTTCTTCCTGGCCGACCCCGATATCGTGGGGCTGGTGCAACAAGAGGAAGACTTCACGGTTGAAGACCAACAACTGGTGATCGCCAAGGAGCGTGAGTTTCTGGGCAAGGTGCTACCGGCTTACGCCGCAGCCGCCAAGCGCGGATCGATTGAGCTGTCCGCGACCCCGTACTACCATCCCATCGTGCCGTTGCTGTGCGATTCCAACGTCGGGGCGAAATCCACGCCCGGACTGAATCTCCCCACGCGCCGGTTTCAGCATCCTGACGATGCCGGTCTTCAGATTCGAATGGCCCTCGATTCGCAGGAGGCGCTCTTTGGGGTGCGTCCCAAGGGATTGTGGCCCTCTGAGGGTAGCGTTTCGGAAGAGACGCTACGCCTAGCGAGTAGACAGGGTATTCAATGGATGGCAACCGACGAAGGCGTTCTTGGGCGATCTCTGGATTTCAACTTTGCCCGCCACGATGGCGAGAAACTTCAAGGCGACGGAGCGGAGCGGCTATACAACATTTACCACTACGAGAAAGACGATACGCGGATGCACCTCGTCTTCCGCGATCATCACATTTCCGATTTGATCGGCTTTGTGTATTCGGGAATGCGTCCGCAGGAGGCTGCTAACCACCTCATCCAAAACCTTAAGACTTCAGCGCAACCAGTTCTACAGAAAGGTAAAGATGCGGTAGTTTCAATCATTCTCGACGGCGAGAATGCTTGGGAGTATTACCCGGAATCGGGCCGGGAATTTCTGCGCCGCTTCTACGCTGCGCTAGATCGCGAAGCACAGATCGAGCCGGTTACCATCAGCGAAGCCATCGCTTCGCACAAGAAGAGTGACTTCGGGCAATTGCGGCGGCTGGTGCCGGGTTCGTGGATCAATGCAAATTTTGATGTCTGGATTGGATCGCCGGAGGACAACCGCTCTTGGGACCTTCTGACAGAAGCGCGCGATTATTACGACCGGCACTCGCATCGAGTTTCGGCCGCACAGCGCAAGCTTGCCCTGGAAGAGTTGCTTATCGCCGAAGGTAGCGACTGGAACTGGTGGTATGGCCCGGAGCACCACTCCGCCAACGACCGCGACTTCGACGAACTCTATCGCAAGCACCTGTCCAACGTCTATCACGCGCTGGAAGGCCTTCCGCCGGAGGAACTGAACACGCCAATCATTAGTGGCGTGGTTCGTCCCAGCTATCTTCCGCAGACCGCTTATGTCCGCGCGCGGGTGGATGGCTTGGTGAGCGGTTACTTCGAGTGGATGGGCGCTGCCAGTTACACCTCCGACCAGCGATCGATGGCGATGCATGGCAAACAGTTTCTGCTGGACGCGGTTTACGCCGGCTTGGACGAGGATTCTGTTTCCGGTCGGCTTGATTTCCATCACAGCCCGCCCGAAGGCGAGTATCGCCTGGTGGTGAACCTGGAAGTGCGCCACGACGGCCGCGATCGCAAGTCTCCGGTAAACTCTTATCGCCTTGCGGCCGATGCGCAAAGCAAAACGCTCTTGAAGTGGTTGCTCACCAACAGCGAAGAGCGGCATAAGCTGGCAAGTTTTTCGGCCGAGAACGGCGGCGCTCTGGCCAATGGTGTGGAGGTTGCGCTCGCCGACATATTCGAATTCCGCATTCCCTTCGAGCTCGTCGGCGCGCAGCAGGGAAGCCGTCTACGCTTGCGCTTCTCGATTTGGCGCGAACACCTGCCGGTGGATTCGCTGCCATTGGAGGGCTGGATAGACCTCATGGCACTGCCTGAAGAAGAGCTAGAGAGCAACCTGTATTCCGTTACGCAGCAGGAATGACAACCTAGTACTGACTACTGGGTGCTGGCCAGTACACCGGCCATCCGCGGGCGCGTGCGATCTGCTCCAAGTCAGGGTTGGGATTGACGCAAAACGGATGCTTCGCAATCTCCAACATGGCTTGATCGTGTACCGAGTTGCCAAATACCGCACCCACCGGCTTGCCGATCACCTCACAAATGGCAACAGCCTTCAGTTCGTCAGTAGGTACGCGGATAAGGCGGTTGCTGGCGTGTCCGTCGTTAAGATGAACGCAGGCCGCGAGTACGTGATCACGCGTGATGCCAAAACGCTTAGCACCAACTTCCACAACCCAATTATTGGTTGAGGAAACTGCCCAGATGTCGCATCCCTGCGAAGCCAGGCGTTGGGTCAGTTCCTTCATCTCAGGAAACACGCGATAGCCGACGACCTCATCGAAGAACTCATCCGCCGCTTGCAGTAATGCCTCATGCGAGAGTCCCTCGTTCATAGTGACCATCTCGCCACACATCTGCTCTTCGTCCACCTTGCCGGCCCGGTACTCTTGGTAGCGGGCGCGCGCCCACTCGGCAACTTCACGGCTCACCATGCCATGCTCGATTTCCCAATAGAAGAAGTCCGCACCTGCGTCGCCGCTCCAGAGCGTTCCATCGCAATCGAAAACCGCAATCGTCGGCTTGAGTGCCAGCACCGATTCGACAAACTCTCTGGCTCGGCTGCCGAGGTCGGACGAACTCAAAACTCCTTCTCCGAGGAAATCAGGTCTGAGCCAAACAGGCGTTCGTAGTCTTCCGGAGTATCAACGTTTGCGGCAATGCGATTGTCCTCGACCCGCTGGTACTGAATATGTTTCTGGCACTGATGCTCGACATCGCGGGCTGTCGCGTCCGCCGGTGCGCGCAGAAACGCCTCAATCATCTCTCGCCCGACCAGGATGGGATGTCCGTGCACCAGCTCCTCGCCACGCCGTACCTCGGGCACGACCGCCCATACGTCGGGACCCGAGTTGAGGAACGCGTCGCGCAGCAATCCCAAAGTGATTGGCAGGACTGGCGGATGATCGATCAGGGCGACGAAAGCGGCATCACGTCCGTGGTTCAACACTTCATGCAAACCGACTTGCAACGAACTGAACTGCCCGCGTTCGGGCTCGCGATTGACGGCAAGAAACGCGCCATGCGCGTACACAACCGGTTCGAGGGCGGCTTCATTCTTCCCCGCAACCACGACGACGAGGTCGCTGTGCGCCTGGAGGAGATCGATGGTAGCGCCGAGGAACGTGTTTGCGGCCGGCGTTCCCTCAGCGACCGGAGGCCACGGAAGCAAGGCCTTGTCACGGCCCATCCGAGTAGAGAATCCGGCGGCCAGAACCACTCCGCAAATGCTGGGGGCTAGCGCCATGGCTCGAAGATAGCAGAGCCGAGTTGCAGAGACCAGCGAAGACCAGCTGTACTCCAGGGGTACCCCGCTCCTGCTTCCTTAGATTCAATTATTTACATGCTGTTTCGTTCGCAAACTATAGATTATAAAAACTTACTCTTATCTAATAGAGGCCCAAAGACTTACACCTCCGTAGAACCCGCGCTCATCTGCGGCCCGCGGCCACCTAATTGTGAAAGAACTCGGCCCTTGAACACTGGGTGCTGCCGACGAGGACACAACAACTTCGTCCTCGCATCGCCAGTCTTACCCCACCGCGAGGACCTAGCACAAGTGCACAAGTCACGTGCCTGCGTGACCATTGCACCCGCACGCGCATCCGAACCTACGACTCTCGCGTCGTCTCTTCGATGGCGTCTTGTTCTTCGTGCTCGGGCAGGGGACTTGGTGGATAGGAATATGCTTTGCTGGGGACGTTGGTCACCGCGTGACGGCAGACTGCAATCATCTCGGCAACGATGGAAACGGCAATCTCTTCGGGAGTGACTGCGCCGATCTCCAGTCCCACCGGCGCGTGGACGTTGGCGAACTTTTCCGCGGGAACGCCTTCCTTTTCCAGCTCTTTGTAGATGGAGATAGTCTTGCGCCGAGAGCCGATCATTCCCAGATATCGTGCGCGCGTGTTCACCGCCCAGCGCAATACCCGCATGTCGTCGCGATGCCCGCGAGTGACGATCACAATGTGCGACGACTCGGGAGGATCCAGTCGCGCAGTCGCCGCTTCGAAGTCCTCGGCGATGACCTCGCGCGCGTCAGGGAAGCGCTCGCGGTTGGCGTAGGACTCGCGATCGTCCACCACTACCACTTCGAAACCCGCAACGGCGGCAATTTTGTACAAGTTATAGGCGACGTGCCCGGCGCCAAAGATATACAGGAGTGCCGGAGGAAGCACTGGCTCGATAAAGACCTCGAGCGTGCCGCCGCAGACCAGACCGGTATCGTACTTGGGATTGTTGTTGAGGTTGAAGGTCAGTGTCCGCGGCTTTTCCTCTTCCATCACCTCGCGGGCCGCCTGCCAGACCTCGGCTTCCACGCATCCGCCGCCGATGGTCCCGGCGATTGAGCCATCGTCGCGCACCAGCATCTTCGCGGTCTGGAACGATGGGATCGAGCCGCGCACGTTGTTGATGGTGGCGACGGCGCCGCGGCGTCCCTGGTGGCGCAGCTCAACGATTTGTTCGTAGATGCCCATGATGGCTCTGTCCATTATTGAGATGCGGGCGCGCGAAGTCAAAACCGGACTCGTCGTGCTACATTCATAGGTTTCCAACTCGGGTTGGGCGCGTTCTCGAAGGAGCAGGGAGGTCGCGATGAAGGCAGTCCGCATTCATGAGTTCGGTGGTCCTGAGGTACTGAAATATGAAGACATTCCTGATCCTGTTTTGCGCAAGGATCATGCGCTGGTTCGGGTGCGCGCTTGCGCGCTGAACCATCTCGATCTATGGGTGCGCAAAGGTCTGCCCGGGGTGCAGTTGCCGCACATTCTGGGCAGCGACATCGCGGGCGAGGTCGTCGAGTGCGGCGAATACATCACCGACCTCAACGAGGGCACGCGCGTGCTGCTGGCGCCGATGGTTTTTTGTAATCACTGCGAGCAGTGCAACCAGGGACGCCAGAACTTTTGCCCCCAGTTCGCCGTGCTGGGCAACGGCGTGGACGGCGGCAACTGCGAGCTGATCGCGGTGCCGCGTGTGAACGTCATCCCGATTCCCGACACGCTCGATTTTGTGCAGGCGGCGAGCGTGCCGCTGGTCTTCCTGACTGCGTGGCACATGCTGGTGGGCCGTGCCCGGTTGCGGGCAGGGCAGACGGTGCTGGTACTCGGCGCAGGTTCAGGAGTTGGCTCGGCCGCCATCCAGATTTGCAAGATGCTCTCAGCCGAAGTCATCACTACCGCGGGCGATGAGAGCAAGCTGGAGAAAGCTCGCGAGTTGGGCGCCGATTACACCATCGATCATTGCAAGCAGAAAATTGGCGACGAGGTGCGGCGCATAACCAACAGGCGCGGCGTGGACATTGTCTTCGAGCACGTGGGCCAGGCCACATGGAAGGAGAGCCTGAAATCGCTGAAGAATGGCGGCACGCTAGTCACTTGCGGTGCAACCACGGGCTACGACGGTAACCTCGATCTGCGCTTTCTGTTCTCGCGCCAGCTCTCCCTGCTGGGTTCTTACATGGGCGCGATGGGCGAGCTGGATGAGGTACTGAAGCACGTTTTTGCGGGCAAGCTGAAGCCGGTTGTGGACCGCACCTTCCCGTTGAGCGAAACTCGGGCTGCGCATGAGTATCTTGCCAGCAGTGAACAATTCGGCAAAGTCGTGGTGATTCCGTGAGCACTCCCTAAAGAGAGTTCTGGGTTGTGTCAGGGACGACTCTTAGTCGTGCCGAAGAAGTCGCAGAAAAGCCAGAGCTTTAGCCCCTGCAAAGCAGCCCTATCAGGGGCGAAAGCCCAAATTTCGTTATCAACTAAGCGGCACGTTAAGAACCATGCCCTGATGCAGAACGATTAATGGGATGATTTCTAGTCTTTGCGATCTTGAAGCGCGGCAAGAAGAATTTGGCGATCGCGTCACAGGAGGTGAGCAGTGGCCATAAGGGAGATTCAGGTACAGCGATTTAACGTGACCTCCTCCAAATCGTTCGAGGATGTTGTCGGGCGAATTGATGGGGCTATAGGTCATCCCGATATGAAAGAGCTGCTGAGAGCACCGACTTACTCTGACCTGGAAAGAGCAATCAGTAAGCTCGTCGGGCCATCAGGGCTAATGGAGTTTACGCGCTTTGATCTGGGCGCGATTTTGCGCTTGGAACGTGGAACCAAGGTGCCCAAGATTTTGCGTCTCGTGGTTGGTAATCCGCTCATCATGAAACGCATGGTCGAGCATGTGCCCGACGCAGGCTCCTACGCGCCAGTAACGATTCTCATCGATGAACGCGAAGACGGCGTGCACGTCTCGTACGACCGCGTGGCCACCCTGCTGGCGTCTTACGGCAATGCAGAAGCTTTGGCAGTTGCACGAGATTTGGACTCCAAAGTGGAGTCGCTGCTAACGGCTGCGACTTCTTGAGGGGTCGTCAAGCATCAGCCGGCAAAAAACCCTCACTTGATCTGCCGTTACGTAAAGAGCGCGCCAACACTCGCTCCCGTATACTATTTTCATATTAAGAATGCTATCTAAAGGTGCAGCTTTCCATGTCACAGGGTCTCAGTATCGGCCAGAGCGAACCTCTAAAGATCAAAATACAATCTCGCACCGCCAAGGTTGGCGTTATCGGGATGGGTTACGTCGGCCTGCCGCTGGCGCTGCTCTTCAGTGAGCAATCGTTTCCGGTGACCGGCTTCGATATCGATAAGAAGAAGGTCGATGTTCTGGAATCAGGCGGCTCCTACATCTACCGCATTGCTCCCACCGAAATCCAGGCGGCGCGATCGAATGGTTTTGCGGCCACCTCGGATTACGCAAACATCGCTGGTATGGACGCGATCATCATCTGCGTTCCCACGCCGCTGAACGAGCATCACGAGCCCGATCTCCGCTACATCTGCGAGACGGCAGAATCGATCGCACCGCACCTGCGCGCTGGCCAGTTGCTGGTTTTGGAGAGCACAACCTATCCTGGCACGACCGAGGAGGTTCTGGTTCCCATTCTTGAGCGCATGAACAAGCGAGGCCTGAAGGCGGCGCGGCCTGGCATGCAAGGCGACGACCTGTTTTATGTTGTCTTCTCGCCGGAGCGCGAAGATCCCGGCAACGATACTGTGGCGCGGCGCGACATACCCAAGGTCATCGGCGGACTCGATCCACGTGCCGGCGAACTCGGCGGCCAACTCTATGGCACCATCTTCAACCGTACCGTTCCCGTCTCGACTCCGGCTGCGGCGGAGATGACCAAACTTCTGGAGAACATCTATCGCTGCGTCAACATCGCGCTGGTGAACGAGTTGAAACAGCTCTGCCTGCGCATGGGCATCGACATCTGGGAAGTGATCGAAGCGGCCAAGACCAAGCCCTTTGGCTTCCAGGCGTTCTACCCGGGGCCCGGGCTGGGTGGGCACTGCATTCCCATCGATCCCTTCTACCTTTCGTGGAAGGCTAAGGAGTTCGACTTTCGGACGCGCTTCATCGAACTGGCGGGCGAGGTCAATACTGCCATGCCCTATCATTCGGTCGAAGCGGTCGCCGACGCTCTGAACCAGAACAAGAAGGCACTAAACGGCGCAAAGATATTGGTTTTGGGACTGTCGTACAAGCGGGACATCGACGACCTGCGCGAGTCACCGTCGCTTACTATCATTGAGCTGCTGCAAAACCGCGGCGCAGTCGTCAGCTACAACGATCCCTATTTTCCGGCTGTAGGACGCGGCCGCAAGTACGACTTGAACATGACGTGCAGCTCGCTCGACAAGCTGGACGAGTATGACTGCGTGATCATCGTGACCGACCACAGCGACTATGATTACCCGCGTATCGTGCGCGAGTCGAAGCTGGTGGTGGACACCCGCAACGCTACCAAGGGAATCGATTCACCTAAGATCGTGCGCTGCTAGATCAGATCTCGTTCCGTCATGGACGAGTGCAGAACTCCAGTAGTATAAGAGTTGTTTGCAGTGGCGGAACTTGCGCGGTCTTGCCGTTATCCGTCCTTGCGTTTCTGGGCGTACGAAGGGTATTCATGTCAACCACAACACACGGCCCGAAAGGGCTGGAAGGGATTACCGCTGCAAATTCCAGCATCTGCTACATCGATGGCGATCAGGGTGTGCTTGCTTATCGCGGCATCGACATCCACGAGCTAGCGGACCACTCGACATTCGAAGAAGTTTGTTTCCTCCTCTGGTTCGGACGGCTGCCGAACCGCGCCGAGTTGAATGAGCTGAAGCTGAACCTGGCTCGCGAGCGCAAGCTGGATGCCTCCATCATCAGTTTGTTGCGGCAAGCTCCCGCGCACGCCCTGCCCATGGACGTGCTGCGCACCATCGTATCTGCGCTCTCGTATTACGATCCCGAAGAAAAAGTCAACGATCACGACGCCAACGTGCGCAAAGCGATTCGCATTACGGCGCAGATTGCGTACGTTGTTGCTGCCTATGATCGCATTCGCAAGGGCAAGCCGCTGGTTGAACCTGACCGCTCGCTCTCGCACGCCGGCAACTTTCTGTACCTGTTGAATGGCGAGATCCCGAGTGCAACGGCGGAGCGCGCGCTCGACATCGCACTTATCCTGCACGCCGATCACGAACTGAATGCCTCGACCTTCGCGGCGCGCGTCGTGGCGGCTACGCTGAGCGATATGCATTCGGCGGTCACCGCTGCCATTGGGGCGCTCAAAGGCCCGTTGCACGGCGGCGCCAACGAAGCGGTTTTTCATATTCTTGAAGCCATCGACGCTTCCGGTACCGGTCCGGTGGAGTATGTGAAAGCCATGCTGGCGCAGAAGAAGAAGGTGCCCGGCTTTGGGCATCGTGTGTACCACACCGAGGATCCGCGGGCTACACACCTGCGTACCATGTCCCGTGACCTGGGTGAGTCGAGCGGCAATCCCAAGTGGTTTGACATCTCGCACAAAATCGAAGAGTTCATCGTGGCCGATCGCAAGTTGAACGCCAACGTGGATTTCTATTCGGCTTCGACTTATCACACGCTGGGCATCGACGTTGATCTGTTCACGCCAGTGTTCGCCGTTTCGCGCGTGTCCGGTTGGACCGCGCATGTCATCGAGCAGCTCAACGACAACCGGCTCATTCGACCCCGCGCCGATTACCAGGGCCCTTCCTATCCCAACCACTACGTGCCGATGGAGAAGAGGTAGAAAATGGTGGGAGTTGAGTCATCGCCGCCAGCTACAATAGGGGTCGCGATGTTGCACGCGACAATAGGTCGACCCCGATGGCGGCACCGACTTTGGAAGCTGTTTCTTGCTTGGACTATACCGGTTTATGTTTTGTCGGTCCTCACGGCTTATGCATCCTTTCGATCCTAGGGTCTTCTAAGCCAGTGGGGACTCCACTTAACATACTTAATTCCGGCAATTTGCGTCGGCGGCCTTGGTAGTCTCTTTTTGGCGCAAGGCACAGCACAAACCAACCTGGGTGGAGCGAGACTTGGCGCTGGGATTGGAGTGGTGCTTTCATTATTTGGCGGCTTCCTAGCTGCCGTACTTCTCACTCCTCCAAATTCCGAGGGGAGAGCGTGGTTTGGACTCTTGATGTTCCCGGTGGTTTTCTTTGCGGCCTTAGTTGGATTGCCAATAGGTATCTATGCACGCAACCTTTGCGGGGAGAGTCCATCATCGAACTCCGCAGACGTTCAAAGCGAACCGCTTGCGGGTAACAGCCAATCCCGAATCCCGCAGGACCCTCCCGAATCCAATTAGAAGCTAGAATAGGGCCGTCCATGCGCAGAGTGTATCTCGACAACAACGCCACCACGCCGCTTCTGCCTGAAGTGTTCGAAGCGATGCGCCCGTACTTTTTCGAGAAGTTCGGCAACGCATCGTCTATTCACCAGCAGGGGCAGCGGGCGCGCGCGGCGGTCGAGCACGCGCGTGAGCAAGTTGCCGAGTTACTGAACTGTCGTCCGGCGGAGATCGTTTTTACCAGCGGCGGCACGGAGGGCGACAACCTCGCACTGTTCGGCCTGATGAAGCCGGGCGACCACATCATCACCTCGGCGGTCGAGCACCACGCCGTGCTGAACGCGTGTAAGCGCCTTGAAGAGATGGGTTGCGCCGTGACCTACTTGCCCGTGGACGGTCGCGCGCTGGTCGATCCCGATGATGTGCGGCGCGCGCTGCGTCCGGAGACGAAGCTCATCAGCATCATTCTGGCGAACAACGAAACCGGTGTCCTGCAGCCGGTGCGCGAGATCGCGAAGATTGCCGCAGAAGCCGATGTTTATGTCCACACCGACGCGGTGCAGGCTGCGGGCAAGGTGCCGCTCGATGTGAAAGAGATTGGATGCGACCTGCTGACCATCACCGGCCATAAGATGCACGGGCCGATAGGCGCAGGCGTGCTTTACGTGCGAAAGGGAACCCTGTTGCAGCCGCTGTTTTACGGAGGTCGTCACGAGCGTTCGCGTCGCGCGGGCACGGAGAACTTACCCGGCATTGTTGGGCTTGGCAAGGCGGTGGAGATCGCGCATCAGGGTTTTGCGGACGGCAGCGTCGAGCGCATGGCTGCGCTGCGCAACCGTTTGGAGAAGGGAATTATCGAAGGGGTGGAGCAGATCGGCGTGAACAGCGGCGATGCGCCCCGAGTGCCTAACACGACAAATATCTACTTCGACTGTATCGAAGGCGAGGCGATGGTAATCGCACTTGACCTGAAGGGTCTGTCGGTTTCGACCGGAGCTGCGTGCTCGTCGGGAGCAATCGAGCCCTCGCATGTGCTGACCGCGATGGGACTGTCGGCCGATAGAGCTCGCGCCAGCATCCGTTTCAGCCTCGGCAAACAGAATACGGCAGAAGATGTCGAGTTCGCGCTGTCGCTGGTGCCAGCGGTTGTATCCAGGCTGCGAGAATTAAGTCCCGTTTACAAGGCTGTGCACAGTTGAAAACGGCAGAGGAGACATTAAGGGAAATCCGTAAGCGCGCCCGAAGGCGTGGCGTGATCCTCCTTCGCTGTCCCACGTTGCAGGCATTACTTGGTTGGTATCCTTTCACCGCGCGGGGATTACAAGCGCAGGACCGGAGAACGCAGCAATCTTTATTGTTGCTGGCCAAGGTGCAAGCCTTATGATGGGCGGGTACGGATGAAGGACGCGGTTACTGGTCGGGGACCGCAGGACCGGAGCAAGTGTTGCACGAGCCCGCGTCGACGTCGCACGAGCAACACCAACTGCAAATTGCTAAATGCCGAACTCTAAGACCATCGCCGTTGCCATGTCGGGCGGAGTGGACTCGTCTACCGTCGCGGCGATGCTGTGCGAACAGGGCTACAACATAGTCGGGTTGACCATGCAGCTCTGGAATCAGCGCCGTTTGGCGGGTCATCATGGCATGCCGGACGAGCCGGTACAAGGACGCTGCTGCTCGCTCGACGATGTGTACGACGCCCGGCGTGTGGCCGAGACGCTTGGTATCCCGTACTACGTCGTCAATCAGGAAGAGCGTTTCGAGCACGACGTGGTGCGGCCGTTCGTGCAGGAGTATCTCTCTGGACGCACGCCGATCCCATGCAGCCTGTGCAACAACCATCTGAAGTTTGACCAGTTGCTGATTACGGCGCGGCAGATCGGGGCCGATCTGCTGGCGACGGGTCATTACGCGCGCAATGAGTTCGACGAGCGCAGCGGTCGCTGGGTGCTCAAACGGCCCGCCGATCGTGCCAAGGACCAGACCTACTTTCTTTTCGGCTTAACGCAGCAGCAGCTCAGCCGTACGCTGTTTCCACTGGGCGAGATGCGCAAGCCCGAGGTTCGCGAGGAGGCCAAGCGCGCCGGTCTGCGCCTGTTTGAAAAGCCTGACTCCCAGGAGATCTGCTTCGTCCCTGGCGGCGACTACAAGATGTTTCTCGACGCGTATCTGGAGGAGCAGGGCGAAGACGTGCTTGACGCCGTCGGCGAACTGGTTACGGCCAGCGGGGACGTGGTCGGCAAGCACAACGGCATCCACAATTTCACCGTCGGTCAGCGCAAGGGACTCGGTGTTGCGACCGGCTCGCCGCTCTACGTGCTGGAGATTCGCGGCGACAAGCGGCAGGTCGTCGTCGGCAGCAGCGACGAGCTGTACTCAAGCACGCTGCGCGCCAAGCGCCTGAACTGGATTGCGATTGACGAAATGCGTGAGCTGCTGCGCGTGCAGGCGAAGATCCGGCATCGTCACGAGGCAGCCGAGGCAATAGTCGAGAAGAGCGGCGATGACGAAGTTTTGGTGACGTTCGATGAGGCGCAGCGCTCCATCACACCGGGGCAGGCGGTCGTGTTCTACGATGGCGATGTAGTCGTCGGCGGAGGATGGATCACGTAGTCAAGGATCAAATAAACATCTCATCGCGGGGCCCGCCGTTGCGGCGGCGCTTCTGGTTGTTGAAGTACGTTCCCACGCTGACATTAATGGCCTGCAGGACTCCCGACACCTGACGTAGCGGCGACATCACTGAGTGCTGCACTTTCTCGGAAGTCTCTTCCACCCTGTCCATGGTGCGCGTCACCATTTCGTCGGCGCGGATCACTTGCAGGCGCACGCGATCCAGCAAATCGTTGAAAGTCGTCTGCAGCCGGTCGGCGTCGGTGCGCGCGGTGGTGGTTACATGCGCTGCGTTGTCGAGGATGACGTCAACCTTGGGGCGCATGGTCTCCAGGGAAGTTTTCACATCCTGCAGCAACACCTTGGTATTCTCCAGCAGGGGAAAGACGCGCGCCTCGCCTTCGTCGACGGCGGTCTTCAGGCGCGCACTCAGCTTGTATAGAACGACGCACATTACGAAAAGAATCAGCATCTGCAGCACGATCGCTGCTGCGGTGATGGCGATGAAAATGGTCAGCTTGTCATCCATAGCGATTCCGTCTTGGCGTTAGGGAACGTTGGGGGTTGCGCCCTCGACCTCTTCGCTGGTCGCTTCGCGATACGCCTGCCGCCCCGCCTCATACGCCGAGCGGATCTGGTCCTTCTGCTGATTCAGGTAATCGCGGCCCTTTTCGGCCCAGGAGCCGGCCTGCTCGCGCGCCTGGCGCGCCCGCTCTCTTGCTTTGTCCGGGAAATCTTCGGCTGCCGCGCGAAGCTGCTCGCGCACTTTATCTCCAGACTTGGGGGCGTAGAGAATTCCTACGGCTGCTCCGATGCCCAAACCTGCCAAAAACCACAAGAAACCACTGCCGTCACGATCAGACACGGTGACCTCCTTACGAATACTTCTCGAGTCCGGATGTTAGCACCCGTGTTACAGAATTACAAACCGCCGTGCGGCCGGTTCGCTACAAAAGCTTTCCTTAACAGCGCGATCTGGCCCGCGTGATAGACGTCATGCTGAATCACACCGTGGGCTTCGTTGTAATAACTGCGTTTTCCAGCGGCTGACAGCTCATCCAGCCTGGCAGAATCCAGGCTTGCTAGTGCCTCGCGGAACTCTTGATTAGAGGCGCGAAACGTGTCGCGGGTTTTCTGCCAGTTGGCATCGGTTACCGCCGGCGGAATAGGGAAGTTGAGCGCCTCATCGACCCCGTCCCTTTGGCCGGCGAGACGCCGCGCTCCCGCAGCTTCCCAAATCGTCATGTGCAGGACGATCTCCCAGATGGTGTGAGCCTCAGCAATTGGTCTATAAGCTGCGCATTCAGCTGAGACGCTGTCAAGGATTTGCCAGATGGGATCGCCATGCCAGGCGCTGCCATGCAGTACCCGCTCATATTCTGCAACAATGCGTTCGATTTCAGTCATAGTTCCTCCCCTAACCTCCAAGAAGTGTAACATAGGTTAGTAAAGTCAGAGCTTCTTTGCCGCAGTGCTGCGAGGCTCTTTTTCCGCGGCCCGCAAATCCACTGGCCTCGTCGCCCTTAATCTGTTACCTTTCACTGCAATTTCATTAGCGAGGGTGTCGGATGGCAGAGCTCCCCGGCAGGGAATTGCAGGCAAATTCAGACCGTTGGCACGCGATGAGCGCAGGCTTTTTGGGCTGGACGCTCGACGCCTTCGACTTCTTCGTCGTCATCTTTCTTCTCGACGTCCTGGCGGCGCACTTCCACGTGCCCAAGCGCGACATCGTGCTCACCATCACGGCCACTCTCGCCATGCGTCCGGTCGGTGCACTGCTGTTCGGCATGATGGCCGACCGTTACGGGCGTCGCCGCCCGCTGATGGCCAACGTTCTGTTTTTCTCCGCCGTAGAACTACTTTGCGGTTTTGCCCCCAATTACACCGTGTTCTTCATTCTGCGGATGCTATTCGGAATCGGCATGGGAGGGGAGTGGGGAGTAGGCGCATCGCTCGCCATGGAACACGCCCCGGTGCGCTGGCGCGGCGTGCTCTCAGGAATCCTGCAGAGTGGCTATTCCATCGGCTATCTGCTCGCCGCCTTCGCCGCGCGCCTGGTTTTGCCCAACTGGGGATGGCGCGCCATGTTTTGGGTGGGCGGCGTTCCGGCGCTGCTGGCACTCTACATCCGCACCAAGGTTCCCGAGTCCGAAGCATGGAAGCAGCACCGCGTGACGCGCACCATCGATGGCCCGAAGATCGCGTGGCAGCACAAATGGCTCAGCCTGTACATGATCGCGCTCATGTTCATGATGAACTGCCTTTCGCACGGCACGCAGGACCTCTATCCCGACTTTCTGAAACACGCGCACGGTGTGGCTCCGAACACGGTGGCCTATGTCACTATGTTCTATAACGTGGGTGCGGTGACGGGCGCGGTCATTTTCGGCTTGCTCTCGGAGCACATCGGCCGCCGCTACAGCATGCTGGCAGCGCTGGCGGTGGCGCTGGCCATCATGCCGGTGTGGGCCTTCGGCAGTACGCTCGCGATGCTGGCCATTGGCGCCTTCATCATGCAGATGGGCGTACAAGGAGCCTGGGGCAACATTCCTGTGCATCTCAACGAGCTTTCGCCAGACGCGATCCGGGGGTTGTTGCCGGGATTCACTTATCAGGTGGGCATTCTGCTTGCCGCCTCCACTCCGACGATCGAGTTTGCGCTGCGTGATCGTCTCGGCTACGCCTGGGCCCTGACTGCGTTCGAGTTGGTCGTGATAGGCATGCTGTCGCTGCTATTGATATTCGGTAGGGAAAGGCGCGGGCGCAGCTTCATGCGCGAATCGGAAGCGGTCGCCGCATAACGGCCGCCATAGCTGGCTACCGATAGCAGTCGTGGAGCGGGAGACGGGGATCGAACCCGCGACCAACGGCTTGGGAAGCCGTGACTCTACCACTGAGTTACTCCCGCTCAGCTCGATAGGTGAGCAAAGTTTAACACCGGCGCAAATCGACCCGCAATCACGCGAACGAAGGGCGCTAATCTTGCCAGAAATGAAAAAGGAGGGCCTTGGGGCCCTCCTCGGCTGGTCGCGTTGTAGGACTTACTGCTTGCTGGGTCCTGCGCTGCAACAGGTAATGCTGCCCAAAATCCCGTGATTTTCGCCGTACGGCCCCGCCGTGAAGTACAACGTGTTTTTGGGACCAGATCCCGATCCGTTACCGAAATTCAGGCCCCAGAGGCCCTCAATCTGCAACTGCAAGGCGGCCGGATTAAACAGCAATCCGACGAAAGCGCCCGCTGGCGTGTAGGCAGCGATTGCGCCGCTGCCGAACTGCCCAACCAGGATATCGTTGACGAACCCGCCAAACCCGGCCGACGGTGCTACCGCTACAGCCCACGGAGAGTTCAGGTAAGGAGTGTGAGGCAAACGCGACATAAGCGTGCCTGAGGTGCTGAACAGGGTGACATAGCCGTTCCCGGGGCCCGGGACATCGTCATGCTTGGCGGCATCCTGTTTGGCGTAGGTGACCACCAACGTATTGTTGCCGATATTGACGACATTGAAAGGTGCAAACCCGGAGGGAACCTGGGGATCGACGAACGAGCCCGAACCAAATGAAAACGGGTTGTAGTTTGTGTCGAAGACATCCACAGTACCGTTGCGGAAGTTCGCTACGTAGAGATAGTTGATGCCTCCCACAGCGCCAATGGCCAGTCCCTTGTAAACGGCGTTGCCGCTGAGACTGTTGTTGACGGCAATCACTGCGCTGGTGCCGGAGCTCCATCCCGAGATGGTTCCGTCTTCAGTTGCGAACATAAAGACCGGTGAGCTGCCGCCGATCTTGAAGCCACCCGTGGTGTTGAGGACGATCCCGTCGGGAGTCCCGGTGCCTGTTGTGCCCGATGGTACGGTTACGACCAGTGATTCAGGCTGCCCTGTTCCTGTGTATAGGGTGGACAGTCCTGTTCCATTGTCAGAGATCCACCACGGGCCGCTTGGACTGGCGATGAGGCCCCAGGGATTAACCAGGTTCGTATCGGTGAAAGCGCCGACATTAGGGATGTCGGAGGTAAGGTTGGTGGGGGTGGCCTTCTGGGCGACGGCCGGGAGGCTAACCAGTGCAATCGTCAACAACACTAACGCTGCGCTGGCAAACAGCCGGGCCGTTTGCGAACTAAGTTTCTGTGACTTAAACATCGTTCCTCCATCCATTTCGGATTCGTAGTTGCTCCTGGCGCTTCGACTTAACTCTCCGCTACCAGATTCTTTCTGCAATCTAATCCGGGCCATAAAGGCAGTTGTCTTGGCGAGGTTAAGAAGTTGTCAAAGGTTGTTGACAACTCGCGAATGAGAAAAATCTATCTGCGTGTTTGTCACAGAATTGTCACTACACCGTTGACTGGCAATTTGATCTGTTATTAGCTGTAACTCGGCAACAAAACAGATGGCATCGTAAGCGAAGGATCATGGAAAAAATTCTAGTTATTGAAGATGACCTGGCAGTGCAACGAGCTTTGCGGCGAACTTTTGAGACAGCGGGCTTCGACGTGACGATCGCTCCCGATGGGACGGTTGCCATGGAAACATTCCGCGCCACCGTACCGCGAGTCGTGGTTCTTGATTTACGGCTGCCGGGAAAGTCGGGGCAGGACATTTGCCGCGAGATCAAGCGCGAAGCCTCCACCGTACCGATACTCGTGCTCAGCGCCGCCAGCGATGTGCTCGACAAAGTTCTGCTGCTTGAGCTGGGTGCCGATGATTATGTGACAAAGCCGTTCAGCCCTCGCGAACTGCTGGCGCGGGTGCGGGCTGCCTTGCGACGCCTAAACCAGGGGGCGGACAAAGTGGAAGCCTTTAGCTTTGATGACGTCGAAGTAAACTTCTCCAGGATGGAGTTGCATCGCGAAGGACAATTGGTGCAACTTACTCCGCAAGAGTTTAAGATGTTGCGCTTCTTCCTGAACAATCAGGATCGCGTGGTGTCCCGCACTGAACTGCTCAACGAAGTGTGGGGATACCACAATTACCCCACCACCCGCACCGTTGATACGCACATGCTTCGCTTGCGGCAGAAGCTGGAGAAAGATCCTGCCGATCCGGTGCACTTCCGGACAGTCCACGGCACAGGCTACAAGTTTGTCAGGTAATACAAATCGGGGAAGGGAGTCGGCGATGGGTCAGTTGCGGCTGCGGACCAAGTTCCTCATTGCCATGCTGCTCACGTCGGCTGGCTTGACCGCCGTTACCCTTCTGACCGTTCAACGTACCGTCGAAAACCAGGTTCGCCGCCAACTGGGGAGCGACCTTGCCAACTCTGTGGAAACGTTTCGCAATGTGCAAAGAGAGCGGGAGGCTGCGCTGGAGCGCTCGGCCAGACTGATGGCTGATCTTCCCAACCTGAAGGCCCTGATGACTTCCCATCATGCCCCCACCATTCAAGACGCATCGGCCGAAATGTTTCACCTTTCCGGCGGCGACCTGTTTGCCCTGATTGATCCATCGGACCAGTTTGTTGGCTTCCATACCAAAGCCCCGGGTATCACGCGCGAGCAAGCGCAGCGGCTGCTCCAGCATCGCAACCCTCTGGACGAGCCACGGCAGTGGTGGTTTGCTGACGGGCATCTTTATGAAGTCGTCCTGACTCCTATCTATTTCGGCCGGCCTGCGGACAATTCCTTGCTGGGAGTCCTGGCAGTGGGCGATGAGATGAACGCGGCGGTAGCGCGCGAGGTGGGGCAGATTGCGGCCAGCCAGGTGGCGATCGTGCGCGGACGGGATGTCGTGGTAAGCACGCTTAATGCCGGGCAGACGGACGAACTTCGCGGATTGATCGCCACGCAAGCGATTCCGCAGGGCCCAGCCGAGTGGAAGCTGGGCAAGGAAAAATTCATTGCTTCCTCGTTGGCGCTCGATCCGGGTGCGTCTACGGCAGTCCACATTGTCGTCATGAAGTCCTACGACGAAGCGACTGCTTTCTTGAATCACCTCAGCCGGCTTTTGCTGGCGGTCGGCTTCGGCGCAGTCTTTGTCGGTAGTATGCTCGTGTACTTAACCGCGAGGACTTTCACGCGGCCACTGGAAAAACTCGTGGATGGCGTGCGGGCTTTGGGCACTGGAGACTTTCGATATCCTCTACAAGCGCATGGAACGGGCGAGGTCGCGGAGCTTACCCAGGCGTTTACCGGCATGAGGGAAAGCCTGCATGAGGCCCAGGCCCGCCTGTTGGGGGCCGAACGGCTGGCCACAATCGGCAGAATGGCAAGCTCCATTTCGCATGACCTTCGCCATCCGCTCACCGCAGTGCTGGCCAACGCCGAGTTTCTGGCCGATGCCGACCTCAACCCCCACCAACGGGAGGAGCTGTATCTGGAAATTCGGATCGCGGTCAATCGGCTGACCGATCTCATTGACTCCTTGTTGGAGTTATCGTGGCCTGCTGAATCCATGAACGTAAGCGACGCTCCGGTTGAACGAACCATAAGCCGCGCTATCGAGCTGGTTCATGCGCATCCGCAGTTTCACAAGATAGTGGTGAGCATTGAGTCATCCGGTCTTCACAACGCTCAATTCGACTCGCGGAAAATGGAACGCGTCTTCTACAACTTGCTTCTCAATGGATGCCAGGCGGCGCACGCCTACGGCGGCTATGTTGCGGTCACAGTGGCCGACCATGAGGACAACCTGGAGATCCGCGTCACCGATGACGGGCCCGGAGTGGAGTCTTCAATCTGCGATAAGCTGTTTCAGCCTTTCGTCAGCTATGGCAAGGAGAATGGGACCGGACTGGGGCTGACGATCGCGCAGAAGATCGTGCAGGACCATGGCGGCATATTGCAACTGGAAAGCTCGGTCCCCGGGCGCACAGTCATGAAGATCGTCCTTCCCCGGGTACTCAAGAAGGCTGCAAGCGGAAACGGCCAGGAGGCGGACGCCTCCCGTCACTTCAGCATGTAACGAGGCCGCCACAAAGCACGAGACTTGGAGGCCCCTTCAAATCGTTGCCCGAGGTGCGATATGGAATTCAGATACTCCCAGGTATTCGGCACGGCGCTGGTCGCAGGTTTTGTGCTAGCAGCGGGAATCTCAAGCGCCGTACGAGCTCAGCAACCTTCGCCAACGCGACAGACTGGCGTGGAGGCCTCTCTCGGCGAATTGCAAACCGAGGTGCGGGAACTGAAGCAGATGGTGTTGCAACTCCAGCAGGAGACCAGTTCCAGCCGTTCCGAGATTTCCAAGTTGCGCCAGGAGCTACAGGCACAACGTGCCGAAAGCTATGCTGCCTCAGCTTCCGGCCCGACTGACAACGACCAATCCGGCGCTTCTACCAATGCCGCTTCACTGGGACAGCGATTGCAGCACCTTGAGGAAGACGAGCAACTGCTTTCCGGCAAGGTCGACGAGCAATACCAGACGAAGCTGGAGAGTGCTTCGAAATACCGGGTGCGCTTTTCGGGCATCGTGCTCTTCAACTTATTCGGCAACAGCGGTTATCCGGACAATCAGGATGTGCCCACCTGGGTCCTCCGACCCGACCCTATGGACTCCCCAGGCTCGGTAGGCGGCACCCTTCGACAGTCGATTCTCGGCTTTGAGGTCTTTGGGCCGAATGTGTTCGGTGCGCGCTCCAGCGGGAATGTTAATTTCGATTTCGGCGGAGGATTTCCCGCCACCTACAATGGCGTAAATTCAGGACTGGTTCGTCTGCGCACCGCGGCCGTTCGTTTGGATTGGAAAGACACGTCCGTCATCGCAGGGCAGGACCAGTTATTCATCTCACCTCAATCTCCCACGTCGTTCGCGTCACTGATCGTTCCTGCGCTCACCTATTCAGGAAATCTCTGGTCGTGGACTCCGCAATTGAGGGTCGAGCACCGCGTCGAGTTTTCGAACCGTTCCACGGTGAGCCTGACGGGAAGCATACTTGATCCGCTGACGGGCGAACCTCCTAATGGCTACAACTACGTGTGGTATCGCGCTCCCGATGCCGGAGAAGAATCGCGCGTACCCGCCTTCGCGGCGCGGATTGCCTACTCGCATCCCCTGTTCGGTCACACCTTCACGGCTGGTGTTGGGGGATACTACAGCCGCGAGTACTGGGGCTTCAACCGAAACGTAAACGGGTATGCTGCAACCGCAGACTGGAACCTCCCGCTTGACCGGTGGTTCAGCCTTAGTGGCTTCTTCTATCGGGGACAAGCGATCGGTGGGCTCGGCGCTGCCCTTGGCCGCAGTGTCGTGTATAACGGGCCGCTCACCGATCCTGCCACCACGGTGCTGCCGCTGAATTCCGTCGGCGGCTGGGCGCAATTGAAGTACCAGCCGATGTCGAAGGTAGAGTTCAATGTCGCGTTTGGACAGGACAATCCATTCGCGGCGGACGTTCGTTACTTTGGCGAGCAGTCTCAGAGCTACGACAATCCTTTTGTAACTCGTAACCGCGGAACGTTTGGCAACGTCCTCTACAGACCACGCTCCGACCTGCTGTTCTCACTGGAGTACCGCCGGCTAAGGACCTTCTCCATCTACAATTCCAGCTATGAGGGCGGGCAGTTAAACATGGCGATGGGAATACTCTTCTGATGCAATCTGTGATTGCCGCGAATAAACTCGTTCTCCTCGTCGCTGTCGCGCTGTGTTGCGTCGCAACTGCAAGTGCCTGGGCCCAGGACGTCAATGTAAGCGGTCGTGTGGTTTTGGAAGGAGCTCCGAATATCTCTCCCGCGAATTCGACAGTTGTGTGGCTCGCTCCGATGGGCACAGATGGCAATACCTCTACAATTGTCGCGCCGATGCACTCCGTGCTGCAGCAGAGAAACAAGACCTTCGAGCCTCACCTGCTGGTCGTCACCAGGGGTTCGACGGTCGATTTCCCCAACCGCGATCCCTGGTTCCACAATGTTTTCTCGTTATTCAACGGCAAACGCTTCGACCTCGGACTTTACGAAGCCGGCTCGACACGCGCGGTCCACTTCGATCGCGAAGGGATTTCTTACATTTTCTGCAACATCCACCCGGAGATGAGCGCAGTGGTTGTTGTGCTCTCCAGCTCGTACTTCGCAACTCCCAATAAACAGGGTGAATTCACGATTTCGGCGGTGCCTCCCGGGCGCTACACGCTCCATGTCTGGAATGAAAATGCCCTACCGGCGACGTTGCAGGCCTTATCGCGCGCGGTGGAGGTAAGCGCTAGCTCTCATTCTGTGGGCACAGTTCGTGTGCCGGTCACAACGGCGCCTACCTCGCACAAGAACAAGTACGGCCAGGACTACGAGCCGCCTTCACCCAACAATCCTGTTTACGTGCAGCCGCAGTAATCATGGCGATGTTTAGGGGTCCCGAACTATGCGAAGCCGGCGCACCTCCTCGCAATCAGTCGTCAAGGCTGCTAGAATGTTCTGCGTCTGCTTACAGGCCGATATCCTTTACAGAAGAGAGGTTATTGAATCGCTATGCGCACTAAGACAGCAATATCGTGTTTGCTCGCATGCCTGCTCCTCGTCTTGACCCTGCCCGTGTGGGGCGCCGACAAGGGCAAGGACGAAGAGACCATCCGAAACGCTGCGACAGTATTACAGGCCATGGTCGGCAGCCAGGACGTTCCCGCCAGCGTAGTCGCGAAGGCTGATTGCATAATCATTTTGCCCAGCGTGAAGAAGTTCGCCGTAGGTATTGGCGGCACCGGCGGCCGTGGTCCGATGAGTTGCCGCGGGGGCAAGAACTTCACCGGCAGATGGTCAGCGCCCGCAATGTACACCGTTGGTGGCGCTAGTGCCGGTCTGCAGCTCGGCGGCACGGCTACCGACTACGTCCTCCTTATCATGGTGCCGGGCGCCGTGGACAAGATCTTGAACAGCAAGGTGAAGGTTGGTACCGACGCGACGGCGGCAGCCGGTCCGGGGGCCTCCGCAAAAATGGGCACCGCGGACATTCTGACCTATTCCAGAACGTCAGGTGTTTTTGCCGGCATATCGCTCAATGGAGCCTCGCTCGACCCGGACACTTCCGCCAACCAGCGCCTCTACGGGAAAGAGGTCAGCGCGGAGCAGATCGTGACCGGTAATGCGGTTAAGGCTACGCCTGCTGGCCAGTCCCTGGTTTCGCTGCTCAACAGCAAGGCGGGAAAGACCAAATAACTGACAGCCGGGCGGGGGGAACACTCCCTTGCAGCTTTGAACTCTCTTCAAAGAAGAATGCCCCGTTCAAGAACGTTGTGCTTGGACGGGGCGTTTTGCTTTTAGTCACTTCGCTGCCTGCATGAAGCGCGTGCGCAGGTCGTCGATGTCGGAGCGGCCGGCATCGGTGACGATAAGGTAGCGCAATCCGCCATCGGCCCAGGACTCGATGTTGAAGGAGAGCCGGCGCATGAGTTCGCCGGAGCCCAGAGAGCGCTCCAGTTCGGGGGAGTCTTTGAAGATAAAGACCGACAGCACGTGCTTCCTGACCGTGAATAGCAGCTCCGCTCCCGGAGTCTGATCGAGGTAAGTCACTTTCCCGCCGAGTAATTCAAAGGGTGAGCCTTGCAACTCGGGCACATTGAAGGTAAAGGGCACCTTGCCCTGGAACCACGGCTTCACCGTGTGACGGTCGGACGAGACGACATCCACCCGATTGGCGCTGGCGAGTGTCGCTACGTGCAAGTCGGTCAACTCTCCCACCAGTTGCTGGCGCTGTGACTGCCGCACCCAAACCATGGAGCCGAAGATTACCAGCAGAATGGCAGCGCAGACCGCGCTTACCTCTACGATCCAGCCCCAGCGCCAGCCTGAGACTTTAGGGCTGATGCTGGCCTGGACCCGCCTGCGAAATTCAGGATCAGGGGCAAACTTCTTGCCGGCACGATGTATAGATCGCTTCATCTCCGAGCGCGTCAGCGCTTGTGAGGAGCACGACGGGCAGGTGCGCAAATGAGCATCAAGCTCGCGAGCCTCGGCTTCCGGTAACTCGGCATCGAGATACGCGTCAATCTTCGGTTGCCAGTTCTCGCAGCTCATCGGTATGCTCCTTGCACTTTCTCCGCGAGCAATTGACGCATAGCTTTGCGCGCCCTTGCCAGGCGCGACATGACCGTCCCCATCGGGATGGTCAGCGCTTCAGAAATCTCGCGGTAGCTCATCTCCTCCACATCGCACAGCAGAATGATCTCGCGATAGGCCATCGGCAACGCCTGCAGCGCGCCCTGGATGGCATCGTGATCGGCGCGCGCCAGCAAAATCGACTCCGGCGTCTCGGTCGTTGAAGGCGAAACCGATTGCGGATCGTCCTCGTCATCGATGGGCACGGTCCTGGCCGCCTTCAGACCGGTGCGCGAAGTGAGGAACGTGTTGCGCAGGATGCGATACATCCAGGCGCGAAAGTTCGTTCCCGGCTGGAAGGAGTCAAACCCCTTCAGCGCCTTGGCGTAAGTTTCCTGCACTAGGTCCTCGGCCTCGCTGCGGTCTTGGGTGAGCCACTGCGCCAGGTTGTACAGCGAGGCGAACAGGGGCATGGCTAGCTGTTCGAACTCGTACGCCTTGTCGCGGTTCAGCACCACGCTAACAAGAGTAAACCGGAAAAGGGGGAGTTTTATTCCCTAATTTATCCCGGCCCGTTGACCCCGCTGAGGAACCCGCCCAGATGCGCCGTCAGGGCAACCACGGCGGCGGCTGCGAGTTCGACGGGCAGACGATACAGTGGCAACTTGCGTTCCGGATTGCGACGCGCTTGGAAGTGGAAGCTCCAAACCAGCCAGATCAGCCCGCTCGCGACGAGACCCAGCACCAGATGTAATAGCAGTGTCCCCTTCAATCGCTGACCTTCCAGTTGCCAGCGCCACGCCAGAAGCCCCGTGGCCACGACCGGCACAGTGGAGAGGGCAGCCACCAGCAGATTGTAGTAAGCCACCTCCGCCAACACACGCTTCTTCGTCCACTGTGCAATGAAGTCAAAGACGATACTGACCAGACATAGCGCGATCGGGAAGTGGATCAGCACTATGTGTTGCGCATGTTTGGCGAAGAGAGCCGACTTGAGATCGAAGGGGTTCACGCTTGTCAACCTCACTGCACCACGACTTTGGCCGTCATCTTGGGATGAATCGAGCAGAAGTAGCTATACGTGCCCGGCTTGGTGAAGGTGTAGGTGAATTGCTCGTCCGTATCCAGCACCTTCGACTTGAACGTTGTCTTATCGTCGCTCACCACGGTGTGCGGGATATCGTCGCGGTTCGTCCACCGAATTGTGGTTCCTGCCGAAACAGTTATTGTGGCTGGCGAGAAGCTGAAGTTGTCAATCTTCACCGCCACTTCCGACGCTGGTTTGTCGCTCGGAGTAGCGGCGAAGGTGTTATTCACGCGGCCGCCGATGACGAAGGCCGTCAGCAGGACGACCGTCATACTCAATATCCAGTTCTTTCTTTGCATAAGTTGCTCCTTTTCAAATAGCCGTGCTCTCCGGCTGGCGGATCGTCATCCAATTCAGCCGAGGTTCGAATCAATTACGGCCAACGCGTGCTTGCCGTGGACCTGATTGACATCGGTTATGCCCAGCAGCGTGCGTAGCTGGTCTGCCGGCACCTTCATCGGCCCCGGAGACGGCGCCTGGCCTGGCTTAGGTTGAGGGAATGCAGTGGACTGTGCCGTGTGGAACGTGACGTTGCCTTCCACCTTCTGCATGGTTTGGTGGATGTGCCCGTTCAGCACCGTGACCGAGCTGAACGGCTTCAGATAGGAAAGAGCCTGCGCGCTGTCGTCCGTGCCCCATCCCCACTCCGGGTAAACGCTCCACAGCGGAATGTGGGCGAACACCACGATGGGAGTGCTCTTGGAAAGATGCTTCACATCTTTCTCCAGCCATTCCAGTTGCTCGCCGCCGAGGCTGCCCAGGCCTCCAGCCTTCAGGTTCATGACGTTCACCAGCCCGACGAAGTGCACGCCATTCTTGTCAAAGCTGTACCAGCCCGCGCCCTGCGTGCCTTTGCCGTAGCGTTCCAGATATTGCTTGCCTTCATCGTTAAGGACGTCATGCTCGCCGGGCACAAAGAAAATGTCCTTGGTGCTGGCGGCCTTCAGCAGTTGGTCCACGGTATCGAACTCCCCGGGTTTGGAGAGATGGCTGATGTCGCCGGTGTGCAGAATGAAAGCTGGAGCGACCGGCAGCGCATTGATTTTGTCGATCGCAGCCTTCAACGTGCCGACGACGTCGGGATTCGCCGCCTTATCGAACCCCATGTGGCTGTCGCTGATCTGGACGAAGCTGAGTTCGCCCTTATGCTCATGGCCTCCGAACGGGAAACCGCTCAAGCTGTAGGAGTTGAGCACGCCGCCTTTGATCACGCAAAAGGCGCCCGTCCCCGCCCACGCCATGCACTTCAGGAAACCTCGGCGGTCAATACCGTCATGGTTGTGATCGTGCAACATCTCATCGCTGATTGCGGACCCCACCCCCTGGTGACGATTCGTGTTCTTCATGGTTTGCTCCTCGGACAAACAGGAATGTCTGTCAACGCTGTTAACTGACAGGCCGAAGATTTATTCCCGCCAGGAGCTGCAAAAAATGTAGCCGGCAAATTTCAGCAGACTGCGCGCCTGCTATCAGCTACCCTGAGTACATGCCCCGAGCGGTAGAGCAGGCGCTGGCGTTGATTCGCGAAAACCGGCCGGACTCCATCGACCAGGCGCTGGCGCTTCTGCAGAGCACGGTGTACTCCTTCAGCATGAAAGTCTGCGGCCATCAGCAGGACGCCGAGGACACCATGCAGGACGTGCTGCTGAAGTCCATCCCGTATCTCGCGAAGTTCGATAGCCCACAGGCTCTGAGGGTTTGGCTCTACAAGGTCGCATGCAACCAGTGCGTGAGCAGGCACCGGGGGGAAAAGGCCTCTCGCTCCAGGAATCTGTCGCTGGACGAGTTGATGCCCGACAGCTTTGAGCTGCGCAAACTGTTGCGGAGCGAGACGCCCGGCCCCGAGGAAACGCTGCTGAACAGCGAAAGCGCCGAGCAACTCAAGCAGGGCATCATGGCCGTGCCCATGCAGTACCGCCTGGTACTGGTCCTGCACGACATGGAAGACTTGAAGACAAAAGAGGTGGCGCAGATTATGGGCTTGCGCGCGGGAACGGTGCGCGTTCGCCTGCATCGTGCGCGTCTGTACCTCCGCCGGGAGCTGGCGAGGCTGTCCCAGGGTGGGGGGAAGGTTACCTTCACGTTTCACGCCAGCGCCGAGGAACCGAAGCCGCCTGCTTGCCGCCGGTTGTTTGCCGCGCTCTCCGATTACATGGACGGCGTGGTCGACAACTCGGTGCGTGACGAAATGGACCGCCATCTGCACGATTGCGAGCCGTGTCAAGTTTTACTGGCCAGCCTGAAGAGCGCCGTGGCGCAGTTGCGTTCGTACCGGCCTGAGTATGATACCCATCGCGCCGAAGAACTCCGCCGCGAATTGCTGCCTAGGTATCAGTAGGCGGTGGGTGCATTTGGCTGAAGTCCACACCTCGCATGATTCCAGCGCCAAGACCGCGGCCTCCTGAGCGGAGCTTTGTCTGCCCTGGGGAAAGGGAACGAAGAAATTCCACCCAGCGGTGCCCCATCGATAAGAACGAAGGCGTTGTCAAGCGCGAGGTATTCCTGGGCGGTGCGCGAGCACCGCTGGTTTCGGCGCCAGAGTTGGGTTGTGAGGACCAAGACTCTGGAACATGAACTCGCTGCTCACTCATCGTGGAACGACTCGTTCCACCAACCATCGATACGGCGTCGGCTTTCCGCCATGATGCTTTTATGCGAACATCCAGCCGCCGTCGCCGGTGCGAAAGTGGAAAACCGCTTTCTGGTTTTCCAAGCGCGCTAGCGCGTCTTTTGCACCGGCCGTCTGGATGCGAGAGCGCCCAATCAGGTTCACGGCCTAGCTTGCGCCGGCCACGGGGCACCGCGAGCTGCTCTCGTTATGAACGATCTCTGGATACCCGATATTGCTGCGCAGCATCCAGTAGAGTCGTACCGCCAACTTGCGTGCTGCTGCCACCTTGGCCACGCCTTTCGGCTTGCGGTGGCAGCGATGCTGATACTGCTTACGAAATCCGGCATCCAGCCGGGTCACACTCGGGGCCGCTTCCACCAGCAACAGGCGCACGAAACCATTACCCTGTTTGCTGATCGCCCCCAGCCGTTGTTTGCCGCCCGAGCTGTGTTCGCGCGGAATCAGTCCCAGGTAGCTGGCCAACTGCTTGCCCCGCCGGAAGCGATGGGCATCGCCGATGGTGACCACGAACGCCAGGGCGGTGACCGGACCCACACCCGGCTGCGTCATCAGCAGCCTGGCCTGTGGGTGGGCCAACGCTGCTTTCTCTACCGCTGCATCCAGTGGCTTGATTCGCTCGTCTAGCTGACCCAAGAGCGCCAGCCGATCTTGCCGCCGGCACCCCGCCCAACCGGGCAGCGGCAACTGCAGGAAAGCCCGCTGTCCGGCTGCGCTCCACAACTTAGACTTCTTCTGCATCCCGCGATTCAGCGCCAGGTGCTGCAACCCATTCTTCACCCGCGTACGAATCTGCACCAGGCGATGCCGATGGATCAGCAACTGACGCAGATCGCGCTCTTCGCCATCCGGCCGCCACAGCCGTGGAAACCGTCCTTCCAGCAGCCGCTTCAGAATGTGCCCCGCATCGCGATGATCCGTCTTCTGCCGGCGCACATAGCTAGCTCGAATCTGGGCGGCATCGCCGATCCACACCTCGTGCCCCAACTGCTCCATCAACTCCACGAACCACTGACTGTTCCCGCAACTCTCCATTCCCACTAACGACCCTGCCGGCAAGTGGCGGTAAAACTCCTCCGCCTCGCCGTTACCGTTGACTAGTTTGCGTTCCACTATCTCACCGGTCGCCGCTTCGAAAATCGCCACTTGCTGCCAACTGGGATGGAAATCACACCCTACAATCATCATGAAGGCTTCTCCTGACTCCGGAGCTTGGTCCTCACAAATCCAAGCATACCGAGTCCGCTGAAGCCTTCGTTCTTATCCCATCAGGTTCGCGCCCCGTTTTTGGGCGTTAACCTGGGAACCGCGCTTCGGTTGGCCGGGCTTCTCGAAATCGGCGTCCGCGCGAGCGCTCGGGCGAGGGTCGAGAGCAGGTGCGCCGCCCGATTGAAGTTGTGACGCCCAGGCCTCAAACGCCTGCAGGACGGCTTGCCCCAAGGTCAGGCCCTGGCTTGCAGCCAAGCCCTTGATGCGGCGCTTGTCGGCTTGCGGCAGTCGCGCGACCAGTTTTGTATTATTTGCTGACATGTTCAACTTGGACCATTTGGACTACTAGTGTACCACTTGAAAGGGGAAAAAGCGCGATTTATTGCCTATAACTCATTATCTTAGAATATCTTGAATATAAGTCATTTAGAATCTGATTTTTGCGAGTCATTTGTGCGCTAAGTGATTGATTCTACGTAGAACGGGGGGGAGGGGTGCCAGCACTAGCGAATTGGTCCGAACGAATCAGAATCCAACTTCCAGAACGTGAGCTCCGCAATCAAGGTCGCGCTAGCGCGTCGTAACAAAGTAATACACGGTCATCGCCACGCCAATAGCGATCACGACTCGCCGCACCTTCACGGGATCGGCTTTTTGCGCGTAATGCGCGCCGAACCAGCCTCCTGTCATCGCGCCTGCAATCATGACCACGCAGTGCGCCCAAAACACCGCGCCTGCGAGAATAAATGTCAGCACTGCTGCGGCATTAATCACGACCGAGAGCAATGTCCTGATCGCGCCCATAGCGTGAATGTCACGTATTCCCATCGCCGCCAACATTCCCAGGAGCATGAAGCCGATTCCCGCGCCAAAATATCCGCCATAGATTGCGACCAGCAACTCAGCAATCGAAGCCGCGGTAATCGCCTGCCATGACATCTTCCCCAAATCCTCCACAACGTGAGACTTCCCAGCCATGGCGCGGATGTTGTTGCCAAAGGCGAACAGCAAGGTGCCACTCAGCAGCAACCAAGGGATGAGCCGCAGGAAGACATGTTGCGGGGTCTTGAGCAGCAGCAGCGAGCCCGCCAGCCCACCGACCACGCTCGTCAGCAGCAAGGGGATCAACAAGCGTCGCGGCACGCTCAGCCGTTTCAGGTACGCACCGGTGCTGGCGGCCAATCCTGGCCAAAGAGCGACGGTGTTCGTCGCGTTGGCCTCCACCGCGGGAACACCTGTACTCAGCAACGCCGGGAACGTAAGAAAGGTGCCGCCGCCAGCCACCGCGTTGAGCGTTCCACCAATGACTGCTGCGAGAAACAAAAAGATGGCTTGGCCTAGGTGCAATCGTAACGCCACGCCGATGAGCTCCCCCTCATCCGGACCAACCCCTCAACCGGACACTTATCCTATAACGGGTTGGTCCACTGCGCCAGGTTGGTCCACTGCGCCAGAATTGCTGCGTCACGCTCTTCTGGCCCTTCCATCACACGGGAATGTGATGCCGGTCATTGTTCGGCGCGGTCAAACTCAGTAGGCTTCATGCATGGCAACTATGATCGCGCCAGAAGAGGAACTCGTAGTCGAGGAAACGCCCTCGCCGGTCGAGGAGTTGGCCTTAGCTGAAGGGCGGAAACCGATTGGCTGGAAACAACGCGTCCAGGAGCTTCTGATCGCGATCTTCAAAGGACGCGAAGAATATCTCGGCTGGACCCCCGACTAGTCCGTGCGGGAATACAAGGACCCCGCGGGCTCGCGTGGCAAAACGCGCAGAACGACCATGGTTTTCATTCCCCGGCGTGAGAGGGTTGACCCGCAATTTTCACTTTAGCTCTCCCCGCGGCCACGTACTTTACGCTCCTCAAATCTTGATATGAATTCAGTGAATCATTACCTATTATGATGATAACTGGATCGCATGATTAACCTAAATCAGTTGCGAATCTTCCACGCGGTGACCGAGACGCGTAGCTTCACTCGCGCGGCGGAGGTCGTGCACCTGACACAACCGGGCATCAGCAAACACATTAAACAAATGGAGGAATATTACGGCGTTCCGTTGTTTGACCGATTAGGGAAAAAGGTCGCTCTGACTCAAGCCGGCGAAATTCTATTTGAAGCTACCCAGGAAATCATCGCTTCCATCACCGCGGCGGAGCAACAAATCAAAGAGCTCACAGGATTGCACGGCGGCAAACTGGTTCTTGGAGCGAGCTTTCCTATTGGTATCTATTTTCTTCCCGGCGTCTTGGCTGCGTTTCGCAAACAACATCCCGCGGTTGAGCTGATGCTCGACATATCGCTGGGAGACAAAATCGTGGCGAAGATTCTGGCCAACAAACTGGACCTCGGCCTCGTCAGCCACGAAGTGCACGACCCGAGGCTCACCTGCAGCGAGTTTTTGACGGACGAATTAATCGTGATTACTCCCAGCAACCACCGATGGGCAAACAAACATCGGATCAAGCCCCAGGATCTGCTGGAGGAGACGTTTATCCTGGCCGCCAGAGGCGCAGGAATAAGAGCGGTGGTCGAAGATCGGCTGAGAGAGAAGGGCGTCGTGTTGAAGAACGTGCTCGAGTTCGGAAACCTGGAGGGCGTCAAGAGGGCGGTCGAAGCGGGGCTGGGGGTTTCGATTCAATCTCAGAGCGTGGTCCGGCGGGAGATCTCCGCCGGGTCCCTCGCGGGCGTTGCCCTAGCGGGAATGGACGTCAAGCTTATGCACTTCTACGTTCACCGCAAGGACAAGCATCTTTCCAGCGCGACAAAAGCGTTCATGGCCCTGTTGCAGACTCAGTCCACAAACTAAACTGTGCTGCGTAAGTACTCAGTCTGATCCGGGACTTATAATCGCGCGGCCTGTCGCATCTCGCCGATCGACAGCCGGTTCGGATCGGGTAGGGTTTTCCGCACCGCACGTTTCAGGTCGTATGGAACGCGCGAATTCGCGTTCGCAACTGTTTGAGGGAGTTCTCCTTGTACTTCTGCCGGGCTCATTTACGTCGCCTGGAGATCCTCCCTTCGTGGCCGGAGATTCCCTCCATATCCGCAGGCACGATCCTTCTCGGAGGACGAGATGTGCCCTTGACGGGCCCGTTGTCAGTAATTAAACCTTCATCAAATGTTTCTCGCGCTCGACCTCTTCGGACGTGGAGCCCTGCGCCAATGCCGCTGACAGCGCGACTCCCTCAGCCACTCGAGCTTCCTCCGCAATTCTGGTCCTGAGCAACGGTCTCAAGAGAAATAGGGAGCAGATCGACGCGATACCACACAGCACGGCCGAAATGTAGAACGGCACTGAAAAAGAGCCGCCGAAGTATGCCGCCAGCGCTGCCGCCCCAAATCCCGCGAAAATCGATGCCAGCCCCTTGGCGGTATACAACATGCCATAGTTGGCAGAGGCGTTCTTGGGACCGAAAATATCACCGACCGTTGCTGAGAACAGGGAATATATCTCGCCCCAGAAGAGGAAGATAAATGAGAACAGCGCCACGAACGCCATCGGAGCGCCCGCAATTCTAGTCACCAGAAATACCAGTACTGCTTCGGCGCCAAAGGTCAGAAACATCGTCCGTTCCCGCCCCAACCGATCTGAGACCGAACCCCACAAGATTCTGGAAATAGCGTTGCAGGCGGAGGTCAGGGTTGCAGTGAGCGGAACAATCGCGACTCCCCATACCTTAGCGTCGCTCACTTTGAGGGACTTTGCAATCTGGGAAAGGTTGCCGGTAGCTATCAAGCCGCCGGCGCAGGCAAAGAAAAACATCGCGTAGAGCAAGTAGAACTCGGGCCGTCCCAGAGTTTGAGTCCAGCTAAAGTTGACCTTTGACTGCGCAAGCGCCACCCTCTTTTCATGGTGCCACCCGGCAGGAATCCAGTGGGCAGGTGGATGGCGCAGTATCAATGCAGCAACGAACGCAACCATACCCTGGCCAAGGCCCCAAACAGCCATCGCTTTGGCCCATCCCATCGTGTGGATCGTACCAGCGATAGGTAGGATAGAGAGAGCAGCTCCGCCACCGAACCCTGCGGCGGTAAGCCCAACGGCCAGTCCGCGCCGGTCGGGGAACCATTTCACCGCATTTGCAACGCACGAAATATAAATGATTCCTGCACCGGTTCCAGCAATAACGCCATAATAGATGTACAGGTCAAGCGGGGATCGGGCGATGGTTCCACCCAGCACCCATCCCAGCGCGATACACAGCGCACCTAGCATCATAAGCTTACGGATACCGAACTTATCAACAAAGTATCCCGCCACCGGCATAGGCCATGTCTCAAAGAGAATAAAAGCCGAGAACACCGCCGCGATTTTCGCGTAGGGCACTCCCGTAAATGTCTGCTTCATGCCTGGCGTGAAAAGCGTAAAGGCATACTGATAGTTGGAGATGACGATCATCGCGATGATGCCGCACAGCAGCTGGATCCAACGGTTTCCAGCAATGTTGCCGTACAGTTCCCTAGCGCTATCTTGCTGCTCGGTGACTACAAGTCCGGTAGTCATGGCCGTTTCCTCCTAGAGCTTATTTCCAAAGCAGATTCGTAACAAGGCACGACTTATGAGACATGCCGTAGTAAATTAAGGTGGATTTTGTTCGGACTGAAGTAACGTTGCGAAGCACTTGACTGTCGCCAAACAGGTCTGGGCGGGCACAAGCAGAGCAACGGCGACTCGCAGGCCGGCGAGGCGGCCGCGCAGTCTCGCTATGAGAGATTTTGCGATGGACACGCCACGGATTGGCGATCGCCATCATCGCAAATCCGCAGCCGTACATCTGAACCCGAGAGTTGGCGCTCTCGGGTCCGAAACGAACCAAGGAGGTCATAGTCGCAGCCATATAGGCCGCCTCCCAGGCGTTAGCCCAAGTACGTCTCTTTTGGTCTCGTGCGTTCCCGGCCGGAAAATCCGGCCGCGATGAAAACCCGCCCCCTTATCGGGGGCGGGCAGAGTGTCAGCCTTCGACTTCCTTCAGGAGCGGAATGACTCCCGGTACGAGCCACTTGTCCCACATCTCGTCGATCTTGCTCTGGAAGAATTCGATATCTTCCTCGATGAAATGCGCGAACCTTCCCTGCTTGAGTAAGTAATCACGAACCGGAAGACGCTTGAACCTGCCGTTGGCAATGTCCTTGGTCTTGCCGTACAGCTTCAGCTTGCCGCATTCGATCTCGTACAGGGGCCAAATGCCGGTGTTCACCGCCAGTTCGCCCAGCTCGAACGAGAGCACGGGATCGAAGTCCCAGCCCTTCGGGCAGGGGTTGAGGCAGTGGATGAAGGTGGGACCGCCGATGGACAGCGCCTTGCGAACGCTGTTCATCGCCTGTAGCGGGTAGGACGTAGAGATGGTTCCTACATACTTGCAGGTAGGATGGCCAGCCATCATCATCGGCGCCATGTTCTTCTTCCAGCGCTGATTCATGATGCGCTTTACTTTTCCTGGTGTACTGAACGAGGTGTTGGCGCCGTACGGCGACGTCCCGGAAATCTGGATGTCCGTGTTGGCGTACGACTCGTTGTCATACATCAGGATCAGGAGGTTGTAGTCGGGATGGGTCAGGGTGGCCGAGATGGCGCCCAAGCCCATGTCTGCACCGCCGCCATCACCGCAAAAGGCGATAACATTGATGGGCTCGTCCTTCATCGCGCCCTTGCGCATCTGGACACGGAGTGCCGCCGCCGCTCCCAGTGCGGCGGACCCTGAACTACCCAGCTGGGTGTGCATCCAGGGAACGCCCCAAGGCGTGGCGTAATAGGAGGTGTTAGCCACATACATGCAACCCGTGCTACCCAGAACTATGGTCCTGGGTCCTGCGGCCTTGGCCATCAATTTCATGATTTGCGCAGACTCGCAGGCCTGACAGGTGCGGTGGCCGGACGTGTAGTACTCCTCGTATGGAACCTTCTTGACTCCTTGGAAGGGCTCCAGGTTTTGGGTCGGTTTTTCTTCTACTAATGTGCTCATCGTTATTGTCCTTTCCGGCTCTGGAAAACGCGTCGAGACGCGTTATCCCCGCAGCCCGATCCATTGCGTCAGGGGCTGCGCTTTACCATTGGCAGCTTGGAAGACGATGTCGGTCATCGCTTCCACGTCCGGCACTGTCACTTCACGTCCACCCAGCCCGCAAATGAAACCCAGTACGGGTGGCCGGGTGGCCGCACCGGTATACATGGCCGAGCGAACTTCGGTGGCCACAACACCGCTTAGATTAGGAGAACCGAACGAGAAATCGCGATCGATGACGCCGACGGCTTTGAAGCGTTCCAGACACTTCGCGACTTCATTGCCCGCGAAGGGCCGGAACCAGCGCAGCCGGACGAATCCGACTTTCTTGCCCTCGGCGCGCAGCTTCCGGATCGCAACTTTTACCGGGGTCGACATGGTGCCCATACCCAGCAGCACGACTTCCGCATCCTCGGTCATATACTCTTCGAAGAATGGGTTGCCGTACTTGCGTCCGAATGTGCGCTCGAAATCGGCATAGACTTCCTTGATCACATCGCAGGCGATCTCCGTGACTGCGTAGTTCTGCCGCCGGATCTCCATCACCCAGTCCTCGTTGGCCTGTGGCGCAACGGAGATGACGTTGTCGGGGTGAAGCAGTAGATCGCCGCGCTCGTAGCGAGGCAGGAACTTCTTCACCTGCTCCGCCGCCGGGATCTTTACCAGGGCTTGAGAGTGGGTGAGGAAAGCGCCATCGCAACTAAGGGCCAGGGGCACCAGCATGCGCCGGTCTTCCGCCACCCGATAAGCAATCAGTGCGGTGTCCAGCGCCTCTTGTGCGCTGTCCACCCAGGTGAGGAGCCAACCCAGGTCGCGAACCGCTAGTGCATCGTTATGTTCCACGCCGAACGCGCCGGGATCGTCAAGCGCCCGGTTGCCCACCATGCACACCATGGGGACGCGCAGGGCCGGACTGACGGTCAGCGCTTCCATGGCATACATCCAGCCCACGCCACTCGAGCCGCAGAACACCCGTGCTCCGCAAACGGAAGCGTGCTTTACGATTTCAAATTGTGAATGTTCCCCTTCCGCCGCGATGTATTCGCAGTCCATTTCGCCGTCTGCTACTAACTGGCTGATGTACTGCATCACCGTGTCGTAAGGTCTAATGGGGTAAGCGGTGACTACGTCCACGTTGGCCAACTTGCAGGCAATCGCAATGGCCTCGGCACCGGTAATCAGGGCTTCCTGCTCTTGAATCTTGTTCTTTTCTTCAACAGGTATTGTCAGGGTCGCCATCTTAATCTCCTTGTCTTCAGGCATGCCGCCGGGCCACTAGCCTTTCTTAGCGATTTCCAGGGCTTCGGGGACCTGTTCTTGATACTGACCGCGATAACGGAAGCCATAGGCCCGCTTCCCGATCGGTTCGGCCTTTTGAATTGTGGTTTCCAGCCATTTCAGGTAAGCGTCCTGGTCTTTCTTGAACTCTGCCCACTGGCTGTTGTTATCGTGGAATTCGGACTCGTTCACCATGGAGATGCAGTTCTCCACCGGACAAACCTCTTCGCAAACCGCGCAGCCGCAGCACGACTCGAGATTGACGTCGTAGGTTCCTTCCGGGGTGACGTCGAAAGACGCATCCGGGCAGTTGAGCCAGCACAGCGTGCACTTGGTACAAGTCTTAAAGTTGACGACCGGCCGCACGGTGCGCGTCGAGTACTTTTTGAAAAGCTCATTGCGCGCAGGACGGAAGCCGCCGACTTTCCCGCTTACGGGATCGGCATAGGGTCCGCCCTGCGGCTGTCCGTTGATGGAAACGCCGCCGCGCATGTTTTGCCACCCGGGCAGCGCGAATTTGTACAACTCTTCCGGGTTGCCCTGGTCCGCCGTTACCTCGACCGCAGTGAAGCGCTCGAAGGCGGTGCGACTGGAAGTGATTTTCAGTGAGTTCTTCAGCTTTTCGTCGATGAATTGCTCGACCGACTTCAGGCTGACCAGTTCCGGTAGGGCCTTGGCGATGGCTCCGAGGATGCGAACGTCAGTGTGGTCGTCTTTGTAAACCCACATGCCGGAGAAACTGGCGACCCCTTTGACGATTCCCAGCTTATAAGGCTCTTCCCGGCGGTGAATGTTCTCCAGCAGGGTGGGTGCATTCTCCAGAGAAACCACGATGAGAGTGCGCCCCGGCTTGAGAGCATGATGCACTGGTTGTAGGCCGTACCATGCCCACGACTCCATCCCTTTGCAGAGCGTATCATCGAGGACCACGGTCACATCCACTTGCTTCGGCTCATATTGCGCCATCCCGGCTTCGAGCGTCTGATCGTCATTGGCTACGATGGCGAAACTCTTTGCTGGAATTCCATTGCGCTCTGGAGCATCTCCATAACGGCCGAAAGAAATGCCCATCTTGCCTTCGTTGTGTGCGGCCAAAACGATGCCGCGGGTTATGTTTTTAGCCAGGGTCTTCTGAAATACCCCTCGATATATGATTTCGACCGCGAGTAGCTGGCCCATTTTCCAACCTCCATTCCTTTTACAAATGCTTGAGTACGATGTTTTCGATTTCCTGCAGGTGTCGGCGCATAGCAACCTTGGCGGCTGCAGCGTCCCGTCGCTTCAGAGCAGAAAGAATGCGGCGGTGACCAGCAAGGGACTTTTCTTGCCGGCCTTCCCCCTGCAACGAGTGTTCCCGGGTATCACGCAACAAATCCATCAATACGTCCACTACTTTCAAAATTGCGCTGTTGTTGGATGCCAGAGCGATGCTGTAGTGAAACTCGGAGTCCTCCTCGACTGCGAGTTCGCCGCGGCGCACTTTCGCCTCCTGGCGTAGAAGAATGTCCTCCATGTCAGCAATCTCATCGCGCGAGACGTGCAGAGCCGCACGCCCGGCCAGGTTCGGCTCGATCATCTTGCGCACATCGATCAACTCTGCCACCAGCTTCTGCTTGTTGAGGAGCGCGTTGGCCAAGGGGTTGGCAGCGCTGGCGCCAGGACTGCAAACCACCGTTCCCACACCCTGGCGCGGCTCGAGCAAACCCATCAGTTCGAGACTGCGGATGGCATCGCGCACCGAACCTCGGCTGACTCCAAGCATTTGCACAAGCCGCCGTTCCGGAGGGAGCAAGTCGCCGGGTTTCAGATTTTCTGCAATATGCCGTTCCAGTTGCCGGGCGACCGCTTGATAAACCTTATTTCTGTGGATTGCTTCGAAGCCGACGCTCGCTGCTGCTTCCATGGCTTTTACCAGAACTGGTCTGATGACTAACCAATTTCAATCCTGACCTCAAAATGGGACAAGGACGTACATCACGTTCCAAGTGGACTTTGATCACGTCCCAATGTGACGTGATCAAACTGAGGCTTTGGTTCCGGGCAGGTCGACGGCGTGGAGCAAGGGGAGCACTCGGAGCTGATGAACAAGCTGGTGGTGATTAAGCAAGGCAGCAATTAGCAATTAACCCGGAGTTGAACAATCAGAAACAGTTCCACCGCGTTTAACTTAGGCGCAGAGTCAACGGTGGCAGCGGGAGCCCGTCGACCTCAACCGCCCAGAGATCGCCTCCGTCGGTCGAATGGCCGGCCGTAAGCGTTCCGGAGCTGACGATTTCCCCAGCACTCAACGGCTCAGCTGGGAATCGCCGTACGATAGCCGTACTGAGTTCTGCCAGGCACAAGGCGGGACTCCTCAAGCAGTTCCTGCCGGACCCTTCCTCCACGAACTCTCCGTTCTTCGACATGCGCACCTTAAATCGCGGAAGTTCGTCCACGAGCGTGGCAATTAAGTCGGGCTGCACCTGCACGCGCTCTCCGATCACGAGTGCAGCGTGAAGTCCAAAGCATGCCAAGAAATCACTTGGCTGAAATTGCCATTCCAGATAGGGGCAATCAATGATTTCGAATCCTATCGCCAACCATTCCGTGGACTCGATCGCCGCAGTGGCATCGAGGCCTTCAGTAGCAATCGATTGTTTCAAGCCGAAAACAATCTCGGGTTCGATCTTTAGCGAACGAGGATGTGGGAATGTCAGCGCAGCGGAGGTGCTGTCGCTGTACTGCACCGTATCGTTGTACATGTGGGCCCACAGCAGGGTTTCAAGCTTGAGCGCACGCCACATAGCCTTATTGGCATAACCAACTTTGCGGCCGACGGCTTTGGCCCCAGCAGCTTCGCGAGACCGCTTGAGTACAGCCTCAACCTCATAAGCCGCGTTGAGATCGAAACCGGGGCGCGCGGAGGGAGGCACAGGCACCATCTGGCCCATCTCATAAGCGGACAACAGTTCACGCGCCAAAGTTTCGATCTCAGTCGGCGACATTGGTAGTTCATCTTCCGCGGTGGCGTTCATCAACTCGACTCACACGTGCCTCCGCGAATCACAGCACGGAGACTCCAGACGCCGAGTATCCTACCACTCGCTGCTTGCCGGTCCTACACTCGCGTGCTTGGGTTGCGAAGATTTTATGCCAGGCAAATGTGACCCTGCCTGTTTTCAAGCGTCGTTTGGAACGAGTAGGAGCTTGTCCACTTGGAGAACCACGATCTTGCGATCTGCATACGAGTCGGCAGCGGATACCATGACGCGAACCTTTGGGTTCACTTCAAATCGATCGTAATTTACAATCGTCTGTAAACCCCAACGTACTCCGGTGGTAGGCGCGGAACCTAAATTGAGCTCCGCTGCGCCTCCCTTTGCGGCCACATTTCCTTTGTTTAGCGGCAACGTCAAAGTCCATTCAGGATTGAAGGACACGTGCCCGAGGACGACGAATGACCCTAAAGTCGGTACACACACTTCTTGACGTTTTGCATTTCGCGGACAGTCACATTGCAGTCGTCATTCCTGAGATAGGAATGCATGTCAGCTACGATTCTCTGCGGCAGCAGGTTCTCGGCATGGCGGGCGCCTTGACGTCGGTCGGCATTCATCGTGGCGACGCAGTGGCTATTGCCTTGCCGAACGGCTTGCGGGCGATCGTAAGTTTTCTTGCAGCTTCGATTGCCGGAACAGCGGCCCCGTTAAACCCCGCGTACCCCTATGAAGAATTTTTGTTTTTCCTGCGTGACACCAATGCACGCGTTCTGCTTTGTCCTGCGGTGGGGGCGGAATTTGCGCGTAGCGCCGCGGCGGATTGCAACATCCCAGTCCTCTCGGTGGAGATGAGCGAGCAAGGCAACGTTAGCTTGCAAGGCGTTCCGGGGGGACTTTCCGCGCCTGAGCCTACGGCGGAAGACATTGCCCTCGTTCTGCATACCAGTGGAAGCACGGGGCGACCCAAGCGAGTGCCGTTGCGGCATTTTAACCTGGCGGTCTCGTCGGCCAATATCGCCAACAATTACGCTCTCACCGCAGAAGACGTTTCGCTGTGCATCATGCCGCTCTTCCATGTTCATGGCTTGATCGGCTCGACCATGGCAACTCTGGTTTCCGGAGGAACCGTCGTCGTTCCCACCAAATTCAATGCTCTTTCTTTCTGGAAAACGGTGCGAGAGAACAGGGTGACTTGGTATTCGGGAGTGCCCACCATGCATCAACTCCTACTGGCGCGTGCTCGCCACAAGCCGGTGGAGGCGGCATCGCTGCGCTTCATTCGTTCCTGCAGTGCACCGCTGTCGGCGGAGCTCATCCACAACATTGAGGAGATCTTTGGCGTGCCGTTCGTGGAAGCTTACGGAATGACTGAGGCAGCTCATCAGATGACCTCCAATCCTCTGCCCCCACGCCATCGCAAAGCCGGTTCGGTCGGAATAGGCACCGGGCTGCGCGTCCGAATCATGGATAAGGATGGCAATGACCTGGGCACCGGCCAGCGGGGCGAGGTCGCGATTCAGGGCGCCAATGTATTTCGCGGATACGACAACAATCTCGAAGCCAACGCTCGCGCTTTTGTGAATGGATGGTTTCGTACCGGCGACGAGGGATTGCTTGACGCAGACTGCTATTTGCACTTGACCGGCCGTATCAAGGACATCATCATCCGTGGCGGCGAGAATGTCGCCCCTCATGAAGTCGATGAGGTCTTGTTAAAGCATCCCGCGGTCGCGGCGGCGGTCACGTTTGGTTATGCACATCCCACACTGGGCGAAGAAGTGGCTGCTGCGGTAGTCTTGCACGAGCCGCATGGCGCTACCGAATCGGCACTCATCAAGTACTGCCGCGAGGCGCTGGCGGAATACAAATGCCCAAAGAAGATCTATCTGGTGAAAAGTATCCCCACCACCGCAACCGGAAAGATTCGTCGCCGCGCAGTCGCCGCCGCGCTTTTGGATGACCAACGATGAGATTCTTTATCGCAGGGGCAGGCGCAATCGGAGCCTACGTCGGTGCTCGCATGGCCCAGGCCGGGTTCGATGTCACGCTCTTTGCGCGAGGGCCGCATCTTCGCGCCATGCATGGGCACGGCGTGCAGGTGAAAAGTATCGAGGGGGATTTCGTGGTGCGGCCCAAAATCGTCAGTTCCGTCGAAGACGTGGAACCGCCGGACGTCGTCTTTCTTGGGGTAAAGGCGCACGGCCTGCCGCAACTTGTGCCTCAGTTGAGGCCGGTATTGGGACCCGACACCACAGTCGTCAGCACACAGAATGGAATTCCGTGGTGGTACTTCCAAGGTTTCGGCGGTGATTGGGAGGGATTGCGTCTGGAGCGCGTCGACCCCGGCGGCGTGATTTCATCGGCCATCGAAGCGCGTCGGGTGGTTGGGTCCATCGTCTACTTTTCGACCGAAATTACCGCACCAGGAGTGGTTCAACACATCGAGGGGAACCGCATCTCTCTCGGCGAGCCGGATGGTGCCCGCTCCGAGCGCTGCCGCCGGATTGCGGATGCGCTGATCGCGTCCGGCCTTCGCTGCCCGGTTACGACTCATATCCGTCAGGAGATTTGGGTCAAGGTTCTGGGCAACGCTTCCTTCAATCCGGTCAGTGCCTTAACGCGCGCCACGCTGGTTCAGATGGTGCGCGATCCGGAAGTTTGTTCGTTGATCCGAAACATCATGCAAGAGGTGGAAGCGGTCTCCCGTAGGTTAGGCATGGAATTGCCTGTTTCCATCGATCAGCGAATCGCAGGCGCGGAAAAAGTTGGGGAGCACAAGACCTCAATGCTTCAGGATCTCGAGGCGGGCCGGTCGATGGAACTGGAAGCGCTGGTGGGCGCGGTGGTGGAGCTGGGCGAGCGTGTGGGTCTGCCCATGTCCTACACGCGAACCGTGTACGCCTGCACAAAGCTATTGGCGGAGTCGACAACTGGGCAGCAACCAAGATGAGCGGACCACGTACGCGTCAGCGCATCAAATAGCTGGCATCCGCACACTGAGCGCCTTCTATCCACTATCCACTGTTTCGTGTCCTTCCTCACAGCCCCATGTGACCTCTGCACTTTTCCTGAAGCCCGAAGAAGCACATGCTTTAACCCCAGGGAGTACTTTTCCGGCTCCCCGGTCCGTGTGTGTCATGTGGAAGGCGCGCTTTCATCGCGAATTTTAATTTGCTGCCTGCCGCCCTCTTGATAAGCTGCCACCGCGGTAATCGAGCCGGAGTTGTTTCGCTCTCGCACACGCAATCATTTAACGTTCATTAATTTCGGAGGCCGTCATGGCAATTACCAAGCAGGATGCTCTCGACTACCACAGTGGGGCCCGGCCGGGAAAAGTGGAAGTCGTTCCCACCAAACCTTGTCTTACACAACGCGATCTCAGCCTGGCCTACACGCCCGGTGTGGCTGTGCCCTGTCTGGAGATCGAAAAGAATCCGCAGGATGCATTCAAGTACACCGGCAAAGGCAACCTTGTCGCGGTGGTGACCAACGGCACCGCCGTGCTCGGGCTCGGCGATATCGGCGCGCAGGCCGGTAAGCCGGTCATGGAGGGCAAAGGTGTCCTGTTCAAGAGGTTTGCCGGTATCGATGTCTTCGATATCGAACTGAACACCCACAACCCTGACGAAATCATCAAGACCTGCCAGTTGCTGGAGCCCACCTTCGGCGGCATCAACCTGGAAGACATAAAAGCGCCGGAATGCTTTTACATCGAAGAAACCCTTAAGAAGACCATGAACATTCCAGTTTTCCACGACGATCAGCATGGCACGGCGATTATCACCGGCGCGGCCCTGCTCAATGCGGTGGAGTTGACTGGCAAGCGCCTGGACCAGATTAAGGTGGTGGTCAACGGCGCCGGGGCTTCCGGCATTGCCACTGCGGAACACTACGTCTGCATGGGCGTGAAGCGCGAGAACATCACCCTGGTGGACACCAAGGGCGTGGTCTACAAGGGCCGCAAAGAAGGCATGAATCCCTACAAGGAGAAGTTCGCCAAGAACACCCCGATGCGGACCCTGGCTGACGCCGCCAAAGGCGCTGACCTTCTGCTGGGTCTTTCCGTGAAAGGCGCATTCACGCCGGAGATGATCGCGTCGATGGCGCCGAATCCGATGGTCTTCGCGATGGCGAACCCCGATCCCGAGATCACCTACGAAGAAGCGAAAGCGGTGCGCGACGACATCATCATGGCGACCGGGCGCTCCGATTATCCCAACCAGATCAACAACGTCCTCGGTTTCCCGTCCCTCTTCCGTGGCGCGCTCGACGTGCATGCCACCACCATCAACGAAGAAATGAAGCTGGCCGCAACCTATGCCCTGGCAGCGCTGGCCAAGGAAGATGTTCCCGACTCAGTGTGTCGCGCCTACGGGATTGAAAGCCTGAAGTTTGGCCGTGACTACATCATTCCCACGCCGTTCGATCCGCGGGTACTGGTATGGGAAGCCTCAGCGGTTGCCAAGGCCGCCATGGACACCGGCGTAGCGCAGAATCCGGTGGATATCGCTGAATATCGCGAGCAACTTGAGAAGCGTCTGGGCAAAGCCCACGAGTTGATGCGCCTGATGATCCATAAGGCGCAGGCAAATCCCAAGCGCGTTGTCTTCCCGGAAGGCGCACATCAGAAGATCCTGCGCGCCTGCCACGTTCTCATCGAGGAAAAAATTGCTCTTCCGGTTCTGCTGGGTCGAAAGAGCGAGATCCAGCGCACGGCAGAGGAGCTGGGAGTGCCCCTCGACGGCGTCACGATTGTCGAACCGGAGACGGCGCCGCGGCGTCAGGAGTATGTCCGTGAGCTGTATCGCCTGCGGCAACGGCGGGGAGTTACGCTGGGCGCGGCCGATGAACTGATGAACGATGCCAATATCTTCGGCTCGATGATGGTCCGCATGGGCGATGCTGACGCCATCGTCTCCGGCGTGAGCCAGAACTATCCTGACACCATTCGTCCGGCGTTGCAGGTGATCGGGGTCCGCGAAGGCATCCACAAGGTATCGGGCCTCTATATCATCATCACCCGCAAGGGCGATCTTTACTTCCTGGCCGATGCCACAGTCAACATCAACCCCACAGCCGAGGACCTGGCGGAGATCGCTCTCTGCGCGGCCCAGGAGGCTCGCCGGTTCGATATTGAGCCGCGCGTGGCCATGCTGTCCTTCTCCAGCTTCGGTAGCACCAAGCATCCGCTGTGCGAAAAAATGCGGCGGGCAACCGAGCTGGCGCGCTATGCTGACCCGACGCTGATCATCGATGGCGAGGTGCAGGGCAACATCGCAGTCAGCGCCAAGAAGATGGAAGCGGCGTTCCCCTTCTCCCCATTACAGGGCGGAGCCAACGTGCTGATCTTCCCCAATCTGGAGGCCAGCAACATCGCGTGCAAGCTTCTTGCCAGCGTCGGAGGGGCAGAAGCAGTTGGTCCCATCCTCATGGGCATGGCGAAGCCAGTTCATCTATTACAGCGGGGCGTCGAAGTGGAAGACATCGTCAACATGACGACCATCGCCGTTGTGGACGCGCAGGACAGTGCATTTACCGCGGCTACCCGCGCAGAACGCGCTGCCGCGGTTGTGACGGCATAACCCGACTGCACTTGAGCAACTTATATTCAGGCGCGCCGCCAACGGCGCGCCTTTTTTTCGTTCGATAGCTGCGAGCCGTCGCCACAAACCGAAGCGTGTTTTATGCTTGACTATCGGGAATTAACGCAATCTGAAAACTTAGCTGAGAATGCTTTACCTTACTGCCGTGATCGCCGGTGGGGAGATACCAGCTTTACTTCTCAGAGAACCTGCTACTCAATCCCGCTGGCGTGCGGCAGCAGGCTTCACTAGAACAAAAGCAACGTTTGCAGCAGATGCATTTTCCGCAAGGAATCGACTATACGAATGGCGTTTATCGAACTCAAGAAAGCAGCTTTCTTTTCAGCGGATTGGAAAGAATTATAGGTCAATGAACAGGTGTCTGGTAGCGCTACCGGGAATCGAACCCGGGTTTGAAGATTGAGAATCTTCCGTCCTAACCCCTAGACGATAGCGCCACTTCTCCGGAAGACTTCGCTGATTATAACAAATCCGCAGCCTTGCCCCGGAGCTCCTCAGGAGCGCACAGAAACGGACCTGAAAATTCCGACCCGATGGAAGAAAATCAAGGTAACCCCTTTTCCAGAGCGGATTTTCAATGGGTATTGACAACTCCGCCTCCCTGGAGCAGAATCCTACTCATAGGCGAATAAAAAGCGAAAGTAGATATTCGTTCTGCTCCTCCAAAGAGCGGACTGTTCTCGCTTCTTAACTCTGCTCTACTCGCTCCTCGCCCCCTTGGTTCTTTATGCCATCCGTTGCCACTTTGCGTGCTCGCTTGGAATCTTCGCTGCCTGAGCACCTCTCCTCCACGATACTCATGCGCGAACGCGCAGCACCCCTGACGGTTTCGTCGGGAGTCGCTGCGCTCGACGCGCTTATCGGAGGTCTGCCGTGCGGAGCACTCACAGAGATTGCCGGGCTGGATTCGTCGGGGCGCACGGGAGTGATGATAGCGGCGCTGGCGGGAGCTACTCACCGGCAGGAGATGTGCGCGCTGGTGGATGCCAGTGACAGCTTCGATCCTGTTTCGGCGACGACGACTGGTGTGAATCTCGAGCGCCTGCTATGGGTGCGCTGCAACGACATACCCCGGCGGAAGTCCGGGGCCTTATCTGCCAAGCTGGGACGCTTGGAGCAAGTACTAAAGGTGACCGACCTGCTATTGCAAGCTGGCGGCTTTGGCATGGTTGTGCTCGATCTTGGAGATATTGCACCGGAGTGCGCCCGGCGTGTCCCTCTAACGTCATGGTTTCGCTTTCGCCGTGCCGTTGAACCCACTGCGACTGTGCTGCTGCTGGTGGAACAGGAGCCCTGCGCCAAGACCTGCGCGTCGCTGGTGGTGCGATTGGAGCGTGAGGTGGTGCACATGCGTGACTTGGCCCTATGTAATGGCGGGCGGGTTATGACGGGTGGTGCGTCAGGCGTTCCAGAAAGCAACGCCGCGAGCCATGCGGCATTGCTTCATGGAATACGGGTGCGGGTGGAGGTAGTACGTTCCTCCATCCCATCGAGCGCAAAGACAGCGCTCGGTCGGGATACCAGATGGATGCAGCGCAAACCCGTGCAGTCGGCCGGTGTCAACTTTGAACTGCGCGCTAAATGGTGAGGCCATGTTTGCCTGTATCTACATCCCCGATTTTCCCGTGGAAGCTATGGTGCGAACCGAGCCATTGTTACGCGCGCGGGCTGTCGCCGTGCTCGAAGGCAAAGCTCCGCTGGTGCGCGTGGTCGCACTAAATGAAAAAGCGCGTCGGCTGGGAATGCAAATAGGCATGACCAAACTGCAGGTCGCGATTTTTGCAGCGCCTGAAGAAAAGAGTCCTGCGATTCTGCGCCAGCGGTCTCCGGAAAGAGAGGAGTCGGCACATTCCGCGCTGCTCGATGTTGCTCATGCTTTCACGCCGCGTGTGGAGGACACAGCCGCCGATATGCTGCTGCTCGATCTTGCCGGGCTGGAACGACTCCACGGCGCACAAATCAAGATGGCCCGCAAGCTAGCGTCGCGGGTGGGCGTGGTCGGCTTAAAGGGAAATGTCTCTCTGGCCGCAAATCCCGATGCTGCAATGCATGCTGCGCGAGGATTCAACGGAATCAAGGTAATTCCTGCGGGCAAGGAAGCGCAGCAACTGGGTGTGCTGCGGTTGGGAGTATTGCTGGACGCGTTCGAAATCTCGCCGGGCAAGAATTTGGCTACTGCCCGTGATCGTGAGAAGCAGCGTGAGCAGATACTGGATACGCTGGCACGTTGGGGTGTGCGCGATTTTCACACACTGGCACAATTGCCTGAGCACGCGCTGGCATCGCGGTTAGGTGAGGCAGGGGTACATTTGCAACGCCTGGCGCGCGGAGCAGGCATGCGCATACTTGCGCCCTGCGAACCTGTGTCACATTTTGAAGAGGTTATGGAACTGGAGTCTTCGGTTGAAACCCTCGAACCTTTGTCGTTCATTCTGAATCGGCTTCTCGAGCAACTCTGCACGAGGCTAGAAGCCCGAGCGCTAGCTGCGCAGGAGCTGCATCTACGCTTGCAACTGGAGCGACGAGTGACCGATGAAGAGACCCCAACTGCAAAGGAATTAATCACTGACTCCCACAACATGGGACATGCCGAGCACATTTTGCGGTTTCCGGTTGCCCTGCGAGATACCAAAGTGTTTCTCAAGTTGCTGCAACTGGAGTTGGCAACCCATCCGCCGAGAGCGCCGGTTACAAAAGTCTCAATTACAGCCCAGCCGGCACCGCCGCGTTCGGCTCAGCGCGGACTGTTTCTGCCGATTTCTCCCGAAGTTGAAAAGCTGGAGATTACGTTGGCGCGAATCAGCAGTGTTGTTGGTGAACGCCGGGCAGGAATCGCACGTCTGCTGGATAGCCACCGAGATAGCTTCCGCATGGATCGGTTTACGGCCGCTCCGGAAGAGTCTCAGCAACCCCATCTTACAACGTCAGACATTGCGAAGCAGCCGTCGCTGGCCTTGCGGCTTTTTCGTCCAGTGTGGCAGCTGCGGGTCAAGCTTGCGAAAGGTCGCCCTGTCGATTTGGCTACCGTGGGATCGTCCGGCGATCGAGCAGAGCTGGGGGGAAGGATTTTATGGTCGGCAGGACCATGGTGCTCTTCCGGCGATTGGTGGACGGAGAACACGAAACAGGAAAACGCAGGTAAAGATCAACCGTGTCCCTGGAATCGCGAAGAGTGGGACATAGCGCTCGCCAACGAAAATGATGGCGGCGTGGCACTCTATCGCATTTATCGCGATTCTGGGAACGGGAACTGGTTTGCAGATGCAAGCTACGACTGACGATGTACATCGAACTCCACGCGTGCTCGGCATTCAGCTTCCTGGAAGGAGCTTCGGTCCCCGAGGAACTGGCGGAGGTGTGCGCGGCACATCTGATGCCGGCCATGGCCCTGCTCGATCGCGATGGAGTCTATGGCTCCCCTCGCTTTCATTTAGCCATGAAGAAGCTCAACCTCAAAGCACACATTGGGGCAGAGGTTACTTCCCTGCTGACAGCAAGCCCCGAGCCCAGCGGACCGGCAATTCCACGCATACCCCTGTTGTGCGTGTCTCGTGCAGGCTATCAAAATCTCTGCCGCCTGATAACGCGAATGAAGTTGCGTGCACCGAAGCACCCGGTTGCACTCCCGCGCCGCACCAAACCTGAAGAAGATATCGTCTTGCATTCGCAGGCAGCTGCTTCCGTCGCCGATCTAAGCGAATACGCGAATGGTTTGATTTGCCTCACCGGCGGCGATGAAGGTCCTGTGGCGTACTCCCTGGTACACGGCGGCATGGAAGCGGGCCGCAGCACGCTGGAACAACTAATTACAATCTACGGGCGAGAAAATGTTTATGTCGAACTCCAGCGGCATTACAATCGCGCACAAGAGGCGCGTAATCAGGCTGCAGCCGAGTTGGCGCGCAGCTTGCATTTGCCCTTGCTGGCCACGCAAGGAGCACGGTACGCCAGGCCGGAAGAGCGCCGGATTCTGGACGTCTTCACCTGCATTCGCAACCATCGCACACTTGATTCTGCCGGCCGTCTTCTGGCTTGCAACAGCGAACGATATATTAAGACACCGCAGCAGATGCTGAGGTTGTTCGCCGATCTACCCGAGGCTGTTGCAAACACACTGGAGTTGTCGTCGCGCCTTAGATTCACGCTGAACGATCTCGGCTATCGATTTCCACCGTATCCGGTACCTGAGGGCGAAACGATGGATTCGTTTCTGCGGGCACGCGCAATGGAAGGCGCCCGCAACCGTTATTTGCGTCCGGGGCAGAACGATTTGTGGCAGCGCGCACAGCGCCAGATTGAACGGGAACTAGAACTCATCGAGCATCTCGAACTGGCGGGGTATTTCCTCATCGTGTGGGACATCGTTCGCTACTGTCGCATGCAAAACATTCTGGTGCAGGGACGAGGATCTGCAGCCAACAGCGCGGTCTGCTATTCACTCGGCATCACCGCCGTCGATCCGGTAGGCATGGAATTGCTGTTCGAGCGTTTCCTGTCGGAAGAACGCGGTGAGTGGCCCGATATTGATCTCGACCTGCCCAGCGGCGATCAGCGCGAGCGCGTCATCCAGTACGTCTATGAACGCTACGGCAAGCTGGGCGCAGCCATGACGGCCAACGTCATCACCTATCGCGGACGCTCGGCGGCGCGCGAGGTGGGTAAGGCGCTCGGCTTCGACCGCGAAACCCTCGACCGCCTGGCCGGGCTGGTGAGTTCGTGGGAGTACAAAGATTCGAGTGACACGCTGGAGCGGCAATTTCGCGACGCCGGCTTCGATCAGCGGCATCCGCGCATACGTAAGTTCTTTGAGCTTTGCCTGGCAGTGCAGGACCTGCCGCGCCATTTGGGGCAGCACTCTGGCGGTATGGTGATCTGCCAGGGACAACTTAATTCCGTCGTTCCGCTGGAGCCCGCGACCATGCCCGGCCGCGTCGTAGTGCAGTGGGACAAGGAAGATTGTGCCGACATGGGCATCATCAAAGTGGACCTGCTGGGTCTGGGAATGATGGCCGTGCTGAAGGATTCCATCACTCTGATTCACGATCAGTACAAAGAAGAAGTTGATCTGGCCAAGCTGCCGCCCGACGATCCAGTGGTCTATCGGGCTCTCCAGAAAGCCGACACGGTAGGCATGTTCCAGATTGAGAGTCGCGCGCAAATGTCGTGCTTGCCGCGGCTGCATCCCACGCGCTTCTACGACATTGTGGTACAGGTGGCAATCATCCGTCCGGGGCCGATCGTCGGCCAGATGGTCAATCCGTTTCTCATGCGACGGCAAGGAAAACAGGAAGTTGTATATCCCCATCCTTCGCTGGAACCGGTGTTGAAACGCACGCTGGGAGTGCCGCTTTTTCAGGAACAATTGCTGCGCATGGCAATGATTGCCGCAGGGTTCAGCGGCGGCGAGGCAGAAGAACTGCGGCGCGCCTTTGGATTCAAACGCAGCGAAATGCGCATGCGCGACATCGAGATCAAACTGCGCGCGGGCATGGAGCGTAATGGCATCTCACCGGACTCGCAGCAACAGATCATTCAATCGATCACTTCGTTTGCGCTTTATGGATTTCCGGAGTCCCATGCCGCCAGCTTTGCGCTGATCGCTTACGCCAGCGCCTATCTCAAATGTCATTACCTGGCCGCGTTCACTGCCGCATTGCTCAACAATCAGCCGATGGGTTTCTATCATCCTTCGACGATCGTCAAAGATGCCCAGCGTCATGGGCTAAGAGTGAAACCGGTGGATATTCGCGAGTCGGAATGGCAGTGCACGCTGGAGATGGACGATAGTGCCACAATGTCAGATAGCGCTTATGCTGGTCCGTCAGCGCATTTTGCCCTGCGCATGGGCTTTCGATATGCAAAAGGACTGCGCGAGGAGACCGCGAAGGCAATTGCGAGCGCCCGCAGCGCGCGGCCGTTTGATTCCATCGCCGATCTTACGCATCACGTGCCCGAACTGCGCCGGAATGAGCTAGTTCTGCTGGCATCGATTGGCGCGCTAAATTCAATCGGATACAAGCCCGAGAAAGATGCAGTCGCTAGTCTCGAACCGGCACGAGCCGGGAAGCAACAGCGCCTGCACCGGCGCGATGCGCTCTGGCAGGTGGAGCGTGCTGCGCGATTTTCCGGTCCGCTGCTGGACGGCATTCCCGAGAACGATACCGCTTCTCCGCTCGCGCCCATGACGCCCGAGGAACGGCTCGTTGCCGACTTCCACGGCACAGGGCTGACGGTGGGTCCGCATCCGATGGCGTATCGCCGGGATGATCTACGGCGCGCACACGTGCTTTCAGCAAAAGAGTTGGGCCAGGCTCCGAACGGCAGTTATGTCCGCACTGCGGGATGCGTGATTGCGCGGCAGAGACCGGGAACAGCGAAGGGGTTTGTTTTTCTCAGTCTGGAAGATGAGACCGGAATCGGCAATGCCATCATCTCGCCCGATCTATTTGAGCAGAACCGCATTGTTATTTTGTCAGAGAAGTTTTTGCTATTGGAGGGCGTACTGCAAAACCTGGAAGGCGTAATTTCCATTCGCGTGGAACGGGTGGCACCGATGCGCGAAGCGTATAGTGTCGACACAGTAGATGTCACCGACGCAGAGATGCAATCGCACGATTTTCATTGATCGCATCTCTCAATTGCCCTTCGCTTCCTCAAACTCGTTCCTTGCCGTCACGCAGAATGATAAGCTTCACTCCTTATCTTTCACCGCCGCGCTGGCATCGTGTTTGCCGGTAGCAGCACGGCCCGGCTCCTGCCCGGGATACTCATAAACGCCACGGCCGGCTTTGCGCCCCAAGCGTCCGGCCTTGACGTACTGAACCATGAGCGGTGCAGGACGAAACTTCTCGCCCAGCGTCTTATGTAGATATTCGAGAATGTGCAGGCGAGTATCGAGTCCAACCAGATCTACCATCTCGAACGGACCCATGGGATGGTTCAAGCCCAGCTTCAAAGCTTTGTCGATGTCCTGCGGCGAAGCCACGCCTTCCTGCAGCATGTAGAAAGCTTCGTTGCCGATCATGGCATTGATGCGGCTGGTGATGAATCCCGGCGATTCCTTGATGACAACAACTTCCTTGCCCATGCCGGTGCCAACCTCAACGGCGGCCGCAAGCGTCTCGTCGTCGGTCTCCAGCGCGCGCACAATTTCCAGCAGCTTCATCTTGTGGACGGGGTTGAAGAAGTGCATGCCAACGCACTTCGGCGCGCGATAAGTGACTGACGAAATCTCGGTCACGCTGAGAGAAGAAGTATTGGAGGCCAGGATGGTCGCCGGGCGGCAGACTTTATCCAGAAGCGTGAAGATCTCGATCTTCGATTCCATCTCTTCCGGAACAGCCTCAATGACCATGTCGGCTTCGCGTGCCGCCTGTTCCACTGAGGACGCATATTCCAGGCGGCCAAAAGCCGCGTCGGCATCGGCCTTGGTCACTTTTCCGAGTTCGACAGCTTTGTCAAGGTTGGCGCGGATCTCTGTCTCCGCTTTGCGCAAGGCCGTGGGCAGAATGTCCTCGAGAATGGTGCGATAGCCGCCCAGCGCAGCGGCGTGCGCGATGCCGCGTCCCATGATGCCAGCGCCGATGACCGTAATGGTGCGGACCTCGGCCATCGAGCTACTCTCCCTTTTCTAGTTGCTCGACGACATTCAGGAAATTGGGATCGGCCTTGCGCATGTATTCGGCAAGACGCCTTTTCTCCTCCCCATTCAGAAGATAAAAGCTGCTGTTGATGCGGCGCAGTGTCGCCGCAATATCGTCCACGAAGTTCATCATACGGATTAGTTCACCGGTGGCGGCCATAACGTCCTTTCAGAACTACTTTCACAAGAGGAATGTATCGTTCGCCCAAGGCTGCACAAACGCAGCCCGCGCGAAGCAAGACAGCAGCAGGGCAACTTGTTATTCTCGCCGCCGCCCGAGATTAAGTAAAGAACCCGAACTCCATACTCAAAACGCGACTCGGTCTCGAAGTTCTGTCCATCCGGACATAAAGTACTCACACTGTTGCTATACCGCGAACTCTTCGCTCACTCCCGTTTCGCCCGGTTCCGCATCCGACGACGACGCTTGCCGGCAGATGTCACGATCGGTAACGTCCACCAACGCGGCAAGTTTGGCGGCAAGCTCGTGTGTCAATGCGCCGGAGCGCAGCCTCCATGACCAACTTCCCGCCGTCTCGCTTGGCACATTCATTCGCGCCTCAGAGCCCAGTCCCAAGACATCCTGTACCGGGATGACCGCAAGATTCGCAACCGAAGTGAGCGCCCCTCGGATAAACGCCCAGTTCACTCCCTCGCCATCAATTCCCAGATAGAGCGCGGCCAGCTTTTTCTCTTCTTCGGTTGCGGCTGAGTTCCACCAGCCAACCGTCGTATCGTTGTCGTGCGTGCCGGTGTACACGACAGAGTCGCGCTCGAAGCGATGCGGAAGGTATTTGTGAGCGCCGCGATCGCCAAATCCGAATTGCATGACTTTCATGCCGGGAATGCCCAGCTTCTTGCGGAGTTCGGTCACTTCGCGCGTGATATATCCCAGGTCTTCGGCGATGAATGGCAAGTCGCCGAGAGCGGTTCGCAACGCCGTGAATAGCTCGTCGTTGGGACCTGGCACCCAGTGACCGTGGATGGCTGTGGGTTCGTCAGCGGGGATCTCCCAGTAAGCCTCGAAGCCGCGGAAGTGATCGAGGCGAACGATGTCGCAGGTTTCGATTGCCCAGCGCATGCGTTTGATCCACCAACTGTATCCTCGCGACTTCAGCACGTCCCAGTCGTACAAAGGATTGCCCCAACGCTGGCCGGTTTCGCTGAAGGCGTCCGGCGGAACGCCGGCGACGACCTGGGGCGAGAGATCGTCTTTCAGACGAAAAATCTCGGGATGGGTCCACACGTCAGCGCTGTCGTAGCTGACGAAGATCGCGACGTCGCCGATAACGCGCACTCCCTGTTGGGCGCAGTGCGCGCGCAAGGCGCGCCATTGCTCGAAAAACGCAAACTGCAAAAAGCGCTCTTCTTCCAACTGTTGGTGCAGTTGCTTATGCAGCTTGGTCATGGTTTCGGGGTGACGGTGCACGATGTCTTGCGGCCAGCTATTCCAGGGCTCGTCCCCGAATTGCTCACGCAGAGCGCTGAACAGAACGTAGTCTTCCAGCCACCAATGGTTCTGGCGGCAGAAGCTCTCATAATGCTTCCCAGGCGTCCCCGAAGCCGACTTTAGAAACTTCCTGGCGGCCTCGTGCAGCAACGGAAGCTTATGAGCCCGAACGCTATCGAAGTCAACCTCAGAATCTCCGTCGGGTAGGGCGCCGATGCGCTTGCGGTCAATGAGGCCGCGCTCAGCCAGCCGTTCCAGGCTGATCATCAGCACGTTGCCGGCAAACGCCGATGTGCAGGAATATGGCGAGTTGCCTTGGCCGACGGGCCCCAGCGGCAGAATCTGCCATAGCCTTTGACGGGCCAAGGCCAGCCAATCCACGAACTCATACGCGGCCGGGCCAAGGTCGCCGATTCCGCCGTGAGAAGGCAGCGAGGTGGGGTGCAGCAGAATCCCGGATGAGCGCTGTGCAAGCATGAGTAATCTATTCTATCCACCGTCGACAAGGAGCACGTGAGTGCCACTAAGAGGTAGAAACTCGTGGTCCAGACGACCTTCCGGCTGCGTTTCCCCGCGGCAACTGGCCATAGCGTTCACGACGACAGTTTCCTGTAGATAACCAGTCTGATAATATGACCCCTCCCCCACCGGCACCTTAAAATCAATAACTTACGCTGCATTCATATCGCAAAAATCAGATAACAAATAACTTATAGGGACATAATAGAGCCAAATAGACTTAGGTCGCAAAAATTGCCAGCATGTCAAAGCCTCGCAAAAAAGAATTAAGTTAACATAATAGGCAACAGCTCTGTTTTTCCCGTCGACTTGTCAAAGAACTTTTACGGCCTCACACGCTGGGTCCGGCCACCAGAGACACGACAACTCTCTCCTCATCTTCAGTGATACGGGGCGCAGCGACTTTCGGGAAGTGCGCAGGTCACGCGTGGATGTGATGAGTCGACTGCCCCAGCTTGTGCCAAAAACCAGCCTAGGGTCGGAGGATCCAGCGTCATGACTTTGGATGGTGACGGTTTGCCCCTCAGTTTTCTTCTTGACAAGCTTATCCGAAATTGTATAGTGTATATGTACAGTAAACAGTTAGCGACATGCTGATATTACGCATCGATCTCGACTCCGATGTCCCGGCTTATCGGCAAATCGTCGATGGCCTGCGGATTCTATTGGTCGAGGGCAAACTGGCGCCTGGTTCGGAGCTGCCGTCGGTCCGCCGCATAGCTGTGGACTTGGGAGTTCACTTCAACACCGTTGCCGAGGCTTATCGCACTCTGGCGGAAGAAGGCTGGCTCGATCTGCGGCACGGCCGAGGAGCAACCGTCATCAAGCGCGATGCTCCTCCGGCCGCCAAGGCCGAGCGGGTCCAGGAATTCCGGCACCGCCTAAGGGCTTTGGTGGCCGAGGTACGGTCGCAAGGAGCTTCTGCCGCAAAACTCACTCTTGAGCTTCGCAATTTGGCAGATGAATTAAGAAATGAAACCTGAAATCGCGACAGCTATTGTGCCGTTGATCTTGCTGGCGGTTGTCGTCCAGTTCACCCCCGTCCTGACCCGCCGCGGAATTTTCTTCGGTGCGACGGTTGATCCCGCATTTCCGCAGAGCAATGACGGGCGGCGCTTACTACGTTCGTATCGCTGGCAGGTGGCGTTCTGGAGCGGCTTGGCGGTCATTCTGGCCGCGTTGCTGACGCCGCAGGGTCCGGTGCTGGCTATTCTGGTACCCACTTTTGGTCTCATGATCGTGGCAAGCGTGAACTATTGGCTCAAGTTTCGCGAAGTTCACAACCGCGGGAACGGTATCTTGGGTCACGGATCCACAGCAGTTCTTTTCCGAAAAGGGTTCTGAACTGGTGGGAGATGTCGTGGATCAGTCCGAAAGCTTGGGCCGCAATCCGCAGTCCACGGGCAAGAGCCGCCCGCTGTGGAATAACCTGCGCAAGTCGATGGAGCTGAATCGCATGAAGCTGGAACAAGGCGTGTAAATGTTTTTCAGACGAAGGCGGGCCCTTACGACCCGCCTTCGTCAGTCCTTGGCGAGGTGGTCTAGCTTCCCTCGGCCGCGCTTAGGCGCTCCATTTCTTTCTTGTTGATTTTGAGCTTGCCCTCTTTTTCCAGCCGGTCGCGCAGGTTCTCCAGATACAGTTGCTCCACCTCGCTGCGCCTTTGTTGCAACAGCGAGTCCTTGACCGTGTCCCAGTTTTGTTTCATCTGGTCAGGCGTGGGCTCTTGCAGCTCCAACACTTTGATGACGACGCCGTTGCTGCCGCCCTGAAATGGGCTGCTGATCTCGCCAGGTTTCAGGCTGAAGGCCACGCTGGCGCCGCTGCTCATGGCGCCCACCTCGGGCACCTGGGAGTTGCGATCGACCAACTCGCTGGTCTTGACGGTGGCGCCGACTTCCTTGGCCGCCTTCGCCAAGTCATGCTCGGCGTGCGCGCGGTCCGCAAGCTCCTGGGTCTTCTGCGACAACAGAGTTTGGGCACGCTGGCTCTTAAACTGTTCCTCGACTTTGTCCTTGACTTGCTCGAAAGTGGGCGTCTGCGGCGGCTGAATGTCCGTCACCTGGTAGATGACATATCCCTGCGGGATGGGTGAGATGGCGGGAGGATCGCTCTTCTTGGCCCCAAACAGCGCGCTGGTGAACTCCGGCGCGTTGCCGACTTCGGGAAGAGGGTCGCCCTGCGCGACTGGGCCTGCGGTCGTGACCGTGAAACCTTTATCGGCGGCAGCTTTGTTCATCCCGGCGGTGCGAGCCAAGGCCTGCACGGCATTGGCAATGCTTTGCGCCTGGGCCGCTGTCTTCTGGGTCTTGAGTGCGGCTTCAATTTCCGGCTTCACCTCGTCCAGCGGCTTCAACCGCGCCTGCTGTTTAGCTTCGATATGAATGATGTGGAAGCCGTAGCTGGTGCGAATGAGGTCGGTGGTCTGGCCCACTGGCGTGTTGAAGGCTGCCTGCTCGAATTCCGGAACGGTGCGGCCTTTGGTGAGTGGCGGCAGCAGTCCACCGTTTTGCGCACTACCGGGATCATCCGAATACTTCTTGGCTAGGTCGGCAAAATTTCCGCCTGCCTTTAACTGCTTGCTAACGTCTTCGGCTTTCTTGCGCGCGGCGTCCACGCCTGCCTGATCAACCTTGCCATCGGCGCCCGGGGTTGGGGTCTTAATAAGGATGTGGCGGACGGTCACCGTCTCGGGGATGCGGTAGGCATCCTGATGCTGGTTGTAATACTGTTGCACTTCAGCCTGCGTCACCGGGACTTTCTCGCTGAGTTTCGCCGTCTCAATCACGATGTACTGGGCTTTGATTTTCTCCGGGATGGAGTTCGCGTACTGCGCCTTGTACTGCTCGTAGAAGGCCTTCAGCTCGGCGTCCGTCGGTTTAATCTGCTTCTTGATGTCGTCGAGGGTCAGCACCGCATAATCAAACTTCACCTTGGTGTCTTGCTTCTTCACCTGCTCGGCAACGTCCCTGTCGCTGACGGAAACCGGCGCGGTGATGAGCGCGAGTAGCTTCCGCTGGGCGATCTCGGCTTTCACTTCCTGCTCGAATTGGGCCACGCTCATGTTGAACTGGCTCTGGATGAAGGACTCGTAGGCCTGATCACCGATGAAGTTGCCGCCCGGAAACAGGTACTGCCCCATCTGTCCCTGATGCAGAGTGGTGTTCAGTTCTTCGTTGCTCACTCCCAAACCCATGCGGTCGGCCTCGTACACCAGGACCTTTTGTCCGATCAGGCCCTGCGCTGCCCGCTGCATGAGGTACGGCATGATCTGCGGAGGAATGTTGCCCTTGAACTGCTGCTTGCCGATGAGGCGGGCCTGTTGCGCCACCTCCGGTGCACTGAGCTCCTGGGTGCCGATTTTCGCCAGCACGCCCTGGGTGGTCAGGCTGCCGCCGAACAGGTCGTTGAGAAAGCCGCCGCCGGGGATGAGAGTGATAACCATCATCACGCAGACGACGACCAGGATGCCGCCCAGAACGATCTTCTTAATGGGGCCGGGCTTTTGCAAGAAACGAAGCATTCTTTATGGACTCCGGAGTGAAGGGGTGAATTCTTGATTATACCAGCGGTATTTGAGACCCGGACGCGTGCTGCCCGCCATTCAGGCGCCAACCGAGAGCGATTCACGCCACTACCTCGATGCAGCCCAGCGCCGCTCAACGGCGGAAATTCCCCGCACAAAGAGGGACACTTCCCTGCCCCGCGGGCGAATATGTTGTAATAAGAGAGACTATCCGTATGCTGAAACCGTCACCAGGGGCACACCGGCGCATTCTGGCCTACAAACGCCGGGCTCGGGAATGGAAGATGATCGCCAAGGGGGTGGCCTCAACCGACCACCCGGTGCTGGCGCACATCATCCCTACGCGCCGCTGCAATCTCTCGTGCACTTATTGCAACGAATACGACGATTTCTCCAAGCCGGTTCCGGTGGAGACGATGAAGCGTCGCGTCGACGAGCTGGCTCGTCTGGGCACGTCGATTGTGACCTTCAGCGGCGGCGAGCCGCTGCTGCACCCTGAACTCGACGACATCATTGCCCATGTTCGCACCTACCCGATTATTGCGGGCCTGATCACCAACGGTTATCTGCTGACGGCGGACCGCATTAAAAAGCTGAACCGCGCGGGCCTGGATCACCTGCAGATCAGCGTGGACAATGTGATGCCCGACGATGTCTCCAAAAAGTCGTTGAAGGTGCTCGACAAGAAACTGCAATTGCTGGCTGAGCATGCTGACTTCCACGTCAACATCAATTCGGTCGTTGGTGGTGGCATCCACAACCCGCACGACGCGCTGGTCGTGGGGCGCCGCGCCGTGCAACTGGGATTCACCTCCACCATCGGCATCATTCACGATGGAGATGGACAACTTAAGCCGCTGAGTGAAAACGAGCGCGAGGTCTTTCTGAAGATGAAGGACCTGGAGAAGCACCATTACGCCCGCTTTAACTGGTTCCAGAACAACATTGCCAATGGCAAGCCCAATGACTGGCGCTGCCGGGCGGGCGCCCGTTACCTTTACATTTGCGAGGACGGTCTGGTGCACTACTGCTCGCAGCAGCGTGGCTATCCCGGCATTCCGTTGGAGAAGTACTCTGTCGCCGACATTCGCCGGGAGTTTCTCACCGAAAAAAGCTGCGCTCCGCATTGCACCGTTTCGTGCGTGCATCACGTGTCGTACATGGATTTCTGGCGCGCACCGCAGACTCTACAGGTCCCGCAATCCTCGATGGGCGCGGGACAGTTGGTTCAAATCGAATAGGCTTTGACCGGCGAATGCCGCTGATGGGTAGGCAAAAGGCTGTCGTGGTGGTGAAGATTCAGCGCGGCATCCGATGGTATAATTCGGTTTGCCTTTCTGAATGGCTTCCTCACAAGCGGGCGCGTAGCTCAATTGGCAGAGCAACTGACTCTTAATCAGTAGGTTGAAGGTTCGATTCCTTCCGCGCTCACCATTTAGTCCCTGGTACCAGTGGACTTTAGCAGTAGCTTTCCAGAGGCAGCCGAAATCGTCTTTTCTGCGCTGTGCCCAGCTCCGCGCCAATTCTGCAACAATTTTCTCCTAATTGAGTTTGTTTACTTGGACATCAAGCGCCCACAAACCCGCTCATGAGAAAATGCGTCATATGCCTACTTGGGTGAAAAGGCTTTTCTCGAAGCGCTCGCCGCTTCTGTTCTTCTGTGTGCTGGCATTCGCCTGTCTTCCCGCCTGGGCAGTCCTGGGCGACAGCGCCGCCTCCGTGCTGAACGACCAGGCCCGCATGAAGGGCTCGCTGCGCAGCGTGGACGCGAAGACCTACGTGATGCACGAAATCACCGCGCAGGGCACGGTGGTGCGCGAATACGCCTCGCCCGCGGGCGTGGTATTCGCGGTGGCCTGGGAAGGACAATTCCCGCCTGATTTCGAACAGTTGCTGGGCCCGTACTACCAACAGGCAAAGCAGGCGACGGCGCAACAGGAGCGCCATGGTCGAGGGCCTATATCAGTGAACACGCCCGGCCTGGTGGTCCAGCAGTCGGGACATCCGCGCAGCTTTCACGGCCAGGCATACATTCCCCAGTTAATACCTCAAGGTGTAGAGGCCAGCGACATCCGGTAGGGAGACCAGCAGAAATGCGTAGATTCGCGCTCTTGTTTGTAGTGGGAATTGTGATGTGGATTGCCGCCTGCAGTTCCAGCAGCAATTCAACCTCGATCACCGCTGTAACCGTGACCTGCCTGCCATCGCCCATCCAGTCCGGCCAGCAGAACCAGTGCAACGCGACGGTGACCGGCACCGGCAGCTTCCTCACCGACGTCACCTGGCAGGCCAACGGGGGCTCCATCAGCACCGCCGGAGTCTTTACCGCGCCCGTCGTTTTGTCGCCCACGACGTTTACCATAACTGCGACTTCGAGCCAGGACACCTCCAAGTCAGGCACCGCGACGGTGGTGGTTAATCCCGTCAACTCCACGCCCATCACGGTGGACGCTGGCCCGCAACCGCAAACCTTCACTGCCGTGAATGAGGCCTTCACCAGCATTACTGTCTGCGTCCCCGGCACCACGACCTGCCAGACCATCGATCACGTCCTGGTCGATACCGGCACCTCCGGACTGCGCCTGTTGTCGTCGGTGCTGAGCGTCCCGCTCCCGCAGCAGAACGACTCCAGCGGTGATCCTCTGGACGAGTGCATGGTGTTTCTCGAAGGCTACGCCTGGGGTCCGGTGGCCTTGGCCGACATTTCAATCGCCGGCGAGAAGGCGTCTTCTGCTCCCGTGCAGGTGATGATCCCCGCCAGCGGCTCTCCACCCGTGCCCGGCAGTTGTTCCAGCCGGAGCATGGGGGCCGATGAGGGCAACAGCGTGAGCGCATTAGGCGCCAACGGGATCCTTGGGGTTGGGCTGTTCCAGCAGGATTGCGGAACCTCGTGCACCTCGTCGAACGGCACCATTCCGCCGGTGTATTACGGCTGTCCCGCGTCGGGCTGCAATCCCACGTATGTCACTCTCGCCCAGCAGGTGCCGAATCCGGTCGTCCTGTTCACATTCGACAACAATGGCGTAGTGGTCTCTCTGCCGGTGGTGCCCGACGGCGGCGTTCCCACCGAAATGGGTTCGTTGATCTTCGGCATCGGTACGCAATCGAACAATACCGTGCCGTCTACCACAACCGTTTATACCGTTCCCAACAGCGGCACCAACGCCGGTGACCTCACCACCACGTTTAACGGGGTCGCGTACCCCTCGACCATCGAGAGCGGAGCGACCGGCTTTTTCTTTCTCGACAGCGCGACCACCGGCATAACCAGTTGCGTGGTGAAGAATTTCACCTGGTATTGTCCGTCACCTTCTCCCGACAACCTCTCGGCCACCAATCAGGGGGCAAATGGAAATCAGGGGACGGTCAATTTCAGTATTGAAGATGCCAGCAAACTACTGAACTCCAGCAATGTGGCGTTCAGCACGCTCGGAGCGCCGGCACCGGCACCC
>Ga0074046_10000091_pt1 | contig 74185 bp, 63 predicted proteins | sample BogForMeECP23OM3_FD_94441 | JGI IMG/M metagenome (GOLD analysis project Ga0074046, IMG submission 94441) | Bog forest soil microbial communities from Calvert Island, British Columbia, Canada - Bog Forest MetaG ECP23OM3 | ecosystem: Environmental > Terrestrial > Soil > Wetlands ... | reverse complement strand
CGGAACCGAGCGAGATCCATGCCTTCTTCGACGCGGCAGAGACGCAACTCGGACCCGTCGACGTCGCGGTGGCAAATGCCGGGGGCAGCGTGCCGGTCCTCCTGCACGAGATGTCCGTGCCCGAGCTCGAACGCGAACTGCGGACGAATCTCCTCCATCCCCTGGTGCTCGCTCGCCGTGCGATCCCGTCGATGCGAGAGAGGGGCCATGGCGATCTCGTCTTCGTTTCCTCGGAGAGCGCGGTGCGGCCACGTCCCTTCCAGGTGAGCTACACCGCCGCAAAAAAGGGTATCGAGGGCGCGGCGGAGGCTTTGCGCATGGAGCTCGAGGGAACTGGGGTGCGTGCCACCGTCGTGCGGCCCGGCGCAACCCTCACCGAGTTCGCACGGGCGTGGCCCCCGGATCTCGTGCGACGCGTGCTCGCCGTGTGGAAGGAATGGGGGGTGCAGCGGCATCTTCGTTGGATGCCGCCCGAGGCGACAGCGCGCGCGGTGGTGTGCGCGGTCACTGCCTCTCCGGGGACGCGCATGGATCTGATCGAAGTGATACCCGAAGGGCCCAAGGAAGTGAGGATCTCCTGATGACGCTCGCTCCGCTCCGTCCCGAGACACGAAATTTGATCGATGGTCAGCTCGTGCCCGCATCCAACAGCGGGACCTTCGAGAATCTCAACCCTGCGACCGAGGAAGTGCTCGGCAGCTGTGCCGACGGGACCAAGGACGACGTCCTTGCAGCAATTGGAGCTGCGCGGCGCGCTTTCGACGAGACCTCATGGTCCACGGACTCGAGCCTTCGCAGGCGCTGCCTCCTCCAGCTGGCCGATGCGCTCAAGGAGGCACGCGAAGAGCTCCGCGCCATCGTGGTTCATGAGGCCGGCTCGCCGGTCCTGCTCACCTACAGCGTGCAGTGCGACGTCACGATTGGGCAGTTCGGCTACTGGGCCGATCTCGCCGGGAGCTACGCGTACGAGCAGCCGATGGCAGAGATTCGCTTTCTCGGCCAGCCCCAGCGGCGTCTGCTGCGCCGGGAGGCCACCGGAGTCGTCGGCGCGATCACACCCTGGAATTTTCCGCTCTACCTGAACCTCGCGAAGCTCGGTCCGGCCCTCGCGGCGGGGAACACCGTCGTGTTGAAACCTGCACCCGATACACCCTGGTCCGCCACGGCGTTGGGCCGCCTGATCACCGAGAGGACGGAGATCCCGCCTGGTGTCGTAAACGTGGTAGCGTCGTCCGATCATCAGCTGGGTGAGATTCTGGCGACTGATCCACGCGTGGATCTCGTGACGTTCACGGGCTCCACCGCGACCGGCCGGCGCGTCATGGAGTGCGCGTCCGCCACCGTGAAGAAGGTCTTCCTCGAGCTTGGCGGGAAGTCGGCGAACATCATCCTCGATGATGCCAGTCTCGCCCAGGCGCTTGGCGGCGTCGCCACCGTGTGCACCCACGCGGGCCAGGGCTGCGCCCTTACGACCCGGCTGCTGCTCCCGCGCTCCCGATATGCCGAGGGGATCGAGATCGCCAAGCACGCGTTCGAGCACTGGAACTACGGTGACCCGACGGATCCGAAGAATCTTCAAGGCCCCCAGGTGAGTCGCCGCCAGCAGGAGCGCGTGCTTTCGTATATCGAGAAGGGCAGACGCGACGGCGCGCGACTTGTCACAGGGGGTGGAGTGCCGCGCCACCTGTCGAAGGGCTTCTATGTGGAGCCCACGCTTTTCGCCGACGTGGATCCGGACTCGACGGTGGCGCAGGAAGAGATCTTTGGGCCCGTCTTGGTCGTGATTCCCTTCGACGACGATGACGATGCCGTGCGGATTGCCAACCGCTCGATCTACGGGCTCTCTGGCGCGGTGACCAGTGCCAGCGAGGCGCGTGCACTCGCTGTAGCGCGGCGGGTCCGCACCGGAACTCTCGCCGTGAACGGAAGCATGTGGTTCGACGTGGATACACCCTTCGGCGGCTACCGGCAGAGTGGCGTCGGGCGCGAAAATGGTCTGCTTGGCTTCGAGGAGTACCTCGAAGCCAAAGTGATCGCGCTTCCTGGGTCGGCGCCGAACACCGGGACCCCGGGACGATGACGGCGGCGGATGTCACCGTGGGCGTGGCTACCGACGCCGGAATGCATCCTGGAGGGTCTCCGCCGCCCCGGGTGTCGGGGGGTCTTCCGGTTCTCGGCCACCTCCTTCAGCTCCGGCGCCAACCCATCGAGCTGCTCTCCCGAGGGCACGCGGAGTGCGGCGAACTGGCAGAGCTTCGTCTTGCGCGTTTACCCCTCGTCATGCTCTATGGCGAGGAGGCGCAGGAGGCCTTCTTCCGGGCGCCTGAAGAGCAGCTCGACCAGGCTGCGGCCTACCCGTTCATGAAGCCGATCTTCGGCGAGGGAGTCGTGTTCGACGCACCGCCCGAGCGGCGCAAGGAGGCGCTCCGCAACCAGTCGCTGCGCGATAAACAAATGCGCGGTCACGCAGAGGTGATTGCCCACGAAACCGAGCGGATGGTCGAGGGCTTGGGCCAGACAGGGGAGATCGACCTCCTCGATTTCTTCGCAGAGCTCACGATCTATACCTCGAGTGCGTGCCTGATTGGGAAGCCATTCCGCGAGGAGCTCACGCCGGAATTTGCAAGTGTGTACCATGATCTCGAGCGAGGAACGGATGCCATCGCCTATGTCAACCCGTATCTCCCCATCCCGTCGTTCCGCACGCGGGACCGCGCCCGGCGCCGGCTCGTCGAGCTGGTGACCGAGATCATGGAGGCACGCAAACGCTCAGGCCAAGCAAAGGGTGATCTGCTCGACATCCTCATGCGCGTGCAGCGCGAGGACGGTCGCCCTCGGTTCTCTGCCGACGAGATCACGGGGATGTTCATCTCAATGATGTTCGCAGGGCACCACACCACGTCGGGAACGGCAGCCTGGACGCTGATCGAGCTGCTACGGAATCCGGAGTATCGGGCCACCGTAGTGACCGAGCTCGATCGACTCTATGCCGACGGAGGCGAGGTCTCGTATCACGCGCTGCGTGAGATTCCTCATCTCGAGAACGCGATCAAGGAGACGCTGAGGCTCCATCCGCCCCTGATCGTACTGATGCGGAAGGTCCTCTACGACTTTCACTACAAGGGCTGGACGGTGACTGCTGGAAAGCTTGTGGGCACGTCGCCGGCGGTGTCCAACCGCCTGCCCGAATGCTTCCGCGACCCCGAACGCTTCGATCCGACCCGCTACGCCGAGAGCCGCGAAGAGGATCGTCTGCATCCTTTCGGTTGGATCCCCTTCGGTGCAGGGCGCCATCGCTGCGTGGGCGCCGCCTTCGCCATGATCCAGCTGAAAGCGATCTTCAGCGTCCTGCTGGAGCAATTCGAGTTCGACCTCGCCCAGCCTACGGCGACCTACCACAATGACCACTCCAAGATGGTTGTACAGCTTGCCCGGCCCTGCCGAGTCCGGTACCGACGTCGGTCGGGAAAGGTGGCGGCGTGAGAGTCCGGGTCGACCTCGACTTGTGCCAGGGCCACGGCACCTGCGCGGAGGAAGCGCCCGAAGTCTTCGTCGTGGACGAGAAAGAATCGAAGGTGATCGTCCGCGAGGAGCACCCGTCGGAGATGCTGCGCGCCAAGGTAAAAAGCGCAGTCCGGTTCTGCCCGACGCGCGCGCTCTCCATCTCAGAGGATTGAAGGTCCGAACGAAACTCATCAAACGGAGGCTTCATGCCCGCCTTTCCCCGCCCTGAGATCGAGGAGATGATCCGGCGCTTCGTCGCCATCAATGACGAGTGCGGCCGCACCGGAGACTGGGAAGCACTTGCGCGTTTCTACACCGAGGACGCTGTCTACAGCTGGAACGTCGGCCCGAAGTTTGAGTTCGTAGCGCGCGGCCGGGACGAAATCCGCAAGTGGGTGCTCGGCACCGAAATGGCAGGCCTCGACAAGTGGGTTTATCCCTATGTGCGCAGGCTGATCGACGACCAGAAGGGAGAGGTCATCGGGATCTGGCGTCAGATTGCGCCGCACAAGGGGCCGGACGGGAAGCCGATCGAGATCGCCGGTACGGGGGGATCTTGGTTTCGCTACGCTGGGAACTGGCAGTGGAGCTGGCAGCGCGATTTCTTTGACCACGGAAACGCGGGCGCTGTGTTTCTCGATTTGCTTCAGAAGGGCCTCCTCTCCCCGGAGATGCAGGAGCGTCTCAAGCGCGGCTCAAAGCAGCCAGGCTGGGTGCGCCGCGAGGAGTTTGACTGGTACGCCACGATCCCTGAGCGCGAAGACGACTAGCCTGGGCAGCGCTCGTGGCAGGCGCGCGTCGCGTTCCTCCGGCAGTTCGCCAGGGCCGGAAGCCACCTACGCGACCGCGTCGGTCTCAAAGGAGCGCGGGGCGTGCGCCTACCTCGATCGATGCCAGATATCCCCAGTCGACGAACAAGTTCACACCCGAGATGAAGCGAGCTGCATCGGAGTTGAGCAGCACCAGGGGCTCGGCCATTTCCTCGGGAGTCGCATTGCGGCCGATCGGAGCAAGGAAGTGCTTGTCGATAAAGTCACGGGTCGCTTGGGCATGGAAGGCCGGGAGCATCGGGGTGTCGGTGGGTGCGGGTGAGAGGCAGTTCATCCGGATACCCCGAGCCACGAGGTCGACGGCGCGCTGCATCGTGTACCAGATGATGCACTGCTTGGAAAACAGGTAGCCGTTGGCTTTGTCAGGGTGGGCCTCGCACCACGCACGCGCCTCGTCGAAGTCCTTGGTGCCACAAAGGGCTTTCACATTTTCGAGATTCTTGCGAAAGCCCATCCCCGCCACGGAGGTAATGCTTGCGATTGCGCCGCCTTTGGGAATGCGCGGAAGGAGTGCTTCTGTCAGGTGTCGGAGGCCGGCAAAGTTTACGAGCATCGTGTCGAGGTTCGAGAACGGCGGGCCGGGGAGGCCAGCGCAGTTGAACAGAGCGTCCACACGGGCCGGTAGCTCTTGTACCGCAGTGTCGATCGAGTCGCGCCGACGGAGGTCTACCTCGAGCGCTTGTTCGACTTTTGCCTCGATGGGCTTTATGTCGAGGGCGTGGACCCGCGCGCCCAGATCAACGAGGGTCTGCGCCACTGCCGCCCCCATTCCTGAGGATGCACCGCTCACCACGACCCGCTTGCCCGCATAGCCCAGGATATCTCGCATCGGTTGCCTCCATATGCCTCGAGCCTGCGAGGTTAGGCAGGTCGGTCGGTTCCCGTCAATTGAGGCTCCAATGGGCCATCGGATGCTCCGCTCTCTCTAGGGAACGGGCCGACTCCTCTGCTCGCAGGCCGCCCCGGGATCAATCGTATTTGAAGCGCGGCTTCCAAGTGCCCGCACCCTCCGGCAAAAGATCGAAAATGTGCCAAAGCGGGCAGAAATCATCGCCGACGTCGAAACGGGTGTCCGACACACGCAGGATCCGGCCTTGTTCTCGACGAAACACCGAGACGCCGGGAAGGCAGCTGCCGCGTCGACCGCTCGACAGATGCTGTCGAAAGCCTGCATTCCATCGATCAGGGCCTCCAGCTGGTTTCCACCACGAATGGGATAGCTGGCGGCTTCCACGAAATCACTCATTGATGTTGCAGTCTCCGATCCGCATGCGGACATAAACGGGTTGCCTTAGCTTCGACCCGGACTGAGCCGCTGGGGCTCGTCGGCGATTCCGCGCAAAGTAGGTTCCGTCCAGTCGTCGCGGTCACCTCCTTCTAAGCGGCCAGACGCCCTTGATCATGGCGAACAGAAAGGCGGTGGTCAGCCGGAACAGCAGCAGCCCGTTGACCGCCTCTAAAGCATCCATCAACTGCCAGTACGCTTGCAGATACAGGTTGGCGCGTCGGCCACAGAAGCAAAGCTTGCGCGTTGTCCACATCCCCTGGAGGGTTCCCGTCCGGCCCTCCGATCCGCCGAGGGAAGGTGGGAGGGAGGGGGGCGAGGGAGGCGGAGAACGATCTAGCGAGCGGGGAGGGTGGGCCTGGGGAGGGCGCCTTGGATCATTCAGCGGGCACGCCGTAGAAGTCCACGACCGACTCGGTCATTGAGATCCGGATGTGATCGCGCGCCACTCGCTCAGAGCTGAAGAGAGGTTTCGTGGTGCCACGCACCGCACGCACGCACTCGTTCAGGAAGCCCTCCAGCGCGTAGCGCATGCCCTCAGAGTAGGCGGCGGCGTCGAGGATCTCGATTCGCACGTAGTTTGCGCGATGCGGGTCGTGCTCCACTCTCCAGTCGCCGGTGCTGTAGATGCTCTTGGAGAGAGTGACAACGAGTTTCAGCGATCGATGAAAGGACTGAAAGACAGCATCTCGATCGCCGCGCTCTTTGCCCTCGATGCTCTTTTCCCATCGTTTTAGGAACTCGAGCTGTCCATAAAGGCCTTGCTCGATGAGTCGCTTCGCGTTGGTGGCGCCCCGCCGGCGGAAGTACTCCCTGGTCTTCCCACCCTCCAGTTCACAGAGGAGATCCGCAATCCGCGCATAACTTTCCATGGAGTACCAACCCGCCGAACTGATGGTGCTCTCGAGAAGTTCAAGTTCGCGGGGGGAGAGCCTCTCTTCGAGCTTGTCCTCGGAGATCCGGCCCGCGTCTCTCGACTCCCGTAAATCTCCGATCACGCTCGCGAAGATCGACCCCTTGACTGCCGGTTCCCCCATGCATCCTCCGGCCCGGTGATCCGGACTCTCGGGGTTCTCCCCGCCTCTCGTCTAGAATCGGCGAGACCGCCGTCTCGCCTTAGGCTCCTCTCGCCTGGCCCAAGCCACGGAGGGCCCCCGTCCTGTGGGCTGCACGCAAAAAAAGGTCCCTTGCGGTTCGCGGCAGTCCCCGACGCCTGGAGCGGCTGGACAGGCCGCAGCTGCGCTTCGCCGGAAGGAGAGAGAAAGGCCGCCTTTCTCTCCCTAAGCGGCTGCCACAAGCGGGAGCGATCGCAGAATTGTGGCTGTCTCTCACCCTCTGCGGCTTACTCTCGCAAGGAGCCGGACCGCAAGTCGGATCCTCCGCGAGGAGTGATCGCTCATGGATCTCGTCGCATCCGAGGGCGCGGTCTGGGTAGGCGGCGATGGATCCCTCGCTATGGTTACCGAGGCGCCGCGGCCGGAGTGGGGCAGTGGAGTCAAAGACCCGTGATTGGACCGTGGGGAGGGCTTCGGGGCTCAGTCCGTTCCATGGGGCTTTGATGCTGGCTGCGACAACCTTGCTCGTGTACAACCCCGCCCACGCGATCGACGCCTTCGAGATCCAGGTCTATGACGCATCGGTCAACGAACCGTTTCAGCCGAGTCTCGAAGTGCACTACAACAACGTTCTTGAGGGACGGAGCTTCCCCGAGTATCCGAACGAGATCCCCCCCGATCACCTCAACCACCTAACGCTCGAGCCCGCACTTGGGATCACGCGGTATTTGGAGGTGGGGGGGTACCTCCAATTCGTGATCGACTCGCATGGAGAGGCTCACTGGGCGGGAGCCAAGTTGCGAACAAAGTGGGTGGTGCCCGAAGACACCTGGGAACACTGGCGCCTCGGCATAAACCTCGAAGTCTCTCGGATCCCGCACCCGTTCGAACCGGATGCGTGGTCTACTGAAGTTCGACCGATCATCGGGTACGAAACGGGTCGTTGGGCCTACTATGTCAACCCGATTCTCGGTTGGTCGCTTTCGGGTGGAAATGGTGTTCCTGATTTCTCGCCGGCGGCGAAGATCCGCTGGGACACGAAGCTCGGATTCGGAATCGGGGTTGAGTACTACGCCGATATCGGCCAGGTAAACGCTGTCCCTCCGACGTCACAGCAACAGCACTATCTCTTCGTGGTAGGAGACCTCCTCAACGGTCCGGTGGAGCTGAACCTCGGATTGGGGTACGGACTCACCACTGCATCGAACCGTTGGGTGATCAAGATGATTCTCGGAAAGGCACTTGCTCGGCCACGGTCGTCCCCGTAGGCGGTGGCCAAGCCGGCGAGATCGAAGGCCCACAAAACGGGTGGGTTCCCTGCTCGGGCCGAGATGTGCGAATGCACGCGAAACGAGTCCTGCGGCTGAGCCTTCGCCGGAGGGTGCTCCACCGAGCAATGCTGGACCATGGGGAGATTCGCGAGGATCCGCGCGTCTCCTAGAGGGAGGGCAGATCGCCTGTGTTCCATCCGCCCCCCAAGGCCTGGATCAGCTGCACGCAAGAAGTCATGCGGCGCCCCAGAACATTTAAGGCGTTGATCTTGTTCGAAAGAGCGATCGCCTGCACCGTCACGACATCGATGTAGTTCAGTGTTCCCGCCTTGTACTGATTGATGGTGAGCACGACCGAAGTATCCGCGGCCTTTACGGCGTCCGCCTGGACCTCCGCCTCGCTTTCGAGGATTCGCAGCGCGGCAAGGTTGTCTTCGACCTGCTGGAATCCGGTGAGCACCGTTGAACGGTAGGAAGCTACGGTTGCGTCGTAGGTCGCTCTGGCTTGCGCGGTCTGCGCATTTCGCAGGCCACCATCGAAGATCGTCTGCGTAACCGTCGGTCCAACAGACCAGAATCGACTGGCAGCGATGTTGAACCATTGCGACGTATCTCCCGTCTCAAGTCCACCGGTCGCACTCAAGGTGAGCGTGGGAAAGTACGCGGCAATCGCAACACCGATCTGAGCATTGGCGGCCGCGACGGTTCGCTCCGCTTGCGCGACGTCCGGCCTTCGTTCGAGGAGCTCCGACGGTACCCCGATCGGCACTGGGGGCGGCGTAGCGTTCAGGTTGAGCGGGGCCGGCGCCAGGGAGAAGGTGGAGGCTGATTCGCCAATCAGCGCCGCGATGGCATGTTCAAGCTGGGCGCGCTGTACCCCGACGTCGATGGCTTGCGCCTGCGTGGTCTTGAGTTGGGTTTCGGCTGCCGCCACGTCCGTCCGTGCGGCCACACCGGCGTTGTAGCGATTCTCCGTGAGCTCGAGGGATTTCTGGTAACCGGTGGCCGTGTCATTGAGCAGCTGCATCTGCGCGTCAAGGGTGCGAAGTTGGAAGTAGTCGACGGCGAGTTCTGTCTGGAGGGTCAGGCGACTCAAAGCGACAGCGGCGGCGCTCGCCTGTGCGCTTGCGCCGTTTGCCTCGACATTTCGTCGAATCGCACCGAAGACGTCCAACTGCCAGGAGATGTCGAGGGGCAACGAATAGACCATCCTCGTCCCCTGAGGCGTGAAGGTCCCCGCCGAAAACGTCGACGAGGAGAGTGAGCGCGTGACTCCCACGCCGACCGTAGCGGTGGGGAAGAAGGCCGCCTCAGCAACGTTGACGAGCGCTCGCGCCTCTCGAAACTGGGCCTCTGCTGTCGCGAGGGTCTGGTTGGACCCCTCGATCCGCTCCTCGAGCGCGCTCAGCTCAGGATCTTCGAACATCTCCCACCAGGGTCCCCGGAGGGTGTCGTCCTTCGGCTGGGCAGGCTGCCAGCCCTCGATCTCCCTAAACGCTGGAGCAGGCTCGACCGTCGTTGGTCGCACATAGTTCGGACCCACTGCGCAACCCACTGAGAAGAGCAAGGCGCAGGTCGAGAATGCCCGCAGCAATCCGGTCGGGCTCACCTCGATCCAGTCACACACGACGCGACAGAAGGAGCGGAACGCACCTCCTCTCGGCAAGTCGGGCTCGATGGCCCGCTCCGTCCTCGAGTGTCCACGTCGCATCGCCGTCGGCTTCATACCTGATCCTCCCGTCGAGCCCAGGGCCTTTCCCTCTTCGATCCGAAATGTGGCCCTCGCGCGGCGACGCGAGAGCCAGAGTCTTCGCCCATCCAAATAAGATAGACTAGGGAGTCACGGAGCCGAGTCCCGTGAGATACACGGAGATGTCCTTCTTGGCCGCCGTCTCGACCACCGGCACGTTCCGCTCGCGCTTCAGTGCGGCAGCCCCCGAGGAGCCCGCTCGTGTGTCGAGAAGACCAGCGCAGCGACGATGCAAACCGCGACAACCCCAACGCGCCAGCACTCTGGAAATGAGGCCGACAAGATCCTCTCAAACATGTCGCTGTGTCCGGCTTTTCGAGCTCGAACCGCCCCCTCTCAAAAGGGCAGCACAAGTCTCTCCACTCCCTCTGATCGACATTCCGACCCCTCCCTCTGAGCCGAGCGCTGCCGCGGCCTTGGCGCTCACACACGGAGTCCGCCCCCTCGCGCGACGCGGGTGGGAGGAGCGCTCCTTCGCGTTTGCAGGGCACGGTGGCGCGGCCGGCGGAATGCGAATCGCCCTGCGGTCAAATTCCCCTCTAAGGCCAACAGGATGCCTTGCCAGCGACCGAGGGACCAGACCGCGCGCGGCGTCTGCTGCCGGAGACAACCTGCAGACGCTCCAGGGCCGTGTGAGGTTGACGAAGCTCCTCGCTCTACACGAGCCGCGTTTCACCTCGCCTTCACGCCCCCCCGCCGCGCTGCGTGCGGGTACGCAGGATTTTCAAGGCGCGAGGGGATACGACCCGAGCTGAGACGACGGGAGGCCCGTCTCAGGGCCGGCCCCGCGATTCGCCTGTCGCGACGGCCCGTGCCACGAGATGTGCGACTCGGAGCGCCTCGGGAAGCTCGGACTTCCGGCGTACCGCTCGCACCAGCGATACAGCCTCCTCCGGTCCCATCCCGGCGGCGGCGACAAAGAGCTGCGGTCCCACGGCGTGTGCCGCCGGTGTCCCTTCGACCGCCGACCGTCGCTCCGAGAGCCCGGCCCGCTCGAGCGCGTGCAGAAGACGGTCGTTTACGGGGGCACGGCGATTTACGACGAGCACCGGACGGCGGAGCTCCCGCGAGAACCGCTCGACCTCGAGGATACCGAGCCCGGCGATGGTGATCCCTCCCATCACCACGGCTTGAAGGGCGGGCCGAAGGCGCAGGCCGTTCACCCACCTTGCAAGGAAGTCGGTGGCGCCAGCACCATCTACGGGAAAGTGGGTGATGGCCACCGCCTCCACCAGATCCGCTCCCTCCATCATCACGCCAACCACCGGTACGGGCGCGCGCGAGCGCTTGTCGACAGGGCCGTCGTCGATCCCGAGGATGTGAGGCCGCCGGGCGCGCATGCGTCTTAGCCTACAGGAAGGGAGGTGAACCTAGCGGTCCACAGGTGGCGGTGAGGGGGCTGGGGCCCACCAGGCGTCTCGGTGCCGCGCGACGCGAGCGGCGTCGGCGAATTTTGAGACGGGCTACTCCGGAAGACCCTCGCGGATCCGCCGCGAAAACTCTGGATCTTGATCCGCGGCCTTTGCTCGCTCGTCGATTAGGCTCGCTTCCTTCAGGCGTCCGAACGGCAAGCTTCCACGCAAGCGGCCACGCTCATAAAGCATCTCGTCGACGTATCCAGTCAGCAAAAGCTTCCAGCTCCAGGGAACGCGACCCCCGGCATTTTCCACGTTGGTGCGAATCGCCGTTGTGCAGTTTTCCGTAAGAGCATTGTAGAACTGAGGTTGCTCGGCCAGCGAGTTGATTTGCTGAACGTACTGCATGAGGAGGGTCCGAGCTTCGGCGACAGGCAGCGTCAGGCGGTAGAGGTATACGTTTTCACCTCGATAGTTCGTTCGCAGACGGATCAAATCGCGTTCGTCGGCCACCACATAAATCAGTGCGTACTGGCGAAAGAAGCCGTCGATTGCGGAGTACTCCTGGCCACGCTGCTTCCGTGTCTCAATCGAGATCGCAAGCGGGGGTTCGTCCGAAAACTCCCAGCTCATGATCGTATGGGCGATGGCGGGGGATCCCCAATGGGAGACAAAGAGATCCAAGCCCACGAGCTTTGAGAGGTCGTACGTGCGATCTTCGTAACGCGGAACGAAGTCCGTTTCCGTGCGGTAGTCAAAGTTCCGAAGGTTGTGAATTACGAGCTCGTCGCCCCGGACCTCAATCGTTGGCATGCGCGCCACGTCGGGCGCCCAGTCACGGTCACTGGAGGGTGTGAGGGTGCCCCACCACGCCAGCAGCGCCATCAGGGTTACGAGGATCACGGCCGTAGACCGAAGCCGCGAGCGAAGCACCGCCCGGACCACAACCGTTCCCAAAAGAACGAGCAAGACAAGCGCTGCCCGCACGAGCGGCGGGCCAGGCCCGGCGATCCAGAGTGCCAGGCCCCCCCAGGCTGCGACGCCAAGGGCCAAAATCCAAGTGAGCACGCTCGTGAAGATACGCGCCACCGCTTAAAGCCCCTCGCCCAGACGCTGGCCCCTGTTAGAACGCAGGCGCGCCTCTTCGATGGCATCGCGCGGCACTCCATCGAAGCGCGACATGGCGAAGCGCAAAACGCCGGGCAAGAGAAGTCGGAGCAAGCGCGCAACGACGAGTGTTGGGTTCCTGCGGGGGATCGTCACCTCGTGCCTGCGTTTTTCGATTGCCTGAATGATGCCCTCGGCGACAAGCTCCGGGGGATATCGGCGACCGCGATAAGGTTCGCGTTCATTCCCCTTCTGCCAGATCTCGGTGTCGATCGGGCCGGGATGGATGAGGGCTACGTGGATATTCGAACCGCGAAGATCATTCCAAAGTCCCTCGGAAAACCCGTTCAGCGCACATTTGGCCGCAGCATACATCGTTTCGTGCGTGGGTATCACCTTCGATGCGAACGACGAGACGTTGACAATTGCGCCACCGCCTTGTCTCAACATGGGCGGAATGGCCGCGAAGGTGGTCCAAAGGCATGACAGAAAGTCAATCCGTATCGCGTCCTCGGCCTCTTCGACGCTCATGCGGTACAGAAGTTTCCGTACCGGAATCGCGGCATTGTTGACCAGAACGTCGATTCGCCCGTGGCGCTCACAGGCGGTGAGCACCGCGCGCTCGGCAAACTCCCTGTGGCCAAGGTCGCCGACCAAGAAACTCGAATCCGGCGCATCGACCTGGCAATCCCGGACGAGGGCCTCAAGGCGTTCCCTGCGTCGAGCGACGCCCACAATGGTGCATCCCCGACGCGCGAGCGCTCGCGCCGTCGCCCAGCCGATCCCGGAAGAAGCTCCGGTCACGACCGCGACCTTGCCACGCCACTCCACGGCTATTCCTCTTGGAAGGGGCTCTCACTCCCCGCGACGAGGATGCCTTTGAGCACCTTGCCAGTGGCGTTGCGCGGGAGCCGCTCCAGGCGAACTTCCCACAGCGAGGGTACCTTGAAGTAGGCGAGGGCCTGACCCACAAAGCGTGCCAGCTCGGCCGTATCCAGCGAGCGACCGGGTTTTGGCACGACGATGGCCTTCACCTCCTGGCCGAGCTCGACGTGCTCGACCCCGAGAACCGCTGCTTCCTCCACGTCAGGGTGGGCTTCGAGTCGATGCTCGATCTCTGCAGGGTAAATGTTCTCGCCCCCCCGCAAGATCAGATCCCGTGCCCGGGAGTTGATCGTGAGGTAACCGCCTTCGAGCCGACCCCAGTCCCCCGTGCGCAGCCAGCGGCCGGGTAGAATGGCCGCACGTGTCGCGGGTGCGTTCCGCCAGTACTCCCTCATCACGAGGGGCCCGCGTAGGTAGATCTCCCCCTCCGTACCGTTTGGCACAGTCTTCCCATCCGCATCGCGGATCTCGACTTGCATCGTGGGGAGTGGTGCCCCCACCGACTCAGGATGACGCTCGAGCTCCTCGGCGAAGTTCAAGGTCACCATGCCCGTAGCCTCGGTGAGACCGTATCCCAGTCCGAGCGAGCTGCGCGCGTTGGGGAAAAGCTCACGCATTCGCTGCTGCAACGAGGCGGAGATTGGCGATCCTCCGGAACCGACCTGTCGCACGCTCGAGAGGTCGTATTTGGTGACGTCGAGATGAGACGCCACGCGGTGGAACATGGTTCCCATGGGCCCCCAGGCAGTGACCCGCTCCCGCTGGATCAGCTCCATCACCTGCACGGGATCGAAGCGGCCCTTCGTCCAGACCGTCTTGACGCCGCTCGCGAGCAGCGTGACGGCACCGGTGTAGAGCCCCGAGAGGTGAAAGAGCGGCGTTGTCATGAGCGTGGAGTTCGCAACAGACGGCGCCGTGCCTTGGGGCGCTAAGCCCTTCGCGGCAGCGATCATGAGAAGGCGTAGGCCGTGGAAGGTGTAAAGGCGTTGGAGTGCCACGATGTTGCGGTGGGTGTTGACGGCGCCCTTGGGACGTCCGGTGGTACCGCTCGTGTAGAGAATGCAGGCTGGGTCATCCTCAGCGATGGGCTCCGAGGGCAGCGAGGCCTGGCGGTCGTAGCTCCACAATCCGCCAAAATCGCGCTCGATCTCGACGACCTCCGGTCGCACCCGTTCCCCCCGCAGCCTTTCGAGCCGCTTGGCGTCGCCCACCAGGACCTTGGGCTCACAGTCGCCGAGCGCGTAGAGGATTTCATCGCCCATCCACCAGCCGTTCATGCCCACGGCGATGGCACCGAGACTTACGGCAGCCCACCAAGTCACGATCCATTCCGGGCAGTTCGCGGCGAGGATGGCGACGCGGTCCCCTGGCCCCACGCCGAATCGGTCGCGCAATGCCTTGGCCACCGAAGCCACGGTCACAAAGTGGTCGGAAAACGAGACGCGTCGGTCACCTTGAACGATGTACTCGCGGTCGCCGAAGGCAACGGAGCCCTCCAAAAGGGCACGCAGCGACGGCACACGTTCGCGGAAGACTGCCATGGGCTCTCCGAGAACCTCGCCGACGACGGTTTCGAAGGGTGCACCCGGGCCGGTCAGCTGGGCCTCGATCCGGGCATGGAGGGGAAACTCGGTTGTGCGTTCCACGGTCACCTCGTTGCGGCCGGCATCATGGCGCGCCGGCACGGTCTTACGCAACGAGGTCCCCCATTTGGCGCAACGCCCGCACCGCGTCCTCCGGGAGAGTGGGCGGCGTGCGGCCAAGTGCATGGCAGCCGAGGATCACCTCCGCCGATCGCTCCACGATTTCGACCATATCGGCCGCACGTCGCAGGCTGCGACCCGCCACGAGGAGGCCGTGGTTCACAAGGAGAACGGCCCAGCTCTTCCGCACCGCCTCGCGGACTGCATCGGCGAGCGCACTCGTGCCGGGCATGATGAACGGCACGCGCGGAATATCACCGAAGAAGGCAGCTTCCGTCGAGATCGGGAGGAAGGGGAGCCCTGCATTCGCAAGAATCGTCGCGTGCGGCGCGTGCGCATGGACCACGGCACGTGCATCGCTGCGTGCCTGATACACCGCGCAGTGCATGAGTCGTTCGCTCGATGGAGAGTAGCCTGCGTTCAGGGGCTGACCCTCGAGATCGATGCGAACCAGGATCTCCGGCCGCAAGTCGCCTTTGAAGAGTTGGCTGGGTGTGATCCAGAGCTCGTCGGTTCCCGGGATACGAACGCTCACATTGCCGCCGGTCGCGGTGATGAGCTCTTGCGCATAGAGCTCGCGCACGATCGCGACAAGTTCCTCGCGCTCCTTGTCGGCGGAGCCTACGGCCTTTTCGGCCGGCGGCGCACCCGCGCGACCGACCGCGGTGAGGTCCCCCGGATCGCCCACCGTGTCACGCGCCGCACGATAGAGACGGCGGAGGTCCGCCTGGAGGTGCTGCAGGGTCATCGCCTTCGCGGCGTCGCCGGTGAACGAGAGTTCGCCGCTCATGGCCTTTTCCATCGGGTTCACCCGGCCCGTAAACATACCGTCGAGGACATCGGCCTTGAGGCGCAGCTGCACTTCCGGCCGTCCGTCCGGTGCTCCAACCCCCGAAGACACCGCGCCGCGCCGCAGGCGGAAGAAGAGTTCGTGGCCGAGATCGCTGATCAGGAAGTGGAGCGTCACGTCTTGGTCCGCGGAGAAGGCGCGCAAACGTCCGTCGCGCCCGATCTCTTCGCTGAAGGCCTGCAGGATGCGCGCGAACTTTTCGACGGTCTCTCCGGTCGCGGGAGCCACCGCGGCGCTCACCACTGGGGCTCTCGGGATGGCGTCGCGCTGCAAATCAGACACTGCGGGACCTCGTCGCGCCGCGAGGGCAGCAAGCATTCCCGGCGCTGGGGAGGGCCGCGGTCGATCCAACGCGAAGTCGCGGAGCGCGTCGGGGTCAAGAACATGCTGAGGGCGCTCGCCGTGCACAATTCGCACGAGGTCAGCGGCGACGATGCGACCTTGGTGGGCGGCCACCTCGAGCGTGTTCCCACCGATATGGGGCGTTGCAATCACGTTCGGCAGGGCGAGGAGAGGATGGTCTGCGCCCGGCGGTTCGACAGAGAAGGCATCGAGGGCAGCACCCGCGAGGTGGCCGGCCTTGAGTTGCTCGGCGAGTGCTGTCTCGTCAACCAGAGCGGCCCGTGCGGTGTTCACAAGGGCTGCACCGCGCTTCATCCGCGCGAGCTCACGGGCGCCCAGCAGGCCGCGGCTGTGGTCGCTGACGGAGGCGTGAAGGCTCACGAAGTCGCTTGCCGCGAGTAGATCGTCGAGCGCGACCGGTTCCGCTCCTGCTCGGATCACCTGATCCGGTGGAAGGAAGGGGTCATACACGAGTACCCGTGCCCCGAATGCGCAAAGGCGCCTCGCGACCTCACGGCCGACGGCACCAAATCCCACGAGCCCAATGGTCTTTCGCCAGAGCTCCCGCCCGCGGAACGCCTGGAAGGCCTGACCCATCCGGCCAAGATCTCCTGCCTGGATTTCCGGGTTCCGCAAGAACTCTTCTGCGGCAGGTAGTTTCCGCGCGAGCATCAAGAGGAACGCGAGCGTTAGGTCGGCCACGGCCTGGGCATTGCGCCCGGGCGCGTGGAGAACAGGGATGCCAAGAGCGGTGCAAGCGGCCACGTCCACGTTCACTGCGTCGCCCCGGCAGGCGACGACCACACGTAGGTCCGGCAGCTTCTCGAGGGCCGCGACGTCCACCACGTCGACCTCAGTCACGAAGACCTCGAAACCTGCCAACGCTTGGACGAGGGCTGGACCGGTCAGGAGCCGCATGCGTTCGCGGAAGCTTTCGTGCACGACCTCGCCGATCGTCCGGAGCTCGGCGAGGGACTCCTCGTCGAGATCTGCCGTCACGAAGATCCGCGGACGTGCGAGGACGGGTGTAGGCGATCCGGCCTTTGCTCCAGCCGCGATCACCGCGGGGAGAATGATCGATTGGGCGGCGCTCATCGCTGGATCCTGCGCCTGTCGCAGAGCCCGCCAGTTCTGGTAGAGCGAAGCGTAGGCTCGCTCGGGCGCCGAGGTGGGCGTCAGAGTCTGGGCATGGAGCCGGCGGCTGCGACCGGCCTGAGCCACGTCGGGAAACGCACCCGCCGCCACGCCGGCGCACAGAGCGGCCCCGAGCGCAGTGGTTTCAGGGTGGGTGCAGAGCTCGAGCTCCCGGCCCACGACTTCGCACAGGAGCTGGGCAAAGGCCGGACTGCGGGACATACCGCCCGCCAGGCGGAGCCGTTCGTGCGACCTTCCGCTCGTCGCCGTGATCTGTTCGAGGTTTGCCCGCAGGGCGAATGCCATCCCCTCTACGAGCGCTCGTGAGACGTGGCGGCGCGCGTCGGGATCATCCGGTGCGCACAGGTGCGAGAGCGTGAGGTTCCCGAGCGGGAGCTTCAGGTCGCGACCATCCATCACCTGCGCGCCGACCGTAGACAGCATGCCCGCGGCGCCAGGTTCCGAAGCCGCAGCGTCGGCGAGGAGGCGGGCTGCGGGATTGGGTGATTCGGGATACAAGACCCGACCCATAAACTCCAGCGTCTCGCCCATGGAACCGGCATTGCTCTCGAGTACGTACCGGCCGGGCACCACGTGAGTACCAATCCAAAGACGGCAGTCGGGATCCACTGCCGGGCGCTCTGTCACTTGCTGCACCGGAGCCGTGGTTCCCGCAACCACGGCGGATTCCCCCGGATCCACCACTCCGGCACCGAGGAGACCGCACGGCGTGTCGGCGCCGCCCACACCAACGGGGATCCCCGCGCGCAGGCCAAGCGCGGCGGCTGCCTCGACAGCGAGCGTGCCGACGCGTGTTCCCGACGCGAGTAGCCGCGGGAACGCCGCACGCGGCAGCTCAAACCGGTCGATCACGTCCCAGGCCCAGTCGTCGGTTTCAAAGTCGAAGAGCAGCGTCGACCCGGCATGCGAACGCTCGGCGGTGATCTCTCCGCACAGCCGCCAAGTCAGCCAATCGCTCAGCGCCAGCACTGCGGCGCCAGGCGCGCGCAGCTGCGCCCCCGCCTCGCGCGTCGCGAGCCAGCGTAGGCGTGCGGCCGTACAAATCGGACTCGGCCAGTGGCCGCTGCGGCGATGGAGCTCGGGACCGTGTTCAGCCGCGAGGCGCAGTCCCTCAAGACTGCCCCTCGCGTCGCGGTTCGGGGTTGCGAGGAGAATCTGCTTCCCGGGGCCCAGCACCACTGTCGAGAAGCGCATGCTCGTGGCGGCGACTCCGGCCACGTCGCTGCCCTTCAAGCCGGCCCGTGTCAGGGCTTCGTGCGTCGCGTCCGCGAGTGACGCCCAAAGCGCAGCGAGATCGAGGTCGCGGCCCAGCCCCCCAGTATCCGGTGTGACCGAATGCTTCCACGGCCGAATGGCTGTCGTGAGCGCGCCGCTTTTTGCGTCAAGGAGGAGGCAGCGCGCGCCGCCGCCGCCTGCATCGAGGCCCAGGAAAACCGACGAGCTCATGCGCGCACCTTCCCGGCGTGGAACCGTACCGGAAGCGCGGCCGGTGAACGAAAGATTACCCCACCGATATGGATATCTTGCGCCGTGGAATCCAGTTGGAGGTTCGGAAGGCGATCCAAGACCGCCTCGAGGACGACCCGAGTCTCCATGAGCGCGAGGTGCATTCCCAAGCACGTGTGTGGACCGCTCGCGAACGCGAGATGCTGCTTTCGCGGCCGGAAGATGTCGAAACGCTCTGGGTCTTCGTAGCGCGCATCGTCGTGGTTGGCGGCGCCCAGGTTCACGTTCACCAACGCTCCCGCCGGGAGCTTCGCGCCCGCCACTTCGGTTTCGGCTGTGGCAATCCGCATGATCCCGGTGAGAGGACACTCCCAACGCAGCCCTTCGTCGATCGCCTGGGGGATGAGCGAGCGGTCTTGGCGAAGCGCCTCGAGCTGCGATGGGTGTGTCAACAAAGCGAGGAGCAGGTTGCTGGAAGAGCGGTAGGTCGTCTCTGCGCCGGCGGGTGCCAGAAGCCTGAGGAAGGCGAAGATGTCGTCGTCGCTTAGCTTCGAACCCTCAATCTCGGCGTGGGCAAGGACACTGGTCAGGTCGTCACGCGGCTGCTTCCGGCGGTCGGCAAGAATCTCCGCGAACAGGTGGCCTAGTTTCTCTGAGGCCGCGACGCCGCGCTCGCGAGCAAACGTCACGCTAATCAGCTCGACTGCCCAGCGGTGGAAGTTGCGGTGCTGGTCCTCCGGGACTCCGATCATGCCTGCGATCACGGTGACTGGGAAGGGAAAGGTGAGCTCACGCACGAGATCAGCGCTGCCACGTTCGATGAACCGATCGATCAGCCCATGCACGACGGGTCCCACGAGCTCGCGTTCCCAGCGGTCGAGGGCACGTTTTGTAAACGCGTGCTGGATCAAGGCCCGATAGCGCGTGTGCTCCGGGGGGTCCATTTCGAGGATCGAGTGCCCGAACACCTGACCCATGCTCATGGCGTAGCCGCTCGACGTAAAGCGCTGCGGATCTCGCAGGACTTCCGAGGCTGCTTCGTGGTTCAACGCTGCGTATACCTCGAGGACAACATCCGGAGGGATCGGGACCTCGTTCCCGAGGAGTTGGCGCAGGTCGATTTTCTGAACCGGACATCGGCTTCGGAGCTCTCCAAACTGCGGATATGGATTGCGTACCGCACTACGACCCTGGACACGGTTGAACTCTTGAAAGGGATCGTATTCGTCCTCGGGCGGAGCGGAGGCGGGCGACGCAATGGGGTGCTGCTCGGCCATGGGTTTTCCTTTCGACTCAGCGCGCGCGTGGACGGCTCTTGTGCGAAGCGCGCTCCGGTCGTGTTACGGGGTGTTTTCGCATTCGAGGTACGGGCGTTGCGATTCCGAGGAGCCGGCGGGTGATGCGTAGGACCTCGCTCTTGTGGGAGGCCAGTTCCTGCGCGTCGATGGGATTGAACCCGCGGTTTGGAGCCAAAGTGGGCATGGCCGCGACGAAGAAGACCGTCGCGCCGACAATCGTACTGGCAAGATGGATCGGATCGATCGGGGGCACGGCGAGAAGTGGATCTCCTGCGCTTTCGTCCAGCACACGCTGCACGAGTTCCACAAAAGGCTGGGTGTGACGGAGCAATGCGGGTGGAGACTCGGGTGTTCCGTCTGCCGCCTCTCGGAGCAGGAGCCGTGCCAGGGTCGGGCGTGCGCCCAGCGTCTCCACCCACGCGGCGACGGCGGCTTCGATCCGCGCAGAGAGGCTCCCCCGCGCACGGAGCGCGGCACGGGTGCGCGTCAGAAGGTCGCCGAGCGCGTTCGCGAGCACGGCGTCGTAGAGCGCGGGCTTGTCGGGGAAGTAGTAGAAGATCGATGCGCGCCGAATCCCGACTCGTTCCGCGACGTCTTCGAGCCGGCTCGAGGCGAAACCGCGCTCGGCAAACAGCCCCTCAGCGGCCTTCAGGATCGCCGCACGCGTGCGCTCGGATCGAGCTTGGGGGCGGGAGAGGGGAGCCATGGCCTCTTCTACCTGCGCGCAGGTAGAATTTCAAGCTCGGGGTCCCAGGAGGCCCCTAGCCCCGCGTGAGGAGGAGGCACCCCCCAAGCGGTCCGCCGCCCGCCGCGGCGATCGCCACCTCCGGGGTTCCGGGCACTTGATGCTCGCCGCCTTCGCCCCGCAGTTGCACGACGGCTTCGTGCAAGAAGCCGAAGCCGTGAAGGCGCCCCGCCGAGAGCTGGCCGCCCTGGGTGTTGAGCGGGATCTCGCCGTCCCGGGCGATGCGCGCACCCCCATCGATGAAGGGGCCTCCCTCCCCTTTGCCGCAAAAGCCCAGGGCCTCGAGCCAACACAGCGCGATGAAGCTGAACCCGTCGTACAATTCCGCTACGTCGACGTCCCCCGGGCGCAGGTCGGAACGGGACCAGAGCATCTTGGCAGCATCGCGCAGCGCCATGGTCGTCAGGTCGTCGAACTGATCCCAGGACGGGCGGCCATAAAGCGCGCAGCCCACCGACTCGACCCCGACCAAGGGCGAACGGAGGTCGCGCGCCCGCTCCCGGCGCGAGACCACAAAGGCCGTGCTTCCATCAACCGGGACGTCGCAGTCGTACAGGACGAAGGGAGTCGAGATGATCCGGGCGCTCAGGTACTGCTCGAGGCTAAGGGGCTCGCGATAGATCGCCTTTGGGTTGTGCGCCGCGTTGCGCCGTGCATTCAGTGCGATCCATGCAAGCTGCTCGCGGGTGGTTCCATACTCGTGAAAGTGCCGCTGCGCCATCATCGCGATCCAGTTGGCCGCAGACGCCGCACCGAAGGGCAGGGTCCACTGCATGGGACCACTGGCGCGAAACGAGCCGCCCCCGCCTGCGCCGATTCCTGCACGGGGACCCCCTCCCTGAGCGGTGGACTCCCATACGGTCCGAAAACAAAGAACGTGGTTCGCGAGGCCAGTGGCCACCGCCATGCAGGCATTGATCACGGCTCCGAGCTGCCCAGGGAACTCGACGCCGCCGCAGTACCAGTTGAGATTGAGCCGCAACGCGTCTTGCACGTCGACTATCCCTGCGCCGGAAAAGCCCGGCGCGCCAGGGACCATTCCTCCCGGGTACGTGGAGAGGCCGTCAATATCGGCGCGGGTCAACCCGGCATCATTTACCGCCTCGAGACAGGCATCAATCGTAAGGGCCAGCGGGTCGCGGCCGAGGCGTCGCCCGACCTCCGATTGGCCGAGGCCCGTGATCGCTGCCCTGCGCTCAAGGACCTCCATCAGAGCGCAGGCTCGAACAGCGGGATCCACACGGGGTCGTGGTTTTCGAAGACCACACGCACAGGCATGCCGATCTTCACCTGCTCGATCGGACAGTTCACAAGATTCGTCGTAAGACGCAGACCCGGCTGCTCGACCAGCTCCACTACGGCGATCACGAACGGTGTGGCCATGCCTGGGTACCAGGGCTGGTGATTGACTGTGTAGGTGTGGACCGTGCCGCGACCGGACACGGTTGCGACTTCAAGTTTGCGCGAGAGACACTCTGGGCAAACAGGAGCGGGCGGGTGGATGAGATGCTTGCACAGCGCGCAGCACAAAAACCGCAACTCGCCCTGAGCGCCGCCTGTCCAGAAGTGCTGGTTCTCCAGCGTTACCGCCGGCAGAAGCCGCATCGGGCTCTCGGCCATGGCAACACCTTCACGTGCTCAAGGCGCCCGACGCCCTGTCACAATCTGGTACAGAATGCTTGCGGAGGTTTCCACAAGATGCTCGCGGGTGACACCCAATCCCTCGAGTGACCGGTGGTATGCCGCGAGTCGTTCAAGGATCGCGGCCAGCGCTGCCGCCGCGGCAATCGGGTGCATCCGCTTAGACACGCGTCCGCTGCGCTGCCCTTCTTCGATCAACTTTGCGATCGCTTGCAGCACGGGTGTCATGGTGTCTCGACGCAACTTCAGGAATCGGCGATCACCCTCGTCGGATCGCAGGCTCGAAAGACGCAGAACCGCATGGTGCGCGTCCCAGTGACGGACGAATGCCTCCACGATCGCGAGCGCCGTCTCGAACCCCTTCCGGCCCTTCCAAGATCGGCTCATGAGCCCGAGAATCTCAGGCATCCTCTCCGACGCGCGTTCGGCGAGACGAAGCACGGCTTCGTCGACATCCTCAAAATATTGATAGAACGTCGCAGGAGAGGTACGGACATTCCGTGCAACGTCGACGACGCGAATCTCGCGCACGCTGCGCTGGGCCATCAGCGCAGCGAGGGCATCCAGGAGCTGGTCACGTGTCTGCAGGCCTCGCGGTCCCACCACGCGTCCGCTCTGATCCAGGGTCTTCCTCGGCCGAGCCGCCGACAGCCGCTTTGCCCGAGAGCTCGAAGGGGCCATCACGCCCGCATCGTAAACCCGCCGTCGACCGCAAGGATCTGCGCGGTAATCCAGCGCGCATCGTCCGATAGCAGGAAGAGGCAGGCACCGATGATGTCGTCGGTCGACCCCACGCGGCCGAGCGGCATTCCCATAAGCATCGCTTTCAAGATGCCCTCGGGGACGATCTTGCGCGTTGCCTCGGTGTCCACTGGACCGGGCGCGATCGCGTTCACGCGAATCTTTCGCGGTCCGAGTTCGCGCGCGAGGCTGTGGGTAAGAGCATGAAGCGCGAGCTTCGCGATGCCGTAGTAACCGCCGCCCATCCAGGCCGCCGCCGACGACTGGTTCACGATCGCCCCGCCACCACGCTCCGCCATGGACTCCCAGACTGCACGCGTCGCGAGCCATGCACCGTTCATGTTGACGGCCATGAAACGCTGGTAGTACTCCACCGGCACGGTGAGGAGGGAGTGCATCTCCATGTTTCCGTAGATTGCCGCGTTGTTGACCAGCAGGTCGACACCGCCGTAGGCGTCCTTGGCGGCCTTGCCCATCGCCTGCGTCGAGGCTTCAGAGGAGACATCGGTCTTGACGAAGAGCGACTCGCCTCCTTCGGCGGTGATTTCCTTGGCCACGCGTTCGCCCTGCTCGGCGTCAATCTCAGCAACAACCACCCTCGCACCTTCGCGAGCGAGCGCTTTTGCGTAGCTCTCGCCGATCCCTCTACCCGCGCCGGTGACGACGGCAACTCGGTTCTGAAACCTCATTCCTTGCGACCCGACAGAGCTCATTTCGGTGCAACCTCCTCGCCGCGCATTCCACGGGCCCCGAATCTGACATTATATCAGAAAGAGGCACGCCTCTCGGGTCCGTCCCAGTCGCGAGAGCACCATCCACTGGATCCACCAGAGCTTCAGTTGATGGTCTCTCTCTTCACGCTCGCATCCCGCAAGAGCTTGGCACGGTCCCGGTTGTGATCCGCCTCGGCTCGTCGACCCAGCTGCTCAAGCACCACCGTCTGGCTCTCGACCAATTGTAGGAGCGCGGGATCGCCGGGTTCGAGCGTGGACTCGGCAATCGCCAAGGCGCGCTCCAGATATTGCAGAGCACCTGCGAAATCGCGACGTTGGAAGAGAACCGCACTGAGTCTTTGGAGGAGGGCGACGAGCTGGAAATGATCCGGACCGAATCTCATTTCGAGGATACTGAGGCTCCGCTGCAAGAGCCTTTCGACCACGAAAGGCTTGGCGTGTGCGATCTGAGCATCGGCAAGCCCGATCAACCGGAACGCCAGCTCAGGATGTTCCTTCCCGAGGACTTGTTCGCGCAGCTGCAAGACTTCCGCGAGAAATGCTTCCGACTCCTCCACGCGCCCCTGTCGCGCCACCAATCTTGCCAACCCGTCGAGCGCTTCTGTGATCATGGGATGTTCGGGCGGGAGCTCATGGCGTGCGATCTCGAGCGCACGGCGAAGGATGGCTTCGGCTTCACGAAATCGAAGTCGAGTCACCAGCAGGTCGGCGAGGTCGTCGAGCGGACGCACGAGATCTAGGTGGGTGGTTCCACGCGCATGCTCGAGCAAAGACAGGAGCTCACGGTGGCGACCTTCGGCGTCGTTCAAACGGCCCTGCAGGCGATGCAAATTCGCGATCGCGCGGAGGGCCCCGACGAGCTCGAGATGCTCGGGGCCGAGGTTGTGTTGCTGGATCTCGAGATTTCGCAGCAGGAGACCTTCGGCCTCTGTAAAGTTTCCAGACTCCACGAAGAGCGTCGCGAGCTTGCGCGCGATCAAGGCAACTTCCGGATGCAATCGGCCGCGGGCCGTTCCGAGCAGGCGGAGCGCCCGTTCGAGATGGGCGCGCGCTTCGTTGGGGCGGCGCTGGATCACCGCCAATCTCGCCAGGAGATCGAGGGTTTGGACGAGCTCGGGGCTCTCCTCACCCACCCTCTGGCAATCCGTCTCGAGCTTGCGGTGAAATACCCTTTCCGCGTCGGCGTAGGCACCTTGCTCGAAGAAGCGAAGCCCGAGGTCCCCGAGCACGCCGGATAGCGCCAACGCAGTCGGTCGATCGGCGGACCCTGTCGCCGCCTCGCAATCTTCGAATGCCTCGCGTAGAAGCCTCCCTGCCTCATCGAAGCGACCCGAGACATTGAGGATCGCCGCGAGTGCAATCCGTGGCCTCGTGAAGGCCAGCGATGGGCGGAGATAGCTGCGCTCGGATATCTCGACTACGCGGCGTTGGATGCGCTCCGCGTCTGCCATCCGGCCCAGAGCTCGCAGGAGCGCCACGTGATGCTCGCTCGCTGCGATCAGATCTTGGTGCCCGACCTCCGGCATGTCACGAAGCAGCTCGGAAACTCGATCTGCGATCTGCTCTGCTTCGAGAAGGCGGCCCTCCTGGCCCCGCAGCTGAGACAATCGGTGGAGCAAGGTGGCGAGATGGAGCGATTTCGGCCTGCCCTCCTCGGACGCGATCGCTGCCTCGAGCTCCTCCAGGGTCTTCGGCAGGGCACGAGGAGGTACCGGCGGCTTGGGTGCGCCCGCTCTTTTCCGCTGAGGCCGGCGGGTACTCAACACGAACATATAGACGCAGGCGGCGAGCACGATGGGACTAACGATGGCGATCGGGTCCGCCGGCAAGTGCGCTCCCGGGCGCGAGATCGGCCAACTCTCCCCAGGAGGATACTAGAATCTCTCTCACAAGGGGTAGGGGGATCACGGAAGATCCCCGAGCCCCATTGCGACGCGATTCTGTGATCTCGATAGCGTTCCCGCTATGGGATGTGGGCGCGTTTCAAGGCAATGGCAACGGACGCTCACGTTGCGACCGTTAGCGGCCGCGCCAACCGGCACGGAGGAGCTCTTCGAGTTCGCGTAAGAGTGGCATCCGTGGATTGGTCCGGAGGCTCGGGTCCTCGAATGCCGTGCGCGCGAGCTCCGGTAGCGCGGTCTCGAACTCCTCCTTTTGGACTCCGGCCTCGGCCAGCGAGGGCGGGATGCCTACCGTGTCCAGTAGCTCGTCCACTTTCTGGAAGAGCCGCTCACAGCGGTCCGCCTCGCTGTGGCCTCCGAGACCAATCACCCAAGAGAGCTGGGCGTACTTCTCCGGTGCCACGTAGGCCGAGTAGCCAGGCGCAGGCATGAACTTTGTGGGGATCGAAGCGTTGTAGCGCATCACGTGGGGAAGGAAGATTCCATTGGCGCGGCCGTGTGTGAGATGGAAACGCGCCCCAACAGCGTGAGCGAGTGCATGGTTCACCCCAACGAACGCGTTTGAGAAGGCGAGACCCGCGATGGTCGCGGCGTTCGCCATTGCGGTGCGCGCAGCGAGATTGGAGCCGTCCGCCATCGCGCGGGGTAGAGCATCGAGGATGAGACGCGTCGCTTGTACGCAGAATGCATCTGTATAAGAGGATGCAAAGATGGAGACGGCTGCCTCAACGGCATGTGTCAGTGCGTCCACACCGGTGTCTGCGGTGGCTCCAGGGGGGAGCGAGAGTGTCAGCAGCGGATCAACAATCGCCATATCCGGTACCAGCGAGTAGTCGACCAGCGTGAGTTTGCGCTGGCCTACAGTGACGACGCTCGCCGGCGATACTTCTGAACCGGTTCCCGCAGTGGTGGGGATCGCCACGAGGCGCAGCTGATGCGCGATCCGTGGGTAGCGGGCGACACGCTTTCGTGCGTCAAGGAAGGGGAGCGAGAGCTCTCGCACAGAAAGTTCGGGGCTTTCAAAGAAAAGTCGCATCGCCTTCGCAGCGTCGAGCACGCTTCCCCCGCCCACCGCGATCAGGACGTCTGGCGACATGCGGCGCAAGAGATCCACACCCGCTCGAATTTGAGTCTCCGTGGGCTCGGGCTCAATATCGGAGAAAACATGCACGGTTCGAGCCAACACGTGGCGGCGTATTTCATCTGCGACGCCGCTCCGTTCGAGAGTGCTATCGGTCACGATCACGGCCGTTCGCGATTGGACCTGCCGTAGGTTTTCAAGTGCACCGGCATTGAAGTACGTGTCGGACGGGACGCGGAACCACTGGGGTGGGGTGAGGCGTCGCGATACGGTCTTTATGTTGAGCAGGTTCCGGTAGTTCACATTGTCCGTCGTCATCGAGCCACCCCAAGTTCCGCAACCGAGCGAGAAGGTGGGCGTGAGGGAGTTGTAGACTCCGCCGAGAGCTCCCACCGCTGTTGGCGCATTCACCAGGATGCGGCCTGCACGCATGGTGGCGGAATATCGCTCGATGATCTGGGGCTCTCGGGCATAGATCGCGCAGGTGTGCCCGAGGCCTCCGTGCGCGGTCACGAGATCGCACGCCGCCAGTGCGTCGTCCTCCGAGGCTGCGCGTACTACTGCGAGTACGGGCATGAGCTTCTCGTGCACGAGTGGGTGGGCGCCAAGCATCTCTAGGTCTGATGGAAGAGGCGCCAACAAAACCTTTGTGCTTGGGTCCACCCGAAAGCCAGCCATCTCGGCCAAACGCTGCGGCGATTGCCCGACCGCCGCGATGTTGGGCTCGCCGGTCTCGAGGAAGGCAACCCGCGCCAGGAGTTCGACCTCGTCCTGGCTAAGAAGCCGAGCGCCCATGCGTTGAAACTCGGCGAGCGCCGGCTCCCAGACCGCGTCGTCGATGACGCACGTCTGTTCCGCGGGGCAAATGACCGAGGCGTCAAAGGTCTTCGAGATCAAGATATCGACAATCGCCCCGCGAAGGTCGGCGGTCCGATGGAGATAGACCGGGGCGTTTCCGGGTCCCACACTGATGACCGGCTTGCCGGCCTTGTTCGCAAGGTTGACGATTCGCGGGCCGCCTGTGGTCCAGATGAGGTCAATGCCGGGATGCTCGAAGAGGTAGTGCGTCGCCTCGCGGGGAGCATCGGGAATCACCTGAAGGGCATCGGGGGGCATTCCTGCTTCCTCGGCGGCCTTGCGCAAAATCTCGACTGTATGGAGCGCACAGCGAATTGCCCGGGGCGACGGTCGGAAGATGATGGCATTTCGAGTTTTCGCGGCGACGATCGCCTTGAAGAGCACCGTGGAGGTAGGGTTTGTAACGGGGAGGATCGCCAATACGACGCCAATCGGCTCGGCGACATACTGTATGTTACGCTCCGGGTCTTCACCGATCACCCCCACCGATTTCTTGTCTTTCAGGAAGTCGTAGAGGAACTCAGTCGCGACGTAGTTCTTTACGACCTTGTCCTCGAAGACGCCAAAGCCGGTCTCGTCGATGGCGACCTGGGCGAGCTCGACCGCTTTCTCCAGACCGGCGACGACCATGGCCCAAACAATGCGATCCACCGCCTCCTGATCGAGGGAGCGAAACGCAGCTGCAGCGCCGCGCGCGCGCGCGACGACTTGATCGAGCTCCGCGGTGCGTCCGGGGCGAAGGATCGACTCGGGCTTGTGGTCGGTCATGGTGCATCCTCAGCAGGGTTCCAGGAACAGCAAAGGCGCTCCGCGGCGGCAGCGCTGTCGTCCGGCGGACGTTTCGGGCGTGCGCGAGCTCGGGGCCGCGACGGCCGAAGCAGGCAATGGCTGCGGCCGGCGGGATTTGCTCTACGTCAAGTGCCGGGAGCGCCAGTCCCCGGGGGTGGGCGCTGCGGATGCCCGGAATCGGGCCGTTCCATCAAGGCCTCGGGGCACCCTGGCGATCTTGAGGGGAGGCCATCTCCTTCCATGATTCGGAAGGCAATCGCAGCTGGACACGGTGCGCCGCTACGAGGGTGGGGGCGCTGGGCTCGGTCGCAGCGCGATCAGAGTTCAAATCGGCGAGTTCCTCGGCGCAGTGCTTCGGCTTCGCCGACAAGGCTCTGGACGGTATCGCCCATCCGCTGGGCGGCTTCTTCGCTCTCGTGTGTGCCCTTGAGCACGCGTTCCAGGGAGCTCGCGACCTCTTTGCACGCGATTGTCTGTTCCCGCAGCGCGGAGTTCATGCGCCTTGTGGTCTCTCGGACGCGCTCGGTCGTCTCGCGGATACTCGCGTAGCCCCGCGCTTGTTCTTGGGTGGTACCGCGCACCTGCTGCGCGACTTCGCGCATGGCAGCCGCGGATCGGGTGATCACCTCGCTCCCACGCCCGCGTTCGCCTTCGGCTGCGCGAATCTGTTCCACGCCGCTCAGCACGCGGCCCATCAGTCCGACCACATGTGCGGCAGCCTTGGTCTGCTCACGTACGGACGAAACGATCTGGCTGGTGCAGGAGCCGCTCTCCCGTGCAGCCCGGGTGATGTCTTCGAGGGAGAGTCCAGCCTGAGCGGACCGCGCAACACCTGCCAAAACACTCTTTGTCCCCTGATCGATCGCTCCGACCGCGTTCCCGCTCTCCTCCTGGAGGGCACGGATCATCGACGCGATCTGGTTGGTGCTCGCCAGAACCCGCTCGGCCAGCTCTCGAATCTGATCGGCGACGACCGAGAATGCCCGGCCATTCTCCCCGGATTGCGCCGCAATGATCGCCGCATTGAGGGCAAGAAGGTTCGTCTCATCGGCTACGTCCGAGATGACGCCGAGGATTGCACCGATTTCCTTCGCTGCCTCCACCAGGCGGCGCACGACCCGTCCGGCGGTCTCGGTGGCACGCTGAATGTCTTGCATGCCCTCGATCGTCTCGGAAACGCGCATTCGACCGGCCTCAGCGCTTTGCTGCACCGCGTCCGCAAGCTGTGCCATTTTCTCAGCCGTCACGTCGACGGTCCGCATCGCGGACGCCATCTGCTCCATATTGGCAGAGGTCTCTGAGGCGGCTTCGGAAAGGGTCTCGCTGCTTTCCGCGACCCGATGAGAGCTCCGGATCACCTCCTCGATCGAGCCGAGCACGTCGTCCACTTGCCCGGACAGTGCGCCGGCAGTGTCGCGGAGCTGCTCGCCCGTGGCACCCAGTTCTTCGATGGCGCCTCCTGCTTCCTCGGTCGACTTGTTCAGGTGTTCAGCGGCACCCGAGAGATCGTTCACCTGCTGGTGAATCTGCTCCATGGCACGGTGAACGCGGTCCATTTCCTGCGATTGAGCGCCGGCGGTTGTGGCGAGGCCCTGTGAGACAGAGGACAGCTCTCCCGCCGCACCGTCGACCCGCTGGGCGGCTTGGGTCACATCACCGATCAGCGTGCGGAGGGCGTCGCATGTCTCTTCGTAGGTCCGAGCCAGTTGGCCGAGCTCATCATCCGACTCGAAGTCGCGTCGGTGGCGCAAGTCGCCCTGAGACATGCGCTGGGCCGCTTCGCCGAGAGCACTGGTCGCTTGGCCCACATCTCCAGCGAAGAGCAGCACAAGCCCCGTTGAGATGGCGGCCGCCAATCCGAGGAAGGCGGAGAGCGTCCCCGCGAGACTGCGCAGGTCTGCCTGAAGCCCCACCATCGGAGTAATCGCCACGAGAGCCGCGCCTTGCGGGAGCCTTCGCCAGCTCAGGATGGTTCCCTCGTCGTGCAACGTGCCCGAGTTCGTCCCCTCTGCCATTTGGTGCTCGATCTCGCGGACCACGCGCTCGCCCAACTCCGACGGGGCGTTCTGCGAGCTGAAACCTGGCTCCAATCGCACGACTTGGACGGGTTCTTCAAAAATTGCGTCGCGCGCTTCTGGATCATCGTGTCGTAGTGCGTGGCCGACACGCGGTGAGGAGCCGGCGATCGCGCTCTCGAGCACCTCATCTTGCCAAACTCCGATGACGCCAATCATTCCGCCCGATGCTCTCGCATAGGCGAGCAGTGCGGCAAACACCACCGACGCGAGGCCCGAACTTGAGACCGTCAGCATGAGCTTCGCCCGCAACGAGAAACTGCGAAGAAGTGCGCGTCGGTCTCGCGGATCTGGGAGGTCCGCGGCGAGCGCCGCACGAAGAGGTCCGCTGTATCTTCGCAACCCGAAGAACACGAGCGCCCCCGCGACGAGGCCGCCCGTCAGACCGGCCACGAATGTTGTGGCGTTCTCAAATGCACCCCAGGCGCGGCCACTCCAGACCGCCATGCCGATCGCCCCGAAGACGCCAGCCGCGGCCCACGCTCCAAGGTGGAACTGCAGAAAGCGCCTCGGGAGAGCCATCGTGGCCGCGAACGCATCGCGTGCGACGGCAGCGTTGCGCGTAGGCGCCGGGCCAGCGTTCAGGTAGGTCTGGATCGGTTTCCACCAGACGCGGCGCTGAAACTCCGAGAGGAGCGCAATCACAACCACATAGGCGCCTAATGAATCGGTGAAAACACGCCAGTCCTGGGAGGAAAAGGCTAGGACCCCGTTCAGATAGAAGATGAGAACGACCACCGCCGAGACGATGAGGCCAATCTCTACGAGTCGCACATCTCGAGTGAACGTCCGTCCCGAGGGCAGCCGAGAGGCATTCAAGACGAGACCCTCCGGAACCTTCTCCACAGAGCGCGACCAGTCCATCCCCAAGTGGGCGCACCGAAGCATGTCGGCGCAAGCCGAGCCCTACTTGAACGAGCGCTAGCGCGTGCCACACGGCCCAGCCCGTTCTGATTTGGGGGGGGGCGACACCGCACCGGTGCTGATCCAGGGAGCGAGAAAAGTGGATTGGATAGGGCTCGAACGGACAGGTCCTTGCTCGATCTGAAAGAGGCGGCGAAGGACGACGCCCCGACCTGGTTTCCCTCGCCGCGGGGGGGTCTCGCTGCATCCAGTGATCGCAGCACTGAGACGGCAGGGTTTCGCAGGCCGAACGTGAACCTCGGCCGTGGGTAATGGAGGGGCCCGTTCGATCGGCGTCGCGGGGCACCCACGCCCGCAGGCCCGCGTTCGATTTCGGGCGCCTGGCGGCCCCCGCGGAATAAGCGGCGGGGCGGGGAGATGGCTGCGAAGATCGCGTGACCAATCCCTCTCGCAGGTCAGTAAGCCGAGAGGGTCCGAGCAAGGCACACAGGACCCGGAAAGGCCCAGAACTCGGGTGGAGAGACCGGGGCATGGTACCGTTTGCGGGGTGGGCCCGGAGGGGAGCACAGCAGCACCATGGGCGAAGCGACCCCGCACGGAGCCTCGTCACACGCGCAAGGTTCGGGATAAAGGGAGCCGGAGAGGCTCTTGCCCCCTCGAGGGGGAGGTCGCCGCGAGGTCGTAATGCTAGAGAAGCGCGAGCGAAGCCGGATTGGCTGACGCCTGGATCGGCGGTTTCCCACGCGGAGGCGGTGCAGATGGACGTGCTTTTTAGTGAGGACCAGGAGATCCTGCGTTCGGGCGTGCGTGAGTTCCTTGAGCGCGAGTGCGGATTGGCCACGGTGCGAGCGATCGCGGAAGCGGGCAAGGGGCTGCCCCCGGCACTCTGGACGAAACTTGCCGACCTAGGCTGGCTTGGCCTCTGCATACCGGAGGAGTATGGAGGCGCGGGTCTGCGCTCCCTCGATCTCGTCGTCATGCTCGAGGAGATGGGACGGAACCTCTTCCCCGGCGCCTTCCTGTCGGCAGTGGTGGGGAGTCTCGCGCTTGCTCTAGGCGCCAACGAGGCGCAGAAGCGACGGCTGCTCCCTGCGCTCGCTTGCGGAGAGCAGCGAGCCACCCTGGCGCTCTACGAGGGGACAGGCTCTTGGGGCGCCGAAGGGGTAGCGCTCGAAGCTCGCGCCGCAGGAGCAGGCTTCTGTCTACGTGGTGTAAAGCGCTTCGTAGCGGAGGGCACTTCCGCGGACTGGTTGGTGGTCCCCGCTCGTACATCCGAGGATTCAGAGCGATGTCTCACGTTGTTTCTGGTCGATGCGCGTGGGTCGGGTGTTTCTGCCGAGTCCGTTCCAACGACGGATATGACGCGGAGTTACGCGGAGGTGCTCTTCGCGGACGTTTGCGTCGCGCCGGAGAATATCCTCGGTGCCGTGGGAGAGGGTGCCCCGCTTCTGGAGCGGATTGTTGATCGTGCCAAAGTTGCGCTCTGCGCCGACGCTTGCGGAGGCGCCCAGCGCGTACTCGAGCTCTCGGTCGCGTATGCCCGAGCGCGTGAACAGTTCGGTCGACCTATCGGAGCGCAGCAGGCAATCCAACATCGATGCGCCGATATGCTGGTACGCGTCGAAGGCGCACGCTCTGCTACCTGGCGCGCAGCCTGGTGCTTCGACGAGGATGAATCCGAATCTCACACTGCGGCATGTATGGCGAAAGCATATACCTCGGATGCATACCTACGCGTGGCGGGCGATGGAATCCAAATCCACGGTGGGCTCGGCTTTACCTGGGAGCAGGACCTGCACCTGTTTTTCAAGCGTGCCGCCCTCTCTAGCGTCCTCTTCGGGGATTCTGCCCAAAACCGTGAGCTCGTGGCACGGACCCTGTTGGACTAGACGCCCCGCAACAGCCAAAAGCATCCCGCAAGAACAGCGGTCGGAAAAAGCGCGCCCGCCAAGAGACCCGCCGGTGACACTCCGCCTCGAAAGTGCTTGGCGAGGATCGCCTGGCCCGCGGGATTGGGTGCGTTCGCGAAAATGGTGAGACCACCCCCGGTCACCGCACCTGCGAGAACCGCATATTGAAGTGTGAATGCTGCGGAGCCGCCTGCTGCAGAGTCAAATGCCGGAACGAGGGACGCGAGGTAGGTAATCGCGGCATTGTCGTTGAAGGCGGTAAGAACGATGGACCCGACGAACATCTGAAGCTCTCCCAGACTCGACAGCACCGGCTCAATCCACCAGCGCTGGAACCCCCCGTGGATGACCAGGGCAGCGAGGAACAGGCCCACGAGGAGAGGGCTTCGCATATTGAGCTCATACTGGTGGTGGCGCGTCGCTTCTGTAAAGGCCAAGAAGGAAAGAAAGCCCATGATCACAAGAGGTGGGCTGTGCAGTGTCGCCACCGTAAATGCCACGAAGAGAACATGTACGATCGTGACCCACCAGGGCACGGGCTCCTCGAGCGGCGCCCAAGCCTGTGTCTGTTCGGCGATTTTGGCGCGGGAGGCGAGAGCTGAAAATTCGCGCTGCAACATCAGGAAGAAGAGATAATTGCAAATTGCGATTCCGACGAGCGCCTTCCAGCCAAAGCGCAGGAACATGGTCGCGGCGTTAAAATTCCACGCGCCCGCGACCATGAGGACAGGCGGCGCCGCAAAGTGCGTCAGGGTCCCACCGACCGAGATGTCGACGAAGAGGAGGCCGAGGGTTGCGTACTTAAAGCGGGGGGAGGGCTCGAGGACGAAGATCTTCTCGCTGAGCAGCATTGCCGCGATGGTCATCGCGGCGGGCTCGGTGATGAAGGACCCTACGGGCGGAAGCAGGCAGAGAATGGCGAGCCACCAGGCGCCGGGCGTTCCACCACCCAGGCGCGAGGCAAGGCTCGCTCCACGCTCCGCGGCTCTAACGACGGGTCGGGTTGCGGCGATGCACATGACCACCACCACGAACACAGGTTCCGCGAAGTCAATCGTCGAGATGTAGCGGGTGACATGCTGCCAATCGAACCAGAGATCGATCGTTCCGAGAAGCACCGCGCCCCAGATCCCAAACACGGCCTCCACCTCGCCAAAGAAATGGAGGATCGTGGCGGCGAAGGAAACAGGCTCTCTGCCTTCCGGATAGGCCGGCAACTCTCCCACGGCGGCACGGGCGGCGAGGGCCTCCCGGTGTTTCCTCTCCTGAAGATCCGCAAGTCGGGTGAACGAGTTGGCCAGGAGAGTATGAATGATCGCGCACAAGAAGATCCCGCTCGCGACCAGGTTGAATGGCTCTGCCCGCAAACGCCCGGCCAAGATTGCGCCGAGGGACGTGAGCTGTGCGTCCCCGTAACTCTCGGGGCTTTTGGGGAAGGCTGCGATCGCAGAAGGCGCCGAACCCGCGGCCGCCCGCGCTGCAGCGCTGACGCCGCAACTGACCAAAAAGAAGAGCAGAGGAGCCAATCTGCGCTGCGACGCCACGGCCCGGATGCCTCGCTCTACGGGAGTGACGCCCTTAGCTCATCTTACGGGCCGCGAAAAGCCGTGCCGCATTTCCGCGGAGGAACTTCTCGAGCACGCCAGGTCGTAGGTCAAGCTTGCCCGCTTCTTCCACGCAGCGCTTCATCGACAGCGCTGGGTGATCGGACGCGAAGATCACTTTGTCCTGGCCCCGGGTATTCATGAAGTGAATCAGCTCCGGGGGAAAATAGCGCGGCAGATACGCCGAGGTCATAAGGTGTAGACCGCGATACTTCAACATGAGACGAATCGCGACACTCCACCATGGGTCGGCGCCATGGGCCATCACCAGTGTGAGCTCGGGGAAGTGCAAACATACCTTGTCGAGGTGGATCGGGTGCTGACACTCGCCTGGCGCCGGAGGGCCCGGGATCCCAGTATTGATCGAGATCGGAAGGCCGAGTTCTATACATTTCGCGTAGACCGGGAAGTAGATCGCATCGTTCGGCGGCACGTCCATGTAGAACGGCACGATCCTCGCCAGGGCAACGGGCTCAGATCGAACGAGCGCCTCGAGACAACGGGTGGCCTTCATTCCTTTGCGCGGATCGAGCGTGAGAGAGAGCGCGAAGCGGTCCGGGTGGATCTTGGGGAACGACAGCACGTGCTTCGAGGGGTGGATCGCGTCCGTGGTGAGGATCGCACGTTCGACCCCCGCCTCGTCCATTTGCGCAAGCGTTTCCTCGATCGAGAGGTTCTTAAAGAACTCGTCCCCGCCCTTGAAGTAGTTCTCCTTCACCTGCACCAGGTAGTCGGGCCGGCCGAGCTCACCCATGTTGACGTTCACCCAACCATCGATTGCCCTTAGCTCTGCCATGCCCGTCACCCTTCCTCTCTGGGGCGCCACGCGCCATCTGCAAAAAACTGCCGCATCCAGCGCCGATACACAGGGAAGGCACCGTCGCCATCGCAAAGAAGCGGTTTGTCGAAATATTTCTTGTTTTCCCAGATCACAATGTCTTGTGCCATCTGCTTTTCCAGGTCTCTGATGAGAGCGGCGCCCACGCCTTGCTGTGAGCTCCTTCCGGTCGCCTGTTTTACGCTATAGGCAAAGCTCACATCGGTGTAGTCTTCATCAATCGGTGTCGCGGTGTTCACCATCAGCGTATCTACGATCCCGGTCACGCGTACGGTCTGAAAGCCTGGACCGAAGTCGGTGGTGTCGATTCCACCGTCAATCTCGCCCTGCGGCGTACCCATCTTCATCCGCGAGCGACAACGCAGCAATGGGCCGTCCATCTCGACCTCCGTGCGGGGCACGGTGTGGGTGCCATGCACGTAGCGAAAATGCACCTGATCGACAGCGTTCTCATTCATGTCAAGCCACCGACTGCGCACCCTCCAGCGTCGGACCTCGTACGGGCTCCATTCCGACGATCCGTACTCCGGGAGATCCGGCATCTCGAACGTGGGCGGCTTTTCCTCTGCGTGATGCCAGACCATGATGAGGCCATTCTTCTCAATCATGGTCCAGGAGCGCAGGCGGGCGCCAGGCGGGATGCGTTTGGCGTAGGGAATGTTGATGCAGGCGCCGCTCCCGTCCCAATGCCAAGCGTGAAAAGGACAGCGCAGGCCACGACCCTCCACGCGGCCTCCGTAGCCGAGATGCGCACCCAGGTGGCGACAATAGGCATCGAGGACGTGTGAGCAGCCGTGCTCGTCTCGAAAGGCGACGAGTTCCCGACCGAGGATATGGAGGGGCTTTACTTCGCATGGTCCGAGCTCCGCACTGTAAAGCGCGCGGAACCAGCCGTTGGGGTTGGCGGGGTACGGAAAGCGCGAATCCATGGGCACCTCCGGAGTCAACTTCGCGGGAGCCCGAGGGCTCGCTGCGCGATGATGTTGCGCTGGATTTCCGATGTCCCCGCATAGATCGTTGCCGCACGCGACCAAAGAAGCTCGTGGCTCCAGAAGCCGCATTCCACTGCGCGGGGATCGCCGCGCGGCACCATGCCTGCGGGCCCGAGAAGATCAAGCGCGGTCTCGTTAAGGCGTTGGTCGAGCTCGCTCCAAAAGACCTTTAGGATCGAGCCCTCGGGTCCCGGTGCGCCGTTCTTCGCGATCGCACTCGCGTTCCGCCAGGCTGTGATCCGCAGGATTTCGATTTCGATCGCGTGCTGCGCCATGCGTTGGCGAAGGATCGGATCATCGGCGGCGCGGCCCGCAGACCTCGGCGTGGCACGAGCGATCGCAGCCAAGCGTTCGAGCTCGCCCGCAAGTCGCGCGTGCGGCGACGCCGAGCCCCGTTCGTGGCCCAGCGTCGTTACCACGACGTCCCAGCCACGATCCACCTCACCCACCACATTGTCCATCGGGACGTGAACTTCGTCGAAGAAGACTTCGTTGAACCATGCCTCCCCCGTCATCTCACGAAGCGGCCGGATCGTGATTCCCGGGCTCTTCATATCGGCGAGAAGGAAGGTCAGACCCTTGTGCTTGGGAGCGTTGGGATTGGTGCGGACGACGAGAATGCACCACTGAGCGTAGCGGGCGAAGCTCGTCCAGATCTTCTGTCCGGTCACGACGAACTCATCCCTGCGGCGCTCGGCACGTGTCCGAAGGGCGGCGAGATCGCTGCCCGCATTGGGCTCCGAAAATCCCTGACACCAGATCTCATCACCCCTCAGGATGGGCTGAAGGAAACGCTCCTTCTGAGGAGAGGTGCCGTGGGCGATTAGCGTAGGTCCCACGAGGCCGAGGCCGACGGCGAGATTGATCAGGTCCGGACCGCGCGCGCGCGCGTACTCTTCCTGCCAAATGAGGTGCTCTACGACGCCGGCGCCGCGGCCGCCGAACGCGCGGGGCCAGTCGAGTCCGGCCCAGCCGCCATCAAAGAGTGTCCGCTGCCAGCGCTTCGCGAACTCCACCTTCTCGGCCGCTGTCTCCGGCTCTCGGAAAGCTGGCGTGCCCCAGCCTGCGGGCAGGTGCGCCGCCAGCCAGGTACGGAGCTCGTGGCGGAAGCCGGCTTCCGCTTCGCTGTCGCGGAGGTTCATGAGGAGCGCACTCGAGCCGGGCTGTAGAGCACAAGCCCCTTGTACAGGAGAGAGGGCTTGTCGTTCCCTACCACGTGCACCGCGGTTTCGGTCGTGACAAGCGTCCCTTTCGGCTTTGCCTCGGCGCCGACCATGCGGCCGCGCGCGTGGATCTTGCTGGCCGAGGGAACGGGGGCCAGGAACCGCAGACCGTCGGCTCCATAGTTCGTGGCGTTCCCGTAGCCAACGATTCGAAACGCCGCGCCCCCACGAAGCGTGGGGAGCAGCGAAAGCGTCAGGAAGCCGTGTGCAATCGGGCCGCCGAACGGGCTTTCGCGGCGGGCACGCTCGACGTCCACGTGGATCCACTGGCGATCCCCGGTGAGCTCCGCGAAGCGGTCGATCATCTCCTGCGAGACCAAGGTTTCGGAACCCCACGGTCCCCACTCTTCAGAGATGGCCGAACGCAGTCCATCGATGTCGTCGAAGCGAATCTCCTGCATGGACTCCCTTCCCTGGCAAGCGCGGACCTGATCAGGGCCGCGCGAGGATGGTCATGCCGCAGGTTTGCGGCGCGCCTCCGATGTTGTGTGAGAGCGCTACGCCTGCGTCCTTGACCTGTCGTAAGCCAGCACGGCCTTGGAGCTGAAGGACGTTTTCGTAGATCATGCGTACACCCGTTGCGCCTGTAGGATGGCCAAAACTCTTGAGACCCCCATCGGTGTTGACCGGAAGCTCGCCGTTCAGCGCGAAGGTGCCTGCGGCGACATGCTCCTTTGCCGCACCCTTGTCGCAGAATCCGAGATCCTCATACGTGAGAAGCTCCGTCAGGGTAAAGCAGTCGTGCACCTGCGCGACATCGATCTCCCCGCGCGGATCGGCGATGCCCGCCATGGCGTACGCCTGCCTCGCGGCGTAGACGGTGGGCTTCCAGCCAAGGAAATCGAAGCTTGGATCTGATTGCGGGTTGGGTGCGAGCGCGATCGCGACTGCGCGGACGAGCACGAAGTCGTCGCGGAACGTCTTCGCGAGCTCGCGGCGGGTCAAGACGACTGCCGCAGCACCGTCCGATTGTGCGGCGCAGTCATACAGCCCAAAGGGCCAGGAGATGATGCGCGCCTTGAGGACGTCATCGACGGTAATTTCTCGCTTCAGCATCGACTTTGGCGCGAGCGTTCCGTTGTGGTGATTCTTCACTGCAATACGCGCGAGATCCTCGCGTGTGGCGCCGTACTTCTCGAAATAACGAGCAGCGCAAAGGGCGAACCAGCCAGCCGGCGTTGCCGGGAGCTCGCGCACGCCACTCATCATCACGCTCGGACCCGATACGCCTCGATCCTTCGGTTTGTCGAAGCCCACGACGAGCACAGTATCGTAGAGACCGCAGGCGACAGAGAAGACTCCATAACGGAAGGCATCGGTGCCGGTCGCGCAGTAGTTCTGCACGAGGCTCACCGGGCGATCGAATAGCTTCAAAGATTCCGCGACTTCCGCAGTGCCGCGGGAGGGATAGGCTGCCCCGCAGAACACGGCCTCGATCCGACGCTGTGGGTCGTCGATCCCGGCGTCTGCGTACGCCTCGTAGGCCGCTTCGACAATCATGTCTTCGGGTGACTGCGTCCAATTTTCACCGAACTTGCAGCAGCCCACGCCCACAATGGCGGTCTTGTCGCGGATGGCGTCGGGATTCATTGAGGCTCCAAGCGCGTGTTACGCAAGGGTGTGGCCTTCCAGAAATAGTTGGGTTTACCGCCGACCTCATGGATACGACGGAACACGAACTCCAGAGGCAGCTCGCAGCGGAGCTCATCGCTCGCCACGTCCGTGAGCTGAAGGTAAGCGCGGGCGCCGCCCTCGATCTGAACCACACCCGCGGCGAGCGGTGGTTCGGGCGTCGGGAAGAAGTAATCGAGGGTCCAGGAAAGCAGCCGACCCGGACGGTCGGAGAAGCGGAGACTCTCGAAATCGTCGCGCGTATGGCAGCTGTAACAAACGCGCTGCGGCGGGAACTGTTCGGTGCCACAGCGTCGGCAGCGAGCGCCCCGGAAGCTCAGGTCGTGATCGCGCTCGCGAAAGTGCACGGTGGCCGAGATTCCCGGGGCTTGGCGCACGTCGTGTTCGGCGGCCTCAAGGTGTCGCGGACGGAGGTAGGTTGCATAGTCGCGGATTGCCCGCCGGTGGCCGAGATGCCAGTTCATCGCGCGGCGCGGTCCCAGCTTTTCGATCTCCGCTGTGGCACGCCAGGCGGAAGCCTCGGCCCCGTCACCGTAGCTCGCGAAGAGCAAGCGCTCACCGGGTCTCGCCTCCTCGAGCGCGGCGACAAGCAGCATGGGCGCGAAGGCCGCGCCCGTGTTTCCCAGGCGACCAAAGAGTGCGGGCTGAAGGCGCTCGGCACCAAACCCTGCGGCGCGAGCGGCGGCTTGGTGGCTTGCTGGGTCGGGGGCGTAGAAAGCAGCCCGCGCAAAGTCGCCCGGGGCAAGCCCGGTTTTCTGAAGGAGGCCGCGCACCGCCTCGAGCAGCACCGAGCGATGGCCGTGTTCGACCACAAAGCGCTCCTCCCAGGTGTGCACGAAGGGGTCCCCGGCCGTCCGCCATACGTCGAGAATCTCGTCGGAAACGGCGTGCAGCCCCTCACAGCTGAGAATGCAGCGGGTATCCCCGACAAGAAATGCGGCAGCGCCGTCGCCGATGTTGCGCTCGAGGGCGGAGCGCGGAGCGGCCATCCGGCAGTCCGAGGCCACGACCAGGGCGCAGCGCGCGGTGCCCGCCGTGACGGCGTCGAGGGCGCCGCGCAGCGCCGAAGCACCGGCTCGAAGCGAGCCCCCGTAGTCGGCCGTGGCGACATCGCGCCGTAAATCCAGCGCCTTTGCGACGATGCTGGCCGCGAGCTTCTCCTGGTAGGGGAGGGTCGTCGAGCCCACGAAGACCGCGTCGACGGCGGCGCGGTCGAACCCGCGAAGACACTCGACGGCGGCACTGACCCCCATCGTAAGCGCGTCCTCGTCGTAGGAGGCCACGGCCTTCTCGGGTCCCCCCTCGCCGCGCGATCCGCCGATCAGCGCAAGCGGGAGGCGCGTCACCGGCACGTAGGCCCCATAGGAGGTGATCCCGATCATGTTGCGATTCCGTCCGCCATGAGCTTCGCTGCCTCTTCACGCGAAAGACCAAGTAGCTCGGTAAGGACGGACATCGTGTCCGCCCCAAGGTCGGGACCTGGAGTCGTGAGATCCCCTGGACTCCCGGAAAGCCTGAACCCCGCACGCTCGAAGGCGAGCTCTCCGAGTCGCGGATGCGCGACGCGAACAAAGTGCTGACGGTGCGCGAGTTGGGGATCGCCAAGGAGGTCGTGGAAATTCTGCACGATGCCAGCCTCCACGCCCGCGGCTTGAAGCTCGTTCATGAACGACTCGGCCTCGCGCTCGCGCGTGCATGAAGCAATCCGTAGATCGAGCTCTTCCTGCCGCGTGAGGCGGCCTGCGAGGGTACTCAGAGTTGATTCGTGTGCCCATGGCGGGTCGCCAAGGACGGCGGCGAGAGCGCGCCAAGCGACATCGTCGCGTACAGAGATGGCGATCCAACGGTCGTCCCCGCGACACGGATAGATGGCGTGAGGAGCCGCTCGCCCGTCATGATTTCCAGCTCGGCAGGGACTCGTACCCGTCGCGCTGCACTGGACGACCGCTTCGCAAAGCGCGTACACGCCGGCTTCGATCTGTGACACATCGAGCTGCTGGCCACAGCCCGTTCTGCGACGCTCGAGCAAAGCCGCAGCGAGTGCCGTGGCCGTGAAGCGCGGAGCGAGGGAATCGGTGATGGTCGCCCAGGGACCGTGCGCCTCGCGGTCGGGCCAACCCGTAAGGTGATTGAAGCCCGCGATCGCCGAGCCTTGGCCACCGAATCCTGGGTAGGTGCGCTGCGGCCCGGTCTGTCCGAAGAGGCTGCTCGACACCATTACGAGATCCGGCTTCTCTGCACGCAAGGTCTCGTAGTCGAGGCCAAGTCTCTGCATGACGCCGGGAGCGAAGTTTTCCACGACGGCGTCGGCCCAGCGGACCAATCGCTTTACGAGATCGACCGCTTCTCTGCGAGTCAGGTTCAGCGCGACACTTTGTTTGTTCGGATTCAGCAGGATGAACATGAGCGAGCCGTTAAGACCCGAGCCCGGCGTTGCTTGCAACAGCCGCAGAAAGTCCGGTCGCTCGCGGGATTCCACTCGAATGACCACAGCACCTTGCTCCGCGAAGTAGCGGGTGGCCACCGGCCCAGCCGCCCCGGCACCAAGTTCGAGGATCTTCGTCCCGGCGAAGATACCTGCCTGGGATCCCGGATCTCCGCCGAGTTCCGAGGAAGACCCGGACCCGGCGCTTCTCGGCGAGCCCAAGAGCCACTCCTGCAGAACCTCGGCCTGGTGCTCGCCCAGGCTTGGTGCTCGCCTCCAAACGCGCAGCTCGTGCGCACTCGAACGCACAAAGAAAGCCGGGTGCTCCACCCGGCCGCTTCCATCCGCGATCTCGAGCTCCGTGAAGAAGCTCCGCGAGCGAAGCTGTGGGTGGTCAAGCAGTTCGCGAGCGTCGTTGCACGGCGCGAGGAGGATTCGCCTGCGCAGCGCTTCGGCGTAGAGCTCACGCATGGTTTTGGTGCGAAAGAACGCCCCAAATGCCTCCTCGAGACGTACGAGCTCTTGATCCGAGAGCGACCCCGGGTCGTATCGGGCCCAGTCCATCGCGCGAAGCCATTCCGGAGCCATTCCGCATTCGGCCATGCACGCCACTGTGGCGGCGAGATTTGCCGCGCGTGCAGGGCCTCCGCGCAGCCCGAAAGAGACGAAGCCATCCTTCGCAGGCCAGATTTCCCGCGTTCGCCCGGTGCGGGCGCCTGCACGGCGCGGGAGCCGACCGTTTAGCGCATACTGACCCACCGCCGAGAGCAGCGTTCCGAGCTGGCACTCCTGCATGGACACATCCACGAAGGCGCCCTGGCCCGTCCGCTCCCGGTTCCACAGCGCCATCATCACCGCGAGTGCCGCTTCCGCGCAGGCGTGGTAGTGCGAGGTGGGGAACGTGCAGCGCAGGGGCGCGCGATCGGAGTCTCCGGTCATCCCCGCATTCCCGCCCATCGCGACCACGACGAGATCGCTCCCCCGAAACCCCGCGCGCGGGCCGGTTTGACCGAAGGGGGTGATGGCGCAATACACGAGACGCGGGTTTCGACGGCGAAGAGCCTCCGCGCCGAGTCCGGCTGCGTCAAAGGCGCCTGGGCTCGCCGTCTCGAGCAGAACATCGGCGGCTTGGGCGAGCCTCAGGAGGTCGGCTCGGCCGGCCTCACCTGCGAGATCTAGGACGATTCCGCGCTTACTCGTGTTGTAGGCCGCCCAAAGCAGACTTCGCTCCGGCCCTGCTGCGCCGCCGGCAAACGGCCCGCTCCCCCGCGCTCGGTGGCCGCCCGGCGGCTCCACTTTGACGACGTCCGCCCCCAGATCTCCCAGGATCTTCCCAGCCAGGAAGCCCGGCTCGTCCGTCAGATCCAGGACCCGCACGCTCTCGAGCATCGCGACCTCAGCTTCGAGGCTTTACGCCGCTGTAGAACGGATAGGGTGCCTTCTGGATCCCAAGGGGCTCAAGCCGATTGCCGAGCTGGTTCTTGAAGTGCTGGCGAAGGTCTGGCAGCGACCAACCGCCCGGCTTCACCATGCCAAAGGCGTACTTCGGCTGAGACAACAGCATCAACCGATCCGCACCGGTCCCGAATACCTGACCGGTAATGTATCCCGCCTCATCGCTGCACAGGTACACGACCATCACTCCATTCTGCGTCGGATCGATGAACGGCATCTCCACGGGCTTACCGTCCGGACCCCGAAAGGTCGCTGACATGCGAGTTGTACCGGCGGGCGAGATCGCATTGACCCGGATGCCGTAAGCCGCAAGCTCGAGAGCAAGCGTATAGGTCATCGAGGCGATAGCGCCCTTGGCCGCGGCGTAGTTTGTCTGGCCGAAGTTCCCCATGTGGGCGGCCGAGGTCGTCAGCACGAGACTTCCGCCCGTGCCCTGCTCGCGCATCCGCAACGCTGCTGCTTGGGTACACCAGAAGGTTCCCATGACGTGCACCCGCCAGACGTCAGTGAACTCCTCGTCGCTCATCTTCAAGAAGGAGCGATCACGCATGATGCCAGCGTTCGCCACGAGCGCATCGATTCGTCCGAAGGCTCCGACGCACTGACCGACGATCTCCTCGCAACCCTTGCGGCTGCCGATATCCGCGGTACTGGCCGACGCGCGGCCGCCCTGTGCCGTGATCTCGGCCACGACCTTCGCCGCCTCGTCGCCATCGACATCATTCACGATCACGGCGGCACCAGCCCGTGCAAGGTGGAGGCAATGTCCACGGCCGATGCCGCGTCCCCCGCCCGTCACGACGGCGGCTCGCCCCGCCAGGATCTGGCTTTCGTCCAAGATGTCCTCCCTTCCCACTAGGCCAGAGCCGATTGCGAACGCAGATTCGCCAGCTCGGCTGGCGTGACGCCGATCTCGCTCAGCACCTCGTCCGTATGCTGCCCCAGGACGGGAGCGAGCCGACGGACTTCACTGGGGGTGGAGGCGAAGCGTGCAACGGGACCCGGTACGCGGATCGGCCCACACTTCGTATGCTCAATCTCGAGGAGGAGCCCGTTCGCGACGACCTGCGGATCCTCGTGGACGTGACTTTGCATGCGGATAGGCGCGGCGGGGACCCCTTCGGCCGCGAGGCGCGCACAAATCGTATCACTCTGCTCTTTGCACGTTTCGACGGCGACGATATCGGCAAGAGCGTCGACGTTTTCCATACGCGTAGCGACGGAGGAAAAGCGGGGATCGCGGGTGAGCTCGGGCCTACCGAGCGCGCGGGCGAGGCCTCGGAACTCTGCGTCCGAGATCGTGAGGAGAGTGACGAAGCCATCCACGGTCGGGAAGGCACGCAGGATTCCGTGGAGCGGCGCTGGGGCTGTAGCCCCCGGGCCGAGGTACGTGTGCTGCTGCATTCCGTCTGGCCAGAGAAAAGCGATGGACGCATCGAGCATCGCGAGACGTACATGTTGGCCGCCGGCACCGCGCTCGCGCGCCACGAGCGCGGCGCAGATAGCCTGGGCGGCGTGGATTGCGGTCACTTTGTCACAAACGATATTGCGCACGAGCTCCGGCTTTCCGGTCTTCGGGTCGGCCTGGGAGGCGGCCATTCCAGAGAGCGCCTGGATCACGATGTCGTACACTCGGTGTTGCGCGTAAGGTCCGACTTCACCGAAACCGCTGATCGACACGTAGACAAGGTTCGGGGCCACCCGGCGCAGATCCGCCTCGCCAATCCCCATCCGCTCGACGACTCCGGGGCGGAAGTTCTGGACGAAGACGTCCGATCCAGCGACCAGGCGCAAGAGCAGGGCGCGGCCGCGCTCGTCCTGAAGATTCAGCACGACCGATCGTTTGTTGCGATTGATCGTGTTGAAAATGGCGGAGAGACCGCCCCGGGCGCAGCCGATGTGACGGATCAGATCGCCTTGACCGGGCGGCTCCACCTTAATCACGTCCGCACCCTGGTCACCAAGGATTGCGGTCGCGAGTGGGCCAGACACCATGGTCGAGAGGTCAATCACCCGAATGCCCGCCAAGGGACCTGCCATGGCGGCATTCTAACACTCCGTCAGATTCGGCGGCCGGCCATGCTAGGCTGGGGCGTGCGCGTCCAGGCCCTCTTCGACCTTACGGGCAAAACCGCGCTCGTGACGGGCGGCGGTCGCGGCATTGGGCGACACCTGGCAATCGGACTGGCGGAGGCCGGGGCAGATGTCTTTCTCGCCTCCCGCAAGCCTGCCCGATGTGAGGAGACCGCAGCCCTGATTCGGGAGCGCACGGGCCGGCGAGCCGTGGCCCTCGAGGCCGACATTTCCAAGCCCGACCACGTGGAGGCACTCGTCGACGCGGTGCTGGCGCAGACTCCGCGGCTTGAGATCCTAGTGAACAACGCCGGGACGACGTGGGCGGCGCCCACTCTTGAGTATCCCGTCGCGGGCTGGGACCGCGTCTTTGACCTGAACGTCCGAGGCCTCTTCTTGCTCTCGCAACGCGCCGCGCGCCACATGAGGGACCACGGCGGGGGCAGCATCATTCACATCGGGTCCATTTCCGCGTTCCGTGGCGCCCGAGAAGAGGACCAGCCGGTGGTGGCCTACCACGCCAGCAAGGGCGCGGTGCTGACGCTTACCAAGGACCTCGCGGTGAAGCTCGCCCCCCATCGCATCCGGGTGAACGCGATTGCGCCCGGACCGTTCCTTACAGATATGATGAATCACATCCGGCATCATCCGGAAAAACTACGCGCCTTTGAGGCGGATGTGCCAGCGGGACGCTGCGGCGGCGAGGACGACATCAAGGGTGCAGTCGTGTTCCTGGCGAGTGATGCTGCGGCATTCGTTACCGGGCACACCCTCGTGGTCGACGGCGGAGTGAGCGCACGGGGCTGAGGTGGGCCCCGTCTAGAAGAGCGCGATGGGATTCACGGGAGAGGCGGTTCCGCGCAAGAGGACGAGAGGTGCGGTGGTGAGCAAGAACGCGCCGCGACCTTCCTCCCTGCAGGCCACCGCGAGCTCCTCGAGGTCGAGGTTGTCGAGAAGTGAGAGTCCCATCGCGACGATGCCCACGGTATGGATGGGGAGCCGGACATCATCGATGCCTGAGGGGTGCACGTCCGACACGCCATCACTCCCAAGCGCGGCGACACCTCGCGCATGAAGCCACGGCAAGCAGTCCGCGTGGAGACCCGCGAGGTGCTCTCGCGGGTTCCAGTCACCGTGGGCAGCGACGCGCGCGAAGCGCCCGGTGCGCACTAGCAGAATGTCGCCGCTCTCGACCTCGACCGCGACTGCTTTCTCGGCCTGCTCGAGGTCCTCGGGGTGAATTGGCTCGCCCGGCTCTAGCCATGGCTTGCCTTTGGCAGCAGGCACATCGAGCAGGACCCCACGCGACACAATCCCATGGCGCAGCGCATCTACCGAGAGCTCGAGCGCACCGTGCGCTGTGACGCGTTCCGAAGAGTAACCGTTGTAGAGCCGGCCTTCATGGAAGACATGACAAAGCGCATCGAGGTGGCTTGTCGCGTAGCCATGTGAGGCGAGCGCCAAGTAGTCGGCGCCCCAGCCCTCGCTATACGTTCCGATCATGTGATGGGCGGCGGGTTGAGGGTTCGACGGTCCGGGCTCGGTCGGGATTGGCCGGGCGCAGGAGACGACTCGCCCCGAGCGCACGAGCGCTGCAGCGGCGGCCCGCTTTTCCGGTGTCACAAGGTTCAGCGTGCCGAGCTGATCGCGTTCACCCCAGCGATGCCAGTTCGAGAGTGTTTGATGGAAAGCTGCGACGTCCGCAGCGCGGAGCGACGATCGCTTCGGTGTCGACATCCTGGTCTCCTCGGCTCCGCAACACTGTCGCAGTCGGGCCCGCGCTCCCGCTGGGCTCGGCGGGGGATTGATCTCAGTCGAGCGCTTCGCGGGAGCGAATCACATCCACGAGTCGCCGTTTGTCAACCTTTCCGCTCGAGGTCATGGGAAGGTCTTCGCGCCGCATGACGACCAGGCGGCGGGGGACCTTGTAGGCGGAAAGCTCACGCTTTACGCGCAGACGAAGCTCCTCTAGATCGACGGAAGCACGCTCGCGAGCCACCACGGCCGCGGCCACGAGCTGTCCGCGGTCGCGATCCGGGAGGCCTACCACGTAGGCCTCCTCGACCTCGGGCTGGGCAATTAGCACCTGCTCGACCTCCCGGGGCGATACGTTTGCGCCACCGGTCTTGATCATTTCACCGAGGCGGCCCTGGAAGAACAACACGCCTTCTGCGTTGAAAGATCCGGCGTCTCCGGTGTGATAGAAACCGTCGCGGTCGAAGGTGTCCTCGCGTTCGACTTTGTAGAGCGCCTGCATCACGCTGTAGCCACGTACACAGATCTCACCGGTACTGCCCGGTGGCAGCGCCGCTCCCGTCTCGGGGTCGACGATCCTGTGTTCGAGACCAGGCACGCTCTGGCCGAATGAGCCGCGGAGCTTCTCGGGCAGGTCATAGTCCATACGATCGATCGTGTGCGGTCCGCAAGTCTCCGTCATACCGAGGGAGTTCGAGCGCAGCTCGGGGTCGGCGGGGCGGCTGCGACCGGGAAGCACGTCGTAGAGGTTCCCCCCGCGGATCGAAGAGAGATCGCGCCCCGCAAAGCTCGGATGCTCGCGCATCGCCTTGCCGTAGTGGGGCCAACCAGCGACGAGAGTCACGTGCTCACGCTCGAGGAGCTCGAGAGTGCGGCCAGGCTCGAAGGTCTCTTCGCAAATAAGTGTCGCCCCAGCGTGCAGCGCACTGATGAGCGTGAAGACGAAGCCTCCCACCCAGAAGAAAGGCATGGGCGAATAGATCCGATCGTCCGACCGCAGATCTCGAAAGCTGTTCAGTGCATGGGCATGCCGGATGACGGCGCCGTGAGTGTGGACCGCACCCTTTGGGTCTGCCGTGCTGCCTGAGCTGTAGATCAGGATCATCGCATCGGCCGGCGACACAGCTTGCTCGGCCGCGCGCAGGACGTCGTCGCTTACGCCTGGTCCCAGCGCGCTTGCGGAGGCGAGGCCGGTCGGGCCTTCCGATGCCCAGAGGCGAGACACCGGGCCCCAGACGTGGACCGCTCGCAGGCAGGGCAGGGCGGTGAGAAAGAGCGGCCCAGGTCCACGGCCTACGAGTTCGGGAGCTGCCTCTTCCAGGGTGGCGAGGCGATCCTGCTTGGCAAATTCGCTGATGCACAAGAGCGTACTGACATCCGCATGCTGGAGTACGAAGCGCAGCTCTCGCGCTCGGAAGAATGTATTGATTGGAACCACGAGCGCACCAATCCGCGCAGCTGCGAGCCAGGCCAAGACCCAGTCCGGGCCGTTTGGCATCCAGATACCGACGCGCGTTCCCTTGCCCACTCCGGTCGCGAGCAAGCCGCGGGCGAGGACTGCGGATTGTCGCTCCGCATCTGCATAGCTGAGCCGTCTGTCCCCAAGCACGATGAGCGGGTGGTCTCCGTGGCGAGCCGCTAACTCGTGGATCAGCGCGGAGACGGTGGGCATGAAGTCGGGAAAAGGCATCGCGCGCCTCCAAGGAGTTTCGTCTTCGAGTACCGAGTATCTGGCAGCCCCGTTCCGAAGCAAGGCGGTGTCCTAGGGAGTGGGCCACACCTCACCCGGCCGGTCGGAGTACCCAGTGCGACGCGTCATGCTTGGGGAGGACTCCGATCGTGACCACCCGATCGTGGTAACCTGGGCCAAAGTCCCTGCGGTAGGTGTCCGGATCGCTCGCAGTTTCGGTCGCGCGCGAAGTGTACGCGACGGCGTGCTTCGGTGCGCGGTGTAGGAGGATGCAAAGATGGAGTTCGGCTGGACCGCAGACGAGCAGGGGTTTCGCCGCGAGCTCCTCGAGTTCCTGCGGGAGGCGCTGCCGCAGGACTGGGAGGAGATCGCGAAGGACGGCCCGGGGAGCGACGTCCAAGCGGGGTTTTCACGCGCGTTCTGCGGGCTGCTCGCATCGCGAGGTTGGCTCACCCAACACTGGCCGAGGGAATACGGTGGCCGAGACGCCTCCCCCTGGCGCCACGCAATCCTCGGCGAGGAACTCTGGGCGCGCGGCGAGCCGCGGGGTCCCCAGTACATGAATGTGAACTGGATCGGACCCACGATCATGGCGTTCGGAAGCGAAGAGCAAAAGCGCGAACACCTCCCCCGTATCTCGCGGGGTGAAGTTTTATGGTGTCAGGGTTTCTCCGAGCCGCAGGCAGGCTCCGACTTGGTGGCGCTCCGCACGCTGGCAACCCGTGATGGAGATGTCTACGTCGTCAATGGCTCAAAAATTTGGACATCCTACGCGAACTACGCCGAGTTCTGCTTTCTGGTCGTGCGCACGGATCCCGAGTCCAAACGTCACCGGGGAATTTCGGTGCTTCTCATGCCCATGTCGCTCCCTGGAGTGGAAATTCGTGAGATCCCCTCAGTCGTTGGCGAGCGATACTTCCATGAGGTGTTCCTCTCCGATGTCCGCGTGCCAGTCTCCTGCCGGCTCGGCCCGGAGAATGACGGATGGTCTGTTGTCACCTATGCGCTCCAGTTCGAACGCGTCGGTGCCGCGCGCTATGCACGCGCGGCGCTCACCCTGGACGGACTGGCCGCCCGCCTCGCGAAGGAGGGTCGTCTCGCAGATCCGACGGTGCAAGAAAGGCTGGGTCGTGCGCGAGCAATCTGTGAAGCGGCGCGTCTGCTCTCCTACCGAGTGATTGATCTGCGCGCACACGGGCAACCCCCCTCCGCCGACTCCAACGTTGCGCGGGTGGCGGGTACCTTTGCGGATCGCGTGGTGGGCGAGCTCGGCCTTGACCTCTTTGGTCCCGATGCGTTCGAGTACGGCGGGTTCGCCGAATCGAACTTCCGCCTCGCGATGACCGCAGGCGTGGCGGTCGGTGCAACCGAAGTACAGCTCAACCTGATCGCCCAGCGTTTTCTGGGCCTGCCGCAGGAGTAGTGGCTTGGACTTCGAGCTAAGTGACGACCAGCGGGCAATCGTGGAGGCCGTTGACGCCCTCTTGGCTCAGCATGCCGGGCCGAAGCGGGCGATCGAGCTCTTCGCGAGCGGGGAGTACGACGCGGCCCTTGAGGCAGCGCTCGACAAGGCAGGTTTCTTGGACGTCGCCCTCGGCGGTGAAACCGGTCCCCTCGACGCTGCGTTGTGCGTGGAGGCAGTGGCTCGTGCAGCGGGTGCGGTGGCGATCGGCGCATCCACTCTTGTAGCCCCCGGTGTGGTTGGCCGGACGCTCCCCGGACCGATTGCGCTGGCCTCGGCGGGCGCGAGCCCGATCGTCCGCTTTGGTGCGCACGCCCGAACCCTGCTCGTCGCGGATTCCCAAGCTGGCTTGGCCCGCATCGTCGAGCTCTCAGCGGGCGATGCTGAGCCCGTGCGTTCGAACTTTGGCTATCCGATGGGTCGAGTGGCGCGGGGCCTCCAAAAGTCGGGCGAGGCGCTGCCCCCCGGATCCTATGAGAGGCTCCTGGCTTGGTGGCGGGTTGCGCTTGCCACCGAAGCGGCAGGCACGATGCGCTCGGCCCTCACCGTCACGACCGACTATCTAAAACAGCGCCGTCAGTTCGGGCGCTCGATCGCGTCCTTTCAGGCGGTCCAGCATCGCCTTGCAGAGTGCGCCGTGATGGTCGAAGGGACCCGCTGGCTCGCCTTGGAAGCCGCATGGCGCGGTGCACCTGTCGAGGCCGCAGCGACCGCCGTCGCATATGCCACCGCAGCGGCGGCACGCCTATTCCTCGAGACCCACCAGCTGTCGGGTGCCATTGGCTACACGCGCGAGCACAACCTCCACGTATTCAGCATGCGTCTCGAGGCCCTGCGGCTTGAGCTCGGCGGCGTCGGCGACCACCGGCGCGCCCTGGCGCGCGCGCGCTGGGGAGGCGCGACGTGAGCTTGGATCTCGAGTTTGATGACGCACAGCTGGCGATGGCCGCGGCGGTCGCGCAGTTCTGTCGCGACCGATACGACCCCTTGAAGGCTGTCTCCCCAGATGTTCCGTTCCCGCGGGTTCTCTGGCGCGAGCTCGCGGCACTCGATGTCTTCGGGTTTGCGCTACCGGGCGGCGGTGGAGGAGCGATCGAGGTGGCGGCAGTGATGGAGTCGCTCGGGCGGGCCGCCTTTCCGGGTCCGCTCGTCGGGACGTTCCTCGCGATGCGCCTGCTGCCGGAGCCCGCGCGCCTGCGGGTCGCGAAGGGCGACGATCTGGTGTGCGTCGGTACACCACCGCTCCTGCCCTTTGCCCCCGTGGCGTCGCACTTTATCGAGCTCGACCCCGCCCGCGAGCACGCGTGGCTTTCGCGGCCACGCGGCACGATCGTGGCACTCGAGACTCTGGCCGGTGAGCCTTGGGGGCGGCTCGAGCTCGAGCGAGTTGAAGCGCTCCCGGACGTCGCACCCGCTCTCGCTCTCGGGGAAATAGCGGCCGCAGCGTACCTTGCGGCGGCCGGCCAGAAACTCGTCGAAGACGCGGCCGATCACGCACGCACGAGACGTCAGTTCGATCGCACGATCGGAGAGTTTCAAGCCGTCGCTCATCCTCTCGCCGATTGCGCGATCCGCCTCGCCGCTGCGCGCGGCCTCGCCCGCGCGGCGTCGGCGGGCTTTGACGCGATGGACAGCGACGCCGCCCGCACGCGGGTCAGTATCGACGCTGCGGCTGCTCGCCTTTCGGGCGCCGCTGCGGCGCTGGCGGCGGCGCAGGTCTGCACCCAGGTGTTTGGCGCCATGGGAGTGCTACGGGAGGGCCCGATTTTCCACGTGGTTCGCCAGATCCGGCAACTGGCCTCCTCCGTGCCTGGCAACGCCGGAGCGCGGGAGCGGGTTCTCGAGAGTCTTGGGCTCGGGAGGGAAGCGGCGTGAGCGCACGCTTCCGCTACGGCGAGATCGATCTCGCCGGGCCCCTTGAGGGCCTGCGCTACGAGAAGCAGGACGGCATCGCCACCATCACCCTCGACCGCGCGGAGAAGGGGAACTCTCTCACCAAGAAGATGGAGCAGATCCTGCGTGCGGTCTGGACCGAGGTACGGGACGACCCTGCGATCCGCGTCGCCATCTTCGGCTCCAGCGGGGAACGTCATTTTTCGACTGGGTTTGATGTGACATCGGTCGACGAGACAGGTGCGGTCGCTAACAATCTGCCTCTCGAGCAAGACGTCTTCTGGTCCCCGCGCCACAACGGCGTCTGGAAGCCGGTCATCTGTGCCGTCAATGGTCTCACCGTCGGCGCGGGTCTCCACTTCGTGGTCGACGCCGACATTGTGATTGCCTCCGAGAATGCAGCGTTCATGGACACGCATGTGAACGTGGGGATGGTGGGGGCACTCGAGAACGTTGGCTTGGCGCGGCGGCTTCCGCTCGGCGCTGCGCTGCGAATGACCCTCATGGGTCGCCACTACCGCATGCCGGCGCGCCGCGCCTACGAGCTCGGCCTCGTGGACGAGCTGGTCGCCAGCCCGGGCGAGCTCCTCCCGCTCGCGCAGACGATGGCACGCGGGATGCTTGAGAACTCGCCCCAGGCGATGGCGCTCTCGAAGCAGGCGGTGTGGGGTGCCATGGAGCGCGGTTACACCGAAGCGCTCCACTATGCCTGGGCGCTCTTGCGTCTGCACTGGGGTCACCCTGACTTCCTTGAGGGCCCCCGCGCTTTCGCAGAAAAACGCAAACCGCGCTGGAATCCCGATCCGAATGCGCGAGGTGGAGAGGGGAAGTGACGCCGGATTTCTCGGCCGAAGAGTGTGCCTTCCAGGGCGAAGTGCGCAGCTTTCTTGCCGACTGGCACGATCTTGATGGATTCCACTTCCAGGGACGGCGCTGGCCGCGGGTCAAGGAGTTCTTCCGTGCAGTGGGGCGCCGGGGATGGCTGGCCCTCGGCTGGCCGCAGGACGCCGGTGGTCTGGGGAAGGGACCCGCCCACGAGTTCATTTTGTGGGATGAGTGCGCGTACGCGCGTGTAGCACGGCCACCGCTTGGGGCAGGCATCGTTGCGAAGACGATTATTCGTCATGGAACGGACGCGCAGCGCGAGCGCTGGCTCCCGCAGATTCGATCGGGTGAGATCCACTTCTCCCTTGGCTACTCGGAACCGGAGGCGGGGTCAGACCTTTCGAGCGTGCGCACGCGCGCCGAGCGCCGCGGGGACGTGTACGTCGTCCAAGGTCAGAAGTGCTGGACGTCGTATGCGCAGGACTCTGACTACCTCTGGCTCCTGTGTCGTACCGGCTCCCAAGAGAGCCGAGGAGAGGGCCTCACCCTCCTCATCGTGGACCTCCGTGCGCCGGGAGCCCGGGTGGCTCCGCTCCCGACCCTGGACGACGAGCAGTTGAACGAGGTGACGTTGGATGGCGTCCAGGTTCCCGTGGAAAACCGCATCGGACTCGAAAATGGTGCATGGAAGGTGATGAACGAGGCGTTGGCCGTGGAACGCCACGTGCAGTTCCCGCCCGGCCGGGTACGGCGCGATCTCGAGGACCTTGTGGAGCTCGTGAAAGCCCGCGGTCTTGCTTCGGATCCGCAGGCGCGAGTGGTCGTGGCCGATCTCGCGGTCGAGGTGCGGGAAGCGGAAAGGCATGCGCTGCTCGTGCTGGAGGCAGTTCAGAAGGGCAGATCGTCCGCGGTTGAGGCGGCCGCAAACAAGGTGGCTCACACGCAGATATGTCAGAGGATCGCACGTGCCGCGTTTGAACTCGGCGGAGTCGATGTCCTCGTGCGTGGGACGAGCCTTGAGTTCCTGTGGCGCCAGAGCGCATGGGAGACGATCGGCGGTGGAACCTCTGAAGTGATGCGCGGCGTGGTGGCGCGCCACGGGCTAGGCCTCGCCGGGCGGCGCTAGTGAGGTGCGGCCGATCACAATTCGCGGAGGGCTAGAGCGTCCCCGCGGGATAGAGCTAGCCTCTGGCTGGTGAGGGGCTCTATCTTCCGCGCTGCTCTGGCAGCACTTTGTTTTGCTGTACCCGCAGCGGCCGTAGAAGACCTACCTGCTTCCCGGGGCGACGATGCCTTAGGCGTCGGGATCGTGGTACTGAATGAGCACGGGGTCGGCAGTGCTTCGCTGGCACAGCCCTACCTCGACCAGATGGTGGCGATCGCTGCGGCGCAGAACAACTGGGGCGCGGCGCGTGGCCAGTACTGTACGAATCGGAGCGCCGCAGAAGCCTTCATCCGCTCGCAGGCGCCGCACTACGGGATTCTTTCGCTCGCCGCCTTCCTTGCGATGCGCCAAAGCTACCGCCTCGAAGTCATTGGGACCGTCGAAGTTTCCTTAGTGGGTGGCCAGCAATACCACGTGATTAGCCAAGACGCGGCCAGCCTCGATGCCTGTCGCGGACGGACGCTCGCAACCAACCACGCCGATGATCTGCGCTTTGTGAACCGCATCGTATTGGCAGGCAGCTCAAAGCTCACGGATTTCACCCTGGTCGAAACGCAGCGACCGCTCCTTACGATTAAGAAGGTCCTGACCGGCGAGGCCGAGTGCGCATTGATCGACGACGCCCAGCTGGCCGAGCTTCCCCATATCGAGGGCGCGGGGTCCCTTCGGTCGATCTGGGACAGCCAGAAACTGCCACCGATGGTGGTGGTTGCGTTCCCCGCCGCCCCTCGCGCGGAACGGCAGGCGTTTCGCAAGAGTCTCCCCCATGTGTGCGACGGCGACGGCCGGAGCATCTGCGCGGCGGTGGGTATTACCTCGCTCAAACCCGCAACAGGCAGCCCTTACGCGGCGGTGGTCACCGCTTATGGCCCGTGAACGGGGCTTGGAAGCGCCTCCGCGTCGCGCTGTCAGCCCTTGTCGCCTTTGGTTGCGCCACAACCGGGTCGGCCCCGGCGATCGCTCCCACCCTCGTCAGCGCTGACGGCGATGCACTCGCCGTCTGTGACGCCCTCGAGACGCTGATCGACGACGGACGTGATACGCCGTCCGATCGTGAGTTCGCCTATGCAAGTGTTCTGAGCAGCCGGGACGACGGGGGTCCAGGGACGCCCTATGCGCGAGCCGCCGTCACGGGCAGGTTTATTCAGCAAAAGGGTCTGCGCGCCGCAGCGCTCGTGTCGGATGTCGAACGAAGCGCAATCGAGAGCCGTACGCGCGATCCAGAGTTTCGAAACGGAGCGGCCACGCGGCTTCTTGGGACGCTCTACGTGATGGCGCCGGCCAGCCTGCTCTCTCACGGGAACTCCGAGCTTGGGATCGAGTTGCTTGAGGGCCAGGCCAAGGAGTACCCGGATGACCTCGAAAACCACCTTCGGCTCGCCGAAGCGTACCTGGCGCTGGGCGACACGAAGCCCGCACTCCCGCACCTGTGTCTCTGTCTCGCCGAGAAAATGGAGTTGAGGCGCAGTGACCAGCTGCTGCTCGATCAACTCGTCGTGGGCGCCGGTATGCCGGGTTGCCTTGAGGTCACGCCCCCACCCAGGTGAAGAGGCGGACCCTCAGTTCCCCGCGCCAGTCTCCTCATCCCATGCGTCTGGTTTGGAGCGGAAGAGGATCCATAGTGCCGCGGGCAACGCTGTGAAGTCCGCCAGCATCGAGAGCAGGAATGCCAGCGCGGAGAGAACGCCGAACTGGCGTATCGGAGGGAGGTCCGCGAGCGCGAACGCTAGAAATCCCGACGCATTGATCAGGGTCGCGAAAAAGATGGCGCGACCCGCCACGAGAAACGTGTGGGTGAGCGCCTGCTCAACCGTTCCATCGTGACGCTTCTCGAGGAAATGGTAGAAGAAGTGGATCTGGTCGTTCTCCGAGGTCCCGAGAACGGTCGAGGCAATGAGGATCGTCGCCACGTTCAACCTCATCCCGGTCACACGCATGATGAGGAACATCACCAGGATCGCGAAGATCGAGGGAATCATCGCCATAACCCGCGCCGGTCCGTTCCGGAAGACCAGGAGAAACGCCGAAAAAATCACGACCACTGTGAGCAAGAAGCTGTGCACCAGAGTCGGCACGAGGCTCTGCGCCATCTTCGCGTTCAGCGGGGCGAGCCCGACTGTTGTCAGCTGGAGCTCGCCCAGAGCGGGCGTCTCTGCCATCGCCTCCTGCCAGTGACGCCGGATGGAGGAGTCGAGGCGTTGGAAGCCTTCACGTTCCAGGACGCGGCTGATGACAGTGACCTGCGCTTGCGCCAGCGTGTGCGAATCAACGAAGTGGCTCAGCATCGGCTCGGCGGAGGCGAGGCTCTCGAGTTCTCCCGAGAGCGCCTCGCGCTCTGCTGGGCTTTCCGGCCAGCCGTCTCCCTCGCCGCCGATGTAGCGGATCATCCGGAGGACCGTGGTGGGCCCGACAGCGGCGCCTACGTCGGGGTCGGCCTCGAGGGACTGCTGGAAGCGGTGAAGGCCGAGGAGCACATCCGGCTCCGACACGGTGCCGAGGCCGCCGCGGAGCCAGACCTGTGTGATCGAGAGGCCGGGCAGCGAAGGCGTGAGCTCCTGAATATCCCGGTAGAGCTGCGTGTCGTGGGCCATCATCTCCACGGGGTTGGTAAGGATCCGCATCGGCCCTAGGACTCCCGGTACCCCGAATAGGGCTCCCGCGCCGACCGCGGAGAGCACGAGTGCGGTGACCACGAGGGGCCAACGCCATCGATAGCTCCACCGAGGGATCACGTGCGCGATGCGCACAAACCAATCTTGCGAAGCGGGTCGTTCGAGTCGCGTGGGCGTCGCGAGCGCCTTCTGGAGGGCTGGGAAGAGCGTGAACACCGTGATCCACGTGAAAACCAGTCCCACGGCGACCCACATGCCCATCTCGCGGATCGGCCGAATGGGGGAAACTGCAAGGACTCCAAATCCCGTGGCCGTTGCGAAGATCGACGCGGTGCACGCTACAAACTTATTCGAGAGCGCAAAGATCTGGTGCGTTTCGATGGAATGGCCCGCGGGCCGCTCCACAAATCGGGAATGGATGTAGACGAGCGTCGCCGTGGCGGTGACGAGGATGGTCATCGGCACCATCGGAGAGACGATCGTCATCATGCCGCCCGTCATTCCGATGTATGCCATGGAAAGGGCAAGGCAGACGCCGAGGGTCGTAAGAAATGCGACAAGCGTACGAACCGAGCGGTAGAGGAAAAGGTTCAGCACGATCACGAAGGCGGTGAAGATCACGAAGTAGTGCCATGCCGTGCGTTGGGTCTGATCGAGATAGACGTTCACGTACGGCTGTCCAAGCCGATGAAGGCCGGAGAGCGGAGAGGGGCTCGTATCGCTCTCCGCGATCGCACGATCGATCGCGGCGAGAACATCCCGCCGCTGCGCGCTGTTTTTGACGCTTACGACGAGCGCGATCGCGAGGAAGCGATCGCCCACGAGCCCCTGTCGCCGAAAGAGGTCCGTATCATTGACGAAATGGCGAAAGCTCTCGGCCTGCTGAGCCGTCGGCGAAAACCCGGCCCGCGCGCGCCGAAAGGTCGAGAGTGCAGAGTTGACGGCGACACCTGGGACTGCCGCTACAGCTTGCGTAATACGATCCACGCGATCAAGAACCTGCGGCGCGAACGGATTTTCGGCCTGGGCAACGAGAAGCGCATATTCGCCCGCGCCGAAGACGCGCTCGAACTCTCGGGTGGCCACGTAGTCGGGGTCGCTCATGACAATCAGGCGATCGATCGAGTTGTCCTGCCCGACCTTCAGCGAAAACCAGGCCGCCGGTGGAAGGAGCAGAGCGTAGACGGCGAGCACCCACCACGGCCTCGCTACGACGCGAGTGAAAAACCGCGCAAGCCGACCGAGCGGGGCGGAGGAAGGGGGGCCGGGTGCGCTCACGTGGGACTCCTAGGCACGCCGGCCCCGCCGCGTGCGCGGCGCGAGGGGTGCAGGGGCAATCGGAGCTTAGTCCAGCGCTGTGCGATCCCCAGGGCGCCGCGCCGCTTAGCTTGGGGGTGCCGCCGGGTCGCCCGGAATCTCCACGAGTTCGATCCGGGTACCGTCCGGGTCCGTGACGAAAATGGCTGCGCTCCCCACGGCGAAGGAGTTGATCTCCGTCGCTTCGAGCACGCAAGCCCCAGCGGAGCGGAGGTCGTCCACCACACGCGAAAGATTGCTCACCCGCATGGAGAGGTGTGTCAGTCCGAGCTGGTTCATGGGCCGCGGGAGCGGCGCACCCACGGGTTCGGGCGAAGCGAATGCGAGGAGCTCAATCCGCAATCCGTCTCGCTCCAGATAGACGGCGCGAAGCTTTACGCTCTTAAGCCCAAGCAGTCGGTCCGCATGCGTACCGGCGACGTCGAGGCTTGAGAGCTCTCGGAAGCCCAGGAGGTCGCGGTAAAAACGCAGCGAGCGCGCGAGGTCGGAGACGCAGATCCCAAGGTGCCCGACCCGCTGGATGCCCATGGCGCCACGCTAGGAGGAGTCCTCCCTAGCGGTCAAGAGGACCTTCGGAGAGGAGGCTGGACAAGGGGCCAAGGGGACGACCATACTTGACGGGTCGTCAGATTGGGAGGCCGGTCATGTCCGCCGCCGCGCCCCGCGCCGCTACGCCGTCTTCAAGCCTCGACCCCGTCACCGCTGAAGTGATTCGCGGGGCACTCGAGACCGTGGCGTTTGAGATGGCCACGCACGTATCCCTGACCGCGACCACGCCGATTCTGAACCAGTCGAATGAGCGTAACGCCACGATCCTGGATGGGCGCGGTCGGCTCGCCGCGCTTTCCGTCGGGATCCCCCAGTTCATGCTGTCATCGACGCTCCCTGTGCGTTTCGCCCTCGATTTCTTCGACCAAGAGGGCCTGCACGATGGGGATGTGCTGGTCGCAAATGATCCCTATCACGGCGGCGGTCACCTGCCCGATTACAACGTGTTCTCACCCGTCGTGGTGGACAGCCGGGTCGCACTGATCGCTTCGATCCAGTGCCACCACGCGGATACCGGCGGAGGCATGCCAGGCGGTTACAACGCCGAGGCGATCGATGTGTGGGCCGAGGGAGTGCGTTTTCCCGCGATTAAGGTGGTCGACCGCGGAGTCGAGCGGCGCGATGTCCTGTACATGATGAAGGTGAACAATCGAACGCCCACGTTTATGGGTGATCTGCGGGCGCAGATTGGGGCGGCGCAGCTCGGGGCCAAGCGCCTACGAGAGTTGATCGCGCACTATGGGGTGGGGAGCGTGCTCGGTGCCGTGGACCATGCGATCGCGTACGCCGCCCAACGTTTCCGGGAAGAAGTGGGGTCTTGGCCGGACGGGGTTTATGAAGCCGATGCGTTCGTCGATCACGATCCGGTAGGGAATGAGGACATCCGCGTCCACGTCCGCGTCACCGTAGAGGGGGACCACCTCCGCGTCGATTTCACGGGATCGGACGAACGCCAGGAGCTCAAGGCGTACTCCTCCTTCGGAAACACGCGTGGTTATGTCGTGGCACAGCTCGCCACCATGATGGACCCCTCGATCCCGAAGAACGAAGGCTTCTTCGACTCCATTGAGCTCGTCGTTCCGAAGGGCTGTTGCCTGAACCCAAATGAGGGCAAGACAGTCGCCGCCGGTACACACCACCCCGGTGTGGAGGTGGGCGAAGCAATCGCCAAGGCAATGGCCGGGATTCTTCCCGAGCGCTCGTGTCCCCAGATCTACAAGCTCGGAATGCCGACTGTGATTTTCGGGACGCACCCGGACACCGGACAGATCTTCGTCGACCATTCAGTGGATTGCCTCGCCGCGTATTGCAATGCGGTGAAAGGCCAGGACGGCTGGGGCTCCATGCCGGCGTCCTTTGGAAACCTGATTCGCGCGACCGCGGAGATCAACGAATCGATCTTTCCGGTGCGCCATGAATGTTGCGACTACGCGACAGACACCGGTGGTGCGGGTCAATGGCGGGGCTGTCCGGGCTCCCGGGTTGTCAAGCGCGTGACTGCTCCCGCCGCCGTATCCACCTACATGGTCGGGATGAAGTACCCGATGTCTGGAGTCTCGGGAGGACGGGACGGATCACCCAATCGGCTGATCGTGCGTGTCGGCACGGAACAGGCCGAGCACGTAACCTGCATGGCGAACGGAGTCCCGCACGCGTCGGGCCAGGCCTTCGAATACATCTACGGAGGCGGCGGGGGGTGGGGCAATCCCCTAGATCGCGACCCGCAACGCGTTCTTGAAGACGTCCTTGACGAGTACGTGTCCGCCGACGCGGCCGAACGCGAGTACGGCGTCGTACTACGGGGCAGCGCTGCGTCCGGGGATCTGCGCCTTGACCGCGAGGCGACGGAATCGCTCCGCGCGGCAAGGCGGCGCAGCCAATAGCATGGGTTTCCGGATCGGCATCGATGTCGGCGGAACTTTTACCGACTTCGTGCTCGTGCGACCGGACGGCGCGCTCCTTCTGTCGAAGGTCCCGACGACACTTGCGGACCAATCCGTGGGAGTGATGCAGGGCCTTTCTGCGCTCGCGGCGAAGGAGGGGCTCGCAACCCGGGCACTGCTCGAGGAGACTGAACTCGTGGTGCACGGCACCACCACTGCGGACAACACCCTGATCGAAATGAATGGGGCCAAGGTGGGCCTGCTCACCACCGAGGGCCATCGTGACGAGATTGAGATACGCCGCGGGTACAAGGAGGAGATCTGGGATCCGGCTTTTCCGCCTCCCATACCGATTGCGAAGCGCCGCCATCGTTTCGGGATCCCCGAGCGTCTTGATTTCCGTGGCAACGTCATCCGCGAGCTGGACGAAGAGGCGGTACGCGCGGCGGTGCGCCGGTTGCGGCGAGACGGGATCGAATCGATCGCTGTCTGCTTCCTCTTCTCTTTTGTAAACCCGAGCCATGAGCTGCGCGCACGCGAGTTGATAAAGGAGGAACACCCCGAGGCTCGCGTGTCGCTTTCGCACGAGGTGATGCCGACCGCGCCGGAGTTCGAGCGCACATCCACCACACTTGTCGACGCCTACGTGGGTCCGCGGGTGCAGACCTATCTCGAACATCTCGAGCGCTCGCTCCATGAGGCCGGCTATCGGCACGACCTCCTCCTCATGCAATCGAGCGGCGCGATCATGACGGCCGCCTTCCTCGCAAAAAAAGCGGTCGCCGCCCTGGGCTCAGGTCCGACCGGAGGCGTGATGGGCGCGTGTGCAGCAGCCCAGACGGCAGGGGTCTCCGATTTCATCGCGATCGATATGGGAGGAACGAGCTACGAGGTGTGCGTCGTCCGAAAGGGTCGGCCCACGATCAAGAGCTTCTGGAACTGGCAACAGCGGTATCTGATCGGGCTTCCGATGGTTGAAATGCACGCCATCGGCGCCGGCGGCGGCTCGATCGCAAGCGTGCAGGCGGGGGCGCTCCACGTCGGTCCGAGGAGCGCCAAGGCCGAGCCGGGCCCGATCTGCTACGGGCGGGGCGGCGTTGAGCCCACGGTCACGGATGCGAACGTCGTGCTCGGTTACCTGAACCCTGAAGCGCTGTGCGGCGGGGAGTTCAAGCTCGTGAGCAGCGGCGTACGCGAGGCCGTCATGGAGCGCATCGGGAGGCCGCTTGGTCTCGACCTGGTCGAGGCGGCCCACGGGATCTTCCGAATCGTCAACGCCAACATGGCCAACGCCATCCGGCGCGTATCCTCCCAGGCGGGCCTCGACCCCCGGGAGTTTGCCCTTGTGGTCTACGGCGGGAACGGGCCGGTCCACGCAGGAAAGCAGGCCGAGGAACTCGGCATCCGCAAGATGCTCGTGCCAAAAACCTCGCCCGCTTTCTCCGCGCTCGGTCTCCTGATCGCCGACTATGGGGTGGACCTCCAGCGCTCGTATATCAGCCCCTCGGGCCGGGCCTCGCCCGGACGAATCGCCGAGCTTTTCGGGGAGATGGAGGCACAAGCCGAGCGCGAGCTCGAGGTCGCAGGACTGAGACCCCGGGACCTCGACCTGCGTCGCTATCTGAATCTCTGCTATCCCGGCCAAACCTTCGACATGTCCGTACCCCTCGCGATGAGCAGCGTCGGTGGTGAGATCGGTGCGGCGACCCTGGTCGCCACAGTCTCCGCATTTCACGATCTGCATGAGGAACTCCACACCTACGCCGTGCGCGAAGAGGAACCGATCTTGCGCTCCGTCCGACTCCAAGCCACGGGCCGCACCCCGAAGCCCACGGTTCATCGAGGCCCGAGGGCCTCGACCTCCGCAGTGCACTCGATTCGGAGCCGCCGCTCCGCATGGTTCGACGGCCGCTTCGTAGATACGCCCGTCTACGACGGCGACCGGCTCGGTTTCGGACATCGCCTCGAGGGACCCGCAATCGTGGAAGAACGTTTCACGACGCTTGTGCTCTATCCTGGCCACACCGCGGAGCTCGATGAGCACGGCAACTACGTTGTGACGGTGCCCTAGCGTGACCTTCGAAACCATCCGTCTTGAAAAACGAGAAGGCGTGGCATGGCTCGTGCTCGCGCGACCCGACCGGGGAAACGCGATCAATGGGCCGATGTCGCGCGAACTGCCAGCCGCCTGGGAAGAAATTAAGCGCGATGCGGCTATCTCCGTCGTGATCGTGACAGGCGACGGCGACCGCGCGCTCTGTACGGGCTTCGACGTTGCGGATGTGGCCTCCGGTACAGCAACTGTCGGCGCGCCCGAGGACCGGGGTACCCTCGCGGCCTTGCGCTTCACGGCGATTCAGAATCGCTGCTGGAAGCCCGTGATTACGGCCGTGAACGGGATGGTGACCGGCGGTGGCCTCCATTTCCTCGCCGATAGCGATCTCGTCATTGCGTCGGAGAGAGCCACCTTCTTCGACAACCACGTCCGGGTGGGCTTGGTATCGGGTGCTGAGCCGATTGGACTTGCGCGCCGCGTACCGCTCGAATCGGTCCTGCGGATGGCATTCCTCGGCGGCGCGGAGCGCATGGACGCGCGGCAGGCGAAGGCGATCGGCCTGGTGTCGGAGGTGGTGCCCCAGGACCAGCTCCGGCCGCGCGCGACACAGCTCGCTCAACAGATTCTAGAGAATTCGCCAACCGCCATGGCGCGGACGAAGCAGGCGATCTGGGAAAGCCTCGATGTTGGACTCGACGAGGCGGTCGAGCTTGGCTGGAAGGTGATTGAGGGCTATCGGGGCCATCCTGATGCAGCCGAAGGGGCGAGGGCGTTCGCCGAGCGGCGCAAGCCACGATGGATGACGCTCTCGATGCCCTAGGAGACCCATGACCTACGACACCTTGCGGGTCGAGCGGGCGGGCCATGTGGCCACGCTTACGCTGAATCGCCCCGAACGGATGAACGCGTTCGACTCTCGCATGCGCGATGAACTGCCGCGCGCATGGGATGAGCTCGCCGAGGACAGCGAGGTATGGTGCATCATTGTGACGGGTGCGGGTGACCGGGCTTTCTGTGCCGGCATGGACCTTCGGGAGCCCGCCGCACCAGCGTCGCGTCCTGATGAGAAGGTGGCCCGCGTCCGCCTCACTGCCCTCGACTGTGAAGTCGGCAAGCCTGTGATCACGGCGGTGAACGGCGTGTGCGCTGGCGGCGGTCTCGCTTTTGTGGCGGACAGCGACCTGGTCCTGTGCTCGGCGAACGCGAGCTTCACCGATGCGCGCACCAGCGCCGGACAGGTCTCGATTCACGGGACCCTTCGCCTCGCCCGTAGGATTCCCTTGGAAGCCGTCTTGCGCCTTGTGCTCCTCGGCAAGGCGGAGCGCGTTTCGCCCCAGCGCGCGCTCGAAATCGGCTTGGTGGGCGAAGTGGTGCCGCAAGGGGATCTGCTGCCCAGGGCGCATGCTCTGGCCAGCGCCATCACGGCCAACTCACCCGCAGCGATTTTCCACAGCCGATTCGCGATCTGGGACAGCCTCAACCATGGGTTGCACGATGCGCTCGAGCGTGGCTTTGAGGTCGTGACGCGATTTGCGCGTGAGTATCCCGACGCAATGGAGGGCGCCCGGGCCTTCGTGGAGCGTCGCCCCCCGCGCTGGACCTACGCGCCCCCACCCGGTCGCCGCAAGGACCTGGCGAAGCGCTAGGGGGCGACGATTCCGCCATGCGCTACGCGGCCGCCATCATCGGCATTGGGCAGACCGAGTTCTCGAAGGACATCGGACGAGCGGAACGTACCATCGCGCTCGAGGCCATCCGGGCTGCGCTCGACGACGCCGGTGTGACGCCGACGGAAGTGGATGGTCTCGTGCGATTCAACCTCGAGACCACGAGCGAGGTCGAGATCGCACGGAACCTCGGCATCCCGAATCTCCGGTTCTTCGCCGAGGTGGGATATGGGGGTGGGGCCGGCTGCGCCATCGTGGGACTCGCGGCGATGGCGATTGCCACGGGGCGCGCGCAGGTGGTGGTCTGCTGGCGCGCACGCAATCGCGGGTCGGGCGGGCGCCCATGGGCGGGGACCGGGATGCGGGTGGGCGGGGATTACCAGTGGAGCGCTCCCTTTGGTCTCGTGCGGCCGGTGGACCAGATCGCCATGCTCGCGCGCAGACACATGCATGAGTACGGAACCACAAGCCAGCAGCTTGGCGCTGTCGCAGTGGCGTTCCGCGGGCACGCGGTGCGCAATCCACAGGCACTCCAGCGCGCGCCGATGACGCTCGAAGACCATCAGGCCTCCCGCCTCGTGGCGGACCCTTTGCGCAAGCTCGACTGCTGCCTCGAGACGGATGGCGCGGTGGCGCTGGTGGTCACCTCGGCGGCCCGCGCACGCGATGCACGGGGACTCCCTGCGCTCGTCCTCGCCGCCTCCCAGGGGACGGGCCCCGAGCACGTCGTGATGACCGCCTACCACGCAGCGCGGCCACTCGAGACGCCGTCGACCTGGGCCGCACGCGACTTGTTCTCCGCAGCGGGAGTGATGCCTTCCGACATCGACGTCGCCCAGTTCTATGATGCCTTCACTCCCCTCGTTCTGATGTCGCTCGAGGAGTATGGCTTCTGCAAGCGCGGCGAGGCGGGACCCTTCGCAAGCGCGGGCGGCCTGTCCTGGCCGGGCGGCGAGTTGCCTTGCAACACCAGTGGGGGTGGTCTTTCAGAAGCCTACGTCCACGGGATGAACCTGGTCGCCGAGGGGGTGCGGCAGATTCGCGGAGGCTCCACCTCCCAGGTGGCAGACGCGAATCTGTGTCTTGTGACGAGCGGAGCTGGAGTGCCCACCAGTGCTCTTCTGTTGGCACGGCCATGAGCGCTAGCGAGCGTCCTCTCCCCCTCCCCGATGTAGATACGGCTCCCTTTTGGAGTGCGGCTGCCCGGGGCGAGCTCTCCATGCAGTGCTGTTCAGCTTGCCGAACATTGCGTTTTCCGCCGCGTCCCATGTGCCCCCGCTGCCGCTCGCTCGATGTCCTCTGGAAGAGCGTGTCAGGGCGTGGGACGGTCTGGAGCTATGTCATCTGCTACCCCCCGGTGCTTCCGGCGTTCGCAGATCGTGCGCCCTATCCCGTGGTCTTGGTCGAGCTCGCCGAGGATCCCGGGCTGCGGATGGTGGGTGGGATTTCGGAGTGTCCCCCCGATCGCCTGCGCATCGGGCTTCCCGTCCAGGTGTGGTTTGAGCATGCGGGGGAAGGCGTCTTCCTCCCCCAGTGGCGACCGGTGGAGCCTGCGACACCTGTCTCCGGTCCGTGATAGGATGTATCTGACGACCCGTGACGGATCCGGCCGGCATTCACCGTTGTCCCCGAGGTGGTGTATTCCCCGATCGTTCCGGTCCCGGTGGGATTCCCGCCGAAAGTAATCCGGCTCGCGACGAACAGATTCGATCCAGCCACGACGATGCCGGCCGGGTCATTCAACCCCGTGATCAGCGAGGCGTTCACCGTTGCCCCCGAGGTGGTGTATTCGCCAATTGTGCCGCTAACCGAGTTCGAGACGAAGAGATTCGATCCAGACACGGCGATGCTGAACGTATCATTCAACCCCGTGATCAGTGAGGCATTCACCGTTGTCCCCGAGGTGGTGTATTCCCCGATCTCGTCGGAACCCGGGTCGGAACAGCAGCCAGTGTTCCCGACGAAGAGAACGTCACTGCGCCCGACGGCGGGAATGGCCAAGATTGCGAAGCAGATCGTGGCCACAATGCATCGTCGTGAAGGTCGGCCGTGTGCGTCGGTGTCGAGGAGCTGACGTATGGCAAGCATCTTGGAACTCCCAATAGAGGCATTGGGAGCCGCTCTTGCCGCCGGCTCCCCTTCCCGTGGGCATCATCCCACGCCGCCGCGGCGGGATCCATCACAAATCAAGGAGGAAGCGATCCTTAAAGACTGGGCGTGGTACCTCGCCCACGGCGGCGTCGGACGGCGAGGCCCACGATGCCCGCCGAGAGGAGCAGCGCAATCGAGGGTTCGGGCACGGGCACGACCACGAGGTCAACCGGGTCATTCAATCCCATGACAAGCGAGGCGTTCACCGTCGCTCCCGAGGTGGTGTATTCGCCGATCGATCCGCCTACTCCGCCCCCACCGTTCGCGACGAACAGATTCGACCCCGCCACGGCGATGCCAAACGGGTCACTCAACCCCGTGATCAGCGCGGGGTTCACTGTGACCCCAGAGGTGGCGTATTCGCCAATCGTTCGGATAGCAGTGTTTGACACAAACAGATTCGATCCCGCCACGGCGATGCCAATCGGGTCACTCAATCCCGTGATCAGCGCGGGGTTCACTGTGACCCCAGCGGTGGTGTATTCGCCAATCGTTCCGATAGCATTGTTTGTCACAAACAGATTCGACCCTGCCACGGCGATGCCAAACGGGCTGTTCAATCCGGTGATTAGCGAAGCGCTCACTGTCGTCCCCGAGGTGGTGTATTCGCCGATCGTTCCCTGGTTGTTTCCAAAGTTGCCGTTCACGACAAACAGATTCGATCCAGACACGGCGATGCCAGTCGGCCCCACCAATCCCGTAATCAGCGAGGCGTTCACCGTCGCTCCCGAGGTGGTGTATTCGCCGATCGTTCCATAGCCGAAGTTCACGACGAACAGATTGGATCCCGACACGACGATGCCTTGGGGGTTACTCAACCCCGTGATCAGCGCGGGGTTCACTGTGACCCCAGAGGTGGTGTATTCGCCAATCGTTCCGTCGGGCGCGAAGGCCGCATTCACCTCAAATATGGTGTCACCACGGCCGGTTGCGGGCATGGTCAATACCGCGGCGGCGACCGAGAGTATTGCGAGTGCGCATCGAGTGGTTGTAGGAACAGTTGCGAAGGTCCGCCGCAAGGAATGCATGGCTTTCCTCCCAAGCGAACAGCGAGTCCCGGGACCAGCGCCCGTCGCGGCTCCCCTTCCCGTGGGTATCTTCCCACGTCTCCGGGGCGGGGTCCATCACAAATCCAGGTAGGCGGCGTTAGGTCACGGCTTGCCTGCGGCGGTTCACTGCGAGACCCAGCACTCCGACCATTACGAATAAACCAGTAGCGGGCTCTGGTACTAGTGCCACCGCGAGACCCGCCGGGTTGGCAATCAGCCCCGTGATGAAGCTCGGGTTCACGCCCGTGCCGTCGAGGTTCGCGCGGCCGATCGTTTCCGCGGAATAATTCGCCCAGTAGACGTAGGTCCCATCGATCGCGATTGCCTCAAGACCGTTGATTCCGGTGATAAAGCGCGAGTTCGCGCCCGTACCGTCGAGGTTCGCCCGGCCGATCGTGCCCCCTATGTTCGGCCAGTAGATGTAGTTCCCTTCAACCGCGATGCCGGTTGGCATGACCCCAGAGATCAAGTTCTGGTTTACACCCGTACCGTCGAGGTTCGCGCGACCGATCGTTTCCGTGATGAAGTTCATCCAGTAGATATAGTTCCCGTCGACCGCGATGCCCTGCGCGTTAGTGGCCCCGCTGGTGAGACCCGTGATGAAACTCTGGTTCACGCCCGTGCCGTCGAGGTTCGCGCGGCCGATACCTGTGTCATTCGTCCAGTAGATGTAGTTCCCGTCGACTGCGACGCCGTACGGGTTACTGGCCCCCGTGATGAAGGCGTCGTTCACGCCCGTGCCGTCAAGGTTCGCGCCCCCGATCGTGCTCGTGCCAGGCAAGCCAGACGGGCTGGATTCCGACCAAAAGATGCCGAGGGCCTTCGCCGAAGGTGCGACCCATGTCGCGAGCATTCCGGCAATCACGAAGGCTTTGCCGAGAAAAACGGAGCGGCGCAGGACTCGCATGGCTAAGCGCCCAGGGCCAAAGGGAAAGCCTCGCCAAAAGGATAAGTCTCGTTCACGGCTCCCCTTCCCGTGGGCATCGTCCCACGCCGCCGCGGCGGGGTCCATTCAAAATCAAGGTAGGCGGGCAATCCTTAGAATGTGGGCACGGGACCGCTGTAAAGCCCCCGCCGACTACGACTACTGGGAGGAGGAGCGGCGCCGCGAGGAGGACGAGGTGTCCGAGGAGCCTTGAAGGCAATTCGGCTCCGTTTGCCGTTCCCCGGCCTCTCCGGCCGTTTCTGACGCCTCGTCAAAAACGTCGAGCACACCGGGCTCCCGTCGCGGTATGATGCGCAACGCGGTCGGACCGCGCCGCTTATCGGGCGCTTACGGGTCCGCGAGTCGAGTTTCTAAGGCCCTGCTTTCGCTTCGGTTTTCGATGAGAACCGCCTGACGACCCGTCAGCAAGTGAAATGATCTAAATTATTGAACGATAAAGAGATTTGTAATCACAAAATGGTCTGGTAAGCATCGGGTAAGCACCACAGGTCAGACTCGGGCGTACGTGGTCGTAGCCGCTCGGCGACGCGAGCGAAGCTTACGACTCGACGAGCCACCAAGCTTAGGAGTTCGGCATGGGGGGTCTCATCGCAGTACACTTTCGAGTCCGCGTCCACCACCTCACTGCCCGTATGGCGTCCAGGGCGCTGCGCCCTGGACGGTAGGCGTATCGCTGGACCCATCCGAAGGCTTCGATCGCTTTGACGAGCAGCCAGTCGAGCTCCTGGGGCGGGGCTCCGCGCGCGTCGCAATGGGCTGCGCACACCGATTGGGCCACGCGGTTCAGTTTTTGAGCGGCCCGAGAACGGCCGCTGGCCGCCAATCCGATAGCAGCCGACCCAAGGCGGCAAGTTCGAGCGTCCCCCGTGCGCTGCCACTTGCCGGTCGTACGAAACCCCGTCACCTCAGCCCGCTCTATTGACGTTTAGTCACCCAACAAGATTATCCGATTTCTTTACTATCAAGATCCAGGACGGTATATTCCGCCCATGCCCAAGCTGCGGCGATCGTTCGATGACGTCCCGATGCCGGTGCTTCTGCGGCATGCGCGTATGGCCTACGCTTCAGCGATGCGCACCGCGCTGGCTGAGGCAGGATATGACGACATTCCGAAGAACGGCCTTTACGTAATCGGCGGGCTGGCTCTCCAAGCAGGCGGCCATCCTCTCGGGCAACTCATCGAAGAGTTGAGAATTTCTAAGCAGGCCGCTGGGCAGCTTGTTGATACGTTGGTGACGCGCGGTTACTTGGAGCGCAATGTAGACACGCAGGACCGGCGCAAGCTGACAATTGGCCTCACCGAACGCGGACGAGCCGCAGCGAAGGTGCTGACCGCGGCAAGCGCGACGGTAGATGTCGAGTTGCTTTCCCGCGTCGGACCGAAAGAGGTCGAACGCGCACGACGGGCTCTTTTCGTCCTCGTCGATATTGGCCGCAAACTGGATACGCAGGACGACCACAGGCGTTCCACATCTAGGGAAGGGTCAACCTAGGTGCACGCTCCGCCGTCAAACTCAGCTGTGACTTCAGAGTTTCACTCATACCTGTAGCAAGGGGGTCGCGATGGAAATAAACAACGCGCGCGAAACACTTCACGCTCACAATTCGGACATCAGCGAGGCTCGTTTTTCCAATACCAAACTGGTCAAGTCCCGCTTCGATGACGTAAACTTCCAAGGATCGACGTTTACCAATGCCAATCTCACTGACGCCACGTTCGTCGATGTCAATCTGAAAAACGTATCCATCAAGGATGCGGATCTCACCGGCATGACGATCAATGACGTTCTGGTTTCCGACCTGATAAGCGCCTATCAGAACCGTGCGAAATAGATTGCCCGATGGCTTCTCGACTGACGTCGTCGTTGCACCGGTCGAGCAGAGCGACAGCACGGAGCGCTGATGGTAGCTACATTTCGGGCGGGGGCGGTCTTGTACGCCAAGAACCTCGCGCTCGTTTCAAGCCTTCTATCAAGTGGTTCTCACTCTTGAGGTTGAGCACGCAGAAACCGATCATGTGGTGCTTGCATCAACAGCGTTTTAACTTGTAATCGTCAAGTGCCAGAACACATCGCCTGTGCGATCGAGATCGCAAGCCCTCCACGGCGCAGGACCGAAACACCCGTTGAGCTGGTCTTCGAGGTTGCCTGTATCGCTGCGACCCGAGAAAGTGCGCGCCTGCATGGGGGCGAACTCTATCCAGTGGAGCGCGAGTGGACGTTTCAAGGATATCGCGTGTGTGACGGACAGGATCCCGAAGGCAACGTTGTTCAGTTCCGACAACATCAGCGTGGGCGTCTCGTTCCGTGAGATCCGACGCTTAGCAGATCATGGATCTCTACGAGCGCAACGCTCGCAACTACGTTGCCGATCGCTGCCGCGTATGCTGGAACGAAGGCGCCTGGCTGCGCATGTGAACCGCAATGCGTTCGACAGCCTCGGCGGAGGAAGCACCATGACTTCAATCAACACAGTAGCTCCCCAGTTTCTCGTGGACGACCTCTCAGACTCGCTCAAATTCTACAATGAGCGAGTGGGCTTCAGAGCCGAGTTCGTCTACGCCGCCTTCTACGCATCCGTGTCTCGTGATCGTGCGACGATCCATCTCATGTGCGCGCCCAAGCTCGAAGCCGAGCGTGCACACCGTAAGTTAAGCGAGCACCTAGACGCGTTCCTCGAGGTCCTAGGCGTCGCCGACCTCGCCGAGCTGGTCGACTGGGGCGCTTCCATCCGCAAGCCGATGGAGACGCGACCGTGGGGCGCCGTCGACTTCTACGTCGAAGATCCAGACGGTTACATCCTCTGCTTCTCGCAAGGCGCCTAATGACCGCCCCGAGCCGGACCCACCGTGTTTCGCACTGTAGGCTCATCGGTGCGGCAGACGGCTCACCTTCCCCCTCGCCTGGGAAGCGAGCGGCGGGCGAGGATGGACTGCCTCACGGCGGCGTGAGCGGGCAAGTCGTGATCCCTGGACCGCGCGAGTTGTTCCTTCCGAAAATGTCATCGGTCACCGTGCAAGCCGCAAGTGATTCGTGCCGGTACCAGGTGCCGCTCGTGCGCAGCAGGCCTCCTCGGGCGACTCGTCGGGTCCCCTCCTTTGGAAGCGGCCGGAGAGAGAAGCCCTCGGAATCTTCACGATTCGGAGGGCTTCGTCAGATAGCGGGGGTCGCGAACCACAGGTTGGCGAATTTGCGCTGGTCGTGCGGACCCGCCCGAACAGCCGGATCGGTTGACCGCGGCTGTTGCCGCCCCCGGTGGTCGAATGTCACGTTTTTCTCAAATACGAGGATTTGATGAGCCAGTTACCGAGTGGAACCGAGTTGGCGCGTCCATTCATGCCGGCGAAGGATTTCGAGCTCTCCAAGCGTTTCTACGAAGCGCTCGGCTTCACGAAGGTGCTCGACAGCGACGTCGCGATCTTCAACGCCGGTTCCGGAGGCTTCATCCTGCAGCACTCCTATCAAAAGGAATGGGCCGAGAACTTCATGATGCAGCTCATCGTCGACGATCTCGACGCCTGGTGGGAGCACATTGAGGGTCTCGACCTGCCTGGCCAATTTGGCGTTACGCCGCCGCGACCGCCAGCGGTGCAGTCCTGGGGCATGCGCGTCGCCTACTTGTTCGATCCGTGCGGCGTGTTGTGGCACATTGCGCAGCGGCGCGATGGCGCCGTTCAGGATTGAATTGTTCGAGCGTGCGCTCTGGCCTCACGATAAATGACTGCTCACGACGAGAGGTTTGGTCCGCGCATCGGCCGCGCAGCGAGACCCCTAGCCGGCGACGGAGAACCATGGTGAGCGATCGGGATCTCTACGGTAGCTGCGATCCCCGCTTCCGGGGTGTCAGCAGAAGGCATATGCCTCGGTACTTGGACGAGTTCATCTACCGCTTTAATCGGCGCAGACGCGAGACCGAGCTCTTCGGCTTCGTGCTGACGCGTGCCGTCCGCGGCCACCTGTTCCCCTACTCCGGTCTCACCGCTGAGCTATTCGGATACGCAGGAGAAAGCAAAGGTACCCGCTTCCGCCAGGACTCAAGGGCAACCACGACCGATGCGACCCGCGCACCGAAGCCAGTCTTCGGCGACAGACAGCATCCGGCAACGTGTTAGATTGCTGCGATGAGCAGCTACCGAGTGACCGGGCACATGCGGATCGCGCGCCTGTCCCGAGCAGCTGAAGCGAAGTCGATCTATCCGGTGGCTCTCGGCTGCTTCGTTTCGGCGGGGCTCACGACGCTTTACTTGCTCTGGGAGTCCGCCTTCGGCCACCTCCGCTATGACGCCGAGCACCTGTTCACGGACCCTGAGATGATCGGCCCACGGATCGCACTGACCGTCATCCTGCTGACCGGATTCGTCGTGGGAGCATCCGCCTACGGCCGCCGCGAGGCCATCCGGGATGCCGAAGCGTTGGGTTCCTTTTTTCGCGCCTCGCCCGAGCAGCATGCCGCCCTCGTAGACCGACTGCGAAACCCAATTCACTCTCGAGCCTGGATCGGCGGCGTCCTTGCCGCCACCCTCAGCCTGCTCGTCGTCACAAACAAGAGCCCATGGATGCCGTACCTCATGAGCGATGAGCCTTGGAATCCTGCCCTCGTGTGGGCTCTCGGGTCCAACGTCCTCCTGTTCGCAAACATGGGATGGCAAGTGGTCCGCACATTCGAGAGCAACGCCATCTTCGCCCAGATGGAGGGGGCGCTGCGTCGTGTGGATCTCCTCCATCCGCAACGGCTCACTCGCTTCGGGCGCCGGGGACTGCGGTCTGCCTTCTTTTGGATCGGGGGCAGCTCGATCGCTTCGATCATCTTCGTGAACCAAAAGTTCTCCTGGCTGACTGGGTTTGTCATCGTCGGCACGGTTTCAATGGGAACGATTGCATTCCTGGTGCCCCTTCGCGGACTTCACCATCGAATCCGCGCTGAGAAGGAAGCTGAACTCGAACGTGTGCGCGAAGCAATCGACCGCGATCGTGAAGCTTTGTTCAGCGCGGCGCCCGAGGCGGCTAGGGCAGCCATGCGGATGCCGGGACTTGTTGCCTATGAACATCGCATCGCCTCGGTGCACGAATGGCCGATCGACACACCAGAGGTCGCGCGCTTCGGTCTCATGCTTTTGATCGGCGTCGGCTCGTGGCTCGGCGGAGCGGTGGTTGGCCACATGGTGGACGCCATCTGGCATTGAGCGCTGGTGAGAGGCCCCCCGACATCCTAGCCCGCCCTTGATGAGCGTTTTCATCTCGCGGAAGTGACTGAACTTCATCCGGAATAGGATGCAGCAGTCGGGGTCGTTCACACTGCGCTGCGTGCCGGCGATGCTGCTCACTTCCACGATGATCGGGTTTGGTCCCGACAAGCTTGCGACCTGTGCATTCCGGAAATGTCATCGGTCACCATTCAAGCGTTCAGGCTGCGACCCGCGCGTAGCGATGATGAAGTCCACCCACCTCAGGGAATGCGACGACCCGCCCATGCGTTCGCGATTGGACTCTCCGGGGTTCGGGAGCATCCTTCGCAAGCGCCAGATGGGTGCGAGCACGATTGTAGTAGCGGGCATAGTTCGAGACGATCCGGTAGACCTGCCGCTCGTTGACAGCGATCACGTGATCCAAGCACTCGCGGCGCAACGACCCGACGAACCGCTCGGCATAGGCATTTTGCCAAGGCGAGCGCGGAGCGATCAGAACCTCCGTCAGACCCATTCCTGCGACCCGCCGCTGGAACTCCGTTCCGTAGATCGCATCGCGATCT
>Ga0074046_10000090_pt1 | contig 74205 bp, 77 predicted proteins | sample BogForMeECP23OM3_FD_94441 | JGI IMG/M metagenome (GOLD analysis project Ga0074046, IMG submission 94441) | Bog forest soil microbial communities from Calvert Island, British Columbia, Canada - Bog Forest MetaG ECP23OM3 | ecosystem: Environmental > Terrestrial > Soil > Wetlands ... | reverse complement strand
GCGCGAGCGCAGCCTATCCCGCAGCTCCCTGCGCTCACTCGGCGTCAAGCAAAACTCTCCTGCAAGCATGCCTCATGATACAAGAATCCGATACCAATGTCACCGTTACAGGCCACTAGTGCATTGAAATAGTGTCTCTTCGCTTCGACGTTCGCAAAGACGTGCGCGGCTTGGTCCCCCGCGAGTGTGCAGTACTGCATCGCCTTCGACCAATCCTCGCCGCGGGTGAAGTGATGCGCGAGCTCCGCCAAGTGCTCGCTTGGGCGGTCGCGGTAAAGTTCCTCGATCGCTTCGCCAACACCCCGATGAAGGTCCTTGCGGCTCTGCAACAGCAGGCTGCTGTAGGCAACGTCCTGAATCACCGCATGCTTGAAGATGTACGCCGGCTCGGCGAGCAGTCCATGCTCGTAGATGATTTCGAGCGCTTTCAGTTCAGCGAGCAAACCCTCGAGCTTGCCGGTCAGTCCGGCCACTCGCTCGAGCAGTCGCACGACGAACTGTCGGCCGATCACGGATGCAAGCTGAACCATTCGCTTTCCGTCGATGCCGAGCCGATCGAGACGTGCCATGATGATGCCCTGCATGGTATCGGGAACGCTCAAATCCTCGAGCGCCTTGGTCACCCGGTAGTGCCCGTCCTCACGGGCTAGAAAGCCCAGGTCAACGAGCGACTTGGTCATCTCCTCGACGTAGAGTGGCACCCCTTCGGCCTTCTGCTCGAGTGCGGTCTTGAGTTCGTCGGGAAAATCCGTGGACCCCAGCACGCGCGTCGCCATCTCCAGGGCTTGCGCTCCGGAAAGGTGGTGAAGGTTTAACGTGGTATGAAAACTTCGGCTCGGAAACGGATGCGTCTGCCCTAGGCGATGCGTCAGGATTATCATCGCGCGGACGCCAGCGACCGAATCCATCGCGAAATCCAGGTAGTCCTGCGTGCTGGTGTCGCTCCAATGCAGGTCTTCGAACACCAGGACCAGCGGTCTGAGCGTCGCCCCGCGCAGCATCAGCGCGCGCAACGCATCGAACAGCCGTTTCCGCCGCGCCGACGCGTCCATAGCGGCTACCGCCGGATCGCCTGGGTCGGCGGAGAAGAGGTAGCGTACGTACGGTATTTCCGCTTCGAGCCCGCCCATCGCGCGCATCCGTTGTTCGACCTTGGCGATCAGTTCGGGCTCGCCATCGCCCTCCCGGACGCCGAAGTTTTCATGCAGCTGGTCGATCAGGGGCAGCATCGGGGTGCTCTGGCCGAACGAGACGCATCGCCCTTCGAGCCAGGTGATTGGATCGCTTGAGGCTTCGAGGCGGCGGCGAAACTCCAGCAGCAGCCGCGACTTTCCGATCCCCGCCTCGCCCGCGATGAACACAACCTGCCCGCGCCCGTCACGAACCTCGTGAAACAAATCCTCGAGCGCCGCTAGTTCCCTCTCCCGACCGACCAGCGGAGTGAGCCCGTGCTCCGCGGTCACCTCCAATCGCGTACGCCGCGAGCGCGCCCCGGTCACCTCGAACGCGCGCACTGGAGCATGACCTCTGATCTGCAGCTCGCCCAGGTCGACGGTATCGAAAAATCCTTCGATAGCCTTGTGAGTTGCTTCACTAATTACGACGCTGGTCGGGCGGGCGGCGGACTGGAGCCGTGACGCAAGATTGATCGTATCTCCGATGGCGGTGTAATCCATGCGCAAATCGTCAGTGATGCGGCCCACCACTACAACTCCGGTGTTGAGCGCGATTCGCATCTGCACAACCAGACCGCTCGTTTGCTCAAGGTCCTTGCCGAATGATCCGAGCCTGCGCTGAATGGCCAGCGCCGCATGCACAGCGCGCCGCGGAGCATCCTCATGCGCAATCGGCGCCCCGAACAGCGCCATGAACCCGTCGCCGCCGTACTGGTTGATGGTGCCTTCGAAGCGGTGAATTTCGGCGGAGACCAGCTCGAAGCAGCGCTGGACGATGCGATGGACCTCCTCGGGATCGAGCTTCTCGCTGAGCGCGGTGTAGTTCGCGATATCTCCGAACAGGACGGTCACCTGCCGCCGCTCTCCTTCCAGCGCCGCGCGCCCGCTCAGGATTTTCTCGGCAAGATGGCCGGGGACTTCAGGAACAAACGCGTCGGCGCGGACGCTGGTCGCGCGCGGTTTCGCGGATGAGGGTTCGGGATGCGGGGCGTCGGGCGTTGCAAGCTGGTTCCCGCATGCGCCGCAGAACCGCGCGCCCGTCGAGACGGTCGCGCTGCAGCGCGGACATTTCAATTCAAGCGCTGTCCCACACTGCTCGCAGAAGCGCGCAGCGGACGGGTTGTCGAACTTGCACGACGCGCACGTCATTGAATTGCGCAGCCCCAGCGCAGAACCTATCGCCCCAACTCTCGAAATCATAGTGCTTGATGTTCATAGGGGTCGAGGGATTCCCGCGCTTAGGATCCAATGGACGCCAAAGCCCTGCTGGACGAGTTCGGGTAGCGGAATTTCGGCGGGTTTCCATTAGCTATCCGATCGCAGCCAGCCATCTTGGCTGAGCACTTTATCAGAGAGTCACCATCGTCGTGCCGCCGCAGTTTTTCGGCGGGGCGGGCGTCGTATCTTGATCGATTCAGTCATGGCGGGTGGCTGCTGAGTGCGACTTTCGTCGCGGGAATGACGGAATGATTGACTTTTCGATCCCATCTCCCGCTCCTTCCGCGGTTATAGATGAGCCAAAAACCCTCTCTTCCTCAATCGCCTCGAATTGTCCAACTTGTGCTGACGGGGAACACTTATCATTGAATTAGAAGGAATCAGCAACTACGCCGGTTTCAGCGCGGCTTTTGTCAACGGCGGAATCACCGGAAACATAGGCGATCAGCTCGAGGCGCTCGCGTGCGGCGTTTCGATTTTCACTAAGTTCCTTGGAGATACAGATGTCGCCAAACAACTGGGGGCGCTTGGCGCAGTGGCGAGCAGCGCTCGCACAATTGGCAACGCGTTCGGTGACGATATCGCCTTTATCTATGGCTGGGGGTCGGGGAACCAAAGCCTCGAAAATGCCGCCGTCAGCGACATGAAGAACGTCCCCACGCTCAAGTACGCGGAGGCCTTGGTCGGTTTGTTCGAAGCGGAAGCCGGCTCTTTGAAAATCCCCTTGAGCAGCAGCATCGCAGGGCACGTTTCGATGGTGCTCAACTTCATCGACGTCTATCAAACGGCGATCACATCCAAGGGCGAGCAGGGTGCTTACAATACTTCGCTGCAATTCACTGCCGAATTCCCGACTCCAATCTCCACGAACACGGAGGGCATTGCACAATTGGACGAAACGGTCAACGTGACATATAGTGGCCCGGTCCTGCCGCCCCTAAGCGGGCTTGATCTCTGCTGTTTCGAGAGCAACCCGAATCTTGCAATCAATGGAATCTGCGACCTGAGCGGGAATTGCGACTTGTGGGTTCCGCTCCAAGCCCCATCAAGCGACTACTCGAACCTCACCTTGGGCCTGTTCGACCCGCTCAGCAATGCCGGCCTGTCCCCCGACCTTTATACTTTCCTGAACACCGAGATAGTGGACCTCTCGAGCGTGAACACGAGCACGCCCGTGTCGGTACCGCCTCTGTCCGCCACCATCGATAATGAATATACTGACAGCTTCAGCGGGTCAGTCTCCGGGTCCGACGGCAATGGTGGCACCTGTACATGGTCGCTAACGGGCAACGGGACGTTCGCCTTCCAGCCTGATTCATCTGATGCGGGGGTTGATGACATCGGCGGGTCATTGACACTTGTTGCTCCGGCTACAGTTAGTACAACTGGCGCTCCATGTCTTGGTGGCACATTTTTTTCCAGCGCTTGTTCAGGAACCGGCGAAAGCGGCATCTCATCGTTTTCTTGTGCTGACGCCTATGGTGATTCTATGCAGGCCAACGGTAGCTACAGCGACACCGAGTTTTATAGGACTTGGACTGCCAATTTCTTCGACAGTAACCTTGGCGTCTACAATACCGGTGGCGGCATGTTTGAGTCATTGTCAAATGTTGTGGATCGGGCGGTCATGATCAGGCGGCCTCCCTTGGTTCGGTCTCGCTTCGTTGAATAATTTGCAGTGGTCGATCATAGCTGACTCCATCTACGATTTTCGCGCCATTGCGCACCAGCGTCGGCAACTGGTGCGCAAGTGCTTCCAGTGCTCGGCGGGAAACGCACAAGGAAGACAATTAGCTGGCTGGCAAGCTACTCAGCACCACCTATCAGTTTCCGCCTAACCTCTGGCGCGATAGCACCGAGTATGCGTTCTCGCTGATCTATCGCAATCTGATCATTTAGCGGTAACTCGTCCTCCCTTACCGGTTTTCCTAGCGCTCTTTCGAGAACGAATTGAGCCGCCGCCATGCGGTCACGATCTCTGACGTCTGGATTCGTCATGATCTCGATGAGAGTGTATCGGCAGTGCTCGAACCCCCGCGGAAAGAATGCCTTCGTAATTGAGGACGCTGTAGTTGAGAAGGTTGCCGATGACGCACAATTCCGGCAATATGCTGGACTTGTCTCGACATTGCCGGTCACAGGATCTAAACTCGCTGAGATGATAGGCCTTTTCTAGAGACATGGAGTTCGTAGTTCGTGAAATAAATTCGGCGGAGCCGAAGGTGCAACAGTTCCCGACTGCTGTCCTAATGCGTAATAGTTGGGATGACTATGGTCTCAAGACTAAATTTGAGCTGACCATTTTTCTGTCATCAAAAGAACAAGTGAAGATTGGAGATGTCAAAATTCTTCACAGCGGCCAAAGGTTGGGTGTTACTGAAATGCCCAGGACATTCACTCGACTCGAAAGCGACTACTGTTCGTTGGGGGAAGGCTTCTCATACTACCAGACACTGGTCGGCCTGAAGAAACAGATTCACGAGCCTCTGCTGCGTGGTCTTCGGGATGTGGTTTTCGATCCTAGCCTCCGAATCGCGTTTGAAGATGAGCCCGGCTTCCAGAATTCCCTCTTAAGGTCTTCTTCGGCAGCTCGCGCTATAAAAGACGCATCCATGTTATTTCGCCCTAACGAGCCCCCCACCGAGCTTCGAGGAAAATTGGCTTTTTCGTTCAAGACCAATGTTGGAGGGAACAACTTCATTGTGAATTTCAGTTTCGGCGAAGCAACAGGCCTCCCAGGTCGAGCCAATATAGTTATCGGGTATAACGGTACAGGAAAGACACGTCTTCTCGGTAACCTAGCGATGGTCGCGCATGAGTCCGTATCGCGCAGGAATCGATCACACCTCAAAGCCTACGGGCAATTGGTTCCCGAAGATCTGACCTTCGGATCGGTTATAGCAGTGTCTTATAGCGCATTCGATACATTCGCACTACCAGGCCGGACCAGACTAGAAGTGGACGAGCAACAAAGAAAAGGCGAGGTGTCCGGATACACTTATTGCGGACTTCGAAAGTACATTAGAGCAAATGACGGTCACGATCTGGGTCTCAAGACACTTCACGACATGCGCAGCACTGATTTTGAGGCGCGCAGCTATTTGGCGCTGGGTCAAGTCAGCGGCTCGTCGCCATTGCTTGAGTTCTCTCGGCGTTGGAACGATTCGCGCACCACAGTTTGGGCAGTGCGTTAGGCCGACAGCGTGGCGGGGGTTCATCGACGTTGAGTTAGCGGACTGCCGCGCGACCGACAAATGGGCGCTCAATGCCTGCTGGCCGGACGCGATTGCGCGGCACCTCGATGCCGACCAACAACCTCCGATGTTGATGCTCTTGTTCGAGACGCTGAGGCCCTTTCTCGTCCGAGCGCCTCTGGCAGGGATGCCCGCTGAAGGGCGGCGGCGGCGCGCGCCCAGTTCTGCGACTGCGATAAGAAGCGGACCATGCGAGGTGCAGCCTCGCATGGTCCTTGAACATCCCACAGGTCAGTCTAATCCAGGTTCGCAAGCATCAGGCGGATTTGGCCTTTTCGATACCTGCGCAGGCAGCGCCCTTCGCCGCTACTTCTTACGGATGGATCGCAACCGGGAAGGTCTCGGACGCTTGCTCGTCCCCGTTGCACGTCGTGTGGACCGTCCCAGTGACTAGGGCCGTGGCCGTCGGGTTCAGCGGAGTGAATGTAAAGCTGTCACTTTTGTCCGTGTTGCCGAAATCGGTGTACGAGCAGGTCACGACACCGCCGCGATCGAAGGTCGTAGTGGAGCACGTGGCACTGCCATCGCCGTTCCCGACGTAGCTAAAGTCCTGCGAGCTATATGTGACTGTGATCGTACCGTCCGAGCACGGGCTCGGCTGCAACGCGGTCACGGTGAGAGCGGCCTCCGTACCCACAGTGAGCGACGTGACGGGGGCGTTGGCTATGGAATCCCAGCCCCACCCCCCGGACCCGTCGAGTCCGTTCGGACCCTCGGGTGGAGCGTCGATGCTTAACGGGGCTAATTGCCCCGCGGGGCATGGCCACGGCGCCGCGAAGCCCTGCAACATTCAGGGTAATACCATCACTCAGCCGCTGTGGGGCAAGTTCGGGATCACCGCAAAGAACCCGGTACGATGGTGAAAATCACAGACAATACGGTAGCGGGCGACGGCACCAACGTCGGTATTGCCCAGAATGGCATCGAGATCGGGGACGGCGCGGCGGCCGACATCGAGGGGAACGGAGTGTCCGATAACCAGTACACGGGCACCGACACTAACGCTACCGGCATCCTCATATACGACGGTCCAGGGTACGAGGGCCTCGGGGCTTTTGAAGGGCCGAATTACACGAGCGCCACGGTCAAGGGTAACACGCTGACTAACAATGACCAGGGCATTTGGTTGAGCAATCTGAACAACCCGGCAAGTGAGGCGCCCGACAGCACGAATAACCTGGTAAGCGGAAATACAGTCACGAACGATGGTACGAGCCTGAACATTTATGCGGCTGGCATCATCTTGCAAACGGGCAACGGCGACATGATAAAGGGCAATACGGTTTACGGCGCAGGCTACTGATGTGCCATCAGTCTATTGGCGAGGTGTGGGATTCAAGTTGGTTAGAATCCGGCACGCTCGATCGGACAACGCACTAAATCTCGCCGGCGCGCCTACCGCTCACAACTGCGGATGAGGCGCGCCGGCACTTTCATTATGACGAGGTAGTAACCGCAACGCTTTCGGCTCCGGCAGTCGCTGGTCGCGACCGCGATTGGTAATGGCGTTCGCCCAGCGGGCGTGCTAGTGGCCGCCAAAATCAGCCCAATCGCCGCCCCCCTGCTCGGAGCTCTCACCCGCGAGAGTCTCGGCCTGATGGTGAACCCTGTGACGCGCGAGAGTCTCACCGATACGCTTGTGCCTCGCCTCGTCTCGCCGCCGCCCCAGCGCTGACCGCGTCCAACGCGAGCGCGAGAGTCGCCAGGGTTGCCACCAATTGATGTCGAACCGATGATTGGACCACAGTCCAATTTCATTTGACCATCTTGATCGATAGTTGATCGCGCGTTAGTTGAAGAAGCGGGTGAAAGTGAAGGAGACGAAGCCATGAAGAGAAAATCAAATCCTTCGACTCGCGGCAGATTCGCGCTTGAAATCGCTGTTCTGACTGCCGCACTTGCCCTGTTCAATCCTGCGCAAGCGTTCGCCAGATGGGGAGGCGGTGGTGGCGGATTTGGCGGCCGTGGGGGAGGCGGATGGGGTGGTCGTGGCGGCGGAGGCTTTGGCGGCGACGGTTTCGGGGGTGGAAACTTCAATCACGCTAACAGCTACGATTCGGGCAGCCAATCGTGGAACCATCCATCAAGCACTTGGTCGTCGCAGAATAGCTCGTCGGCCACCAAGCAGGCGGATTACAACACCTACAACGCAAACCAGGAGGCCCAAAAGCAGTCCCAATACAACGAAGTGAATACTCTTCAGCAGAACAACGAAAAGACCGAAAAGTCGATGAACACCGAGAACGACAACACTATAGACACCGTGAGCAGCAACAACTCCTACAATTATGGAGGTGGTGGCAATCCTTACTACTGCTGCGGCGATGGAGGGGGATATAGCTCGGGCGACGTTGCCGGTGCAGCAGCGCTCGGTGCCGTAGGAGGCCTCGCCGCAGGCATGATGATTGGTTCCAGCATGGCCCAGCCGCCGGCAGCATCAACAACCATTATCAACAATGGAACCCCTTACTACTACTCCAATGGCAATTTCGTCGCGCCTAGCGGCGGCCAATACGCCGTGGTTGCGCCTCCGCTAGGTGCCACAGTTCCGTATCTGCCACCGGGTGCGACGACGACCTATGCCTACGGCGCAACTTTCTACTATTCGAATGGGGTCTTTTACCAGCCTAATGGGTCTGGCTACCAGATTGTAAGTGCACCGATAGGAGCCAACGTTTATACGCTACCCAACGGTGCCTACGCGACCACGTTCAACGGAATGACCTACTACGTTTTCGGATCGACCTACTACAAGCCGTACTTCGACGGCAGCCAGGTGGCCTATACGGTATCTCAGGTGTGAGGCTCCATAACCAGGCTTAAGGATATCGCGGGACCTTGAGGCCTTCGTCGATCTCGGACCATGAGACTTGCCGGCTGGTTTTGAGATCCTTGATAGCGCGAGTGGCTTTCTTCTCCTGCACCGCGAAATCCTGTGCAATGATCGGATCGCGCGTCCAATCCCACCATCCGCGGTCATCGAGATTTCTCGCTTCTTTCAACTCGTCAATGAGCCGAGCTCTTTGCGCGGGCGAGAGCGACTTGGGGGGCACGAACAGCGCGTCATCGATTCGCGACTGGCATACATACTGCCCGTGCTCCAGGTCATCCATGACCTGCTCGGCTTTGTCGGCTCGGATCGAATAGTCGCCGGATGCGGCCGCGCCGACGTCTGGATCCCTCGCGTTGCTCAGGTCGATCTCCCGAGCCGCCTGCAGACGTTGCAGCGTCCGCTCGTTTTGCACCGCCGAGACGTTCGATTCGGTGGGAGCGCATGTCCACAACGACGTGGCGAAGCAGAGCGCACTTGCGATGGTTCCTGCCAGTCGAAGAGTCCTGTTCTTCATTTTCCGGCCACCGACTGACGACTGAGGATACTCGTTCACTCGATCCGGCGGTCTGCCCGAAGAGAATCCGTTGACGACAAACCAGGATATTAATAAAATATTAACAGATTATTACGGAGGTGTTACATGAACTCCAGGGTTTTTGGAATCATCGCCTTCGCCGGTTTGCTGCTTCCCACCGCCGCACTTGCTCAGCCTGTCTCCGATTCTACCAGCAACAATACCGCGGTCATCAACAAGCTCCAGAGACAGGAACGCATGGACGAGTTCAAGGCAAAGTTCTGGACGCAGGAGCCTTTGACTCAGCAGGATTACTATGTTCAGGAGAGACAAGACCGGCAGCTGATAGCCAGGATCTCAGCCGGCGAACCGGTCTCGCATGACGAAGTTGATCAAGCCCTCAAGCGAGTCGATACGGATTACTGATTCTCAAGATTGATTTGTCTGAAAGCAAAGGCCGACGCGAGCATTTTGCATGCTCGCGCCGGCCGTACGGATTCGTAACTAGTATCTGAACTCCAGGTTCAGGAAGAATGCGTGGGTGTCGCGCGGTACCGCGAACGGTACAGCGGCCGTCTTCGGTTGCCCCGGCACAGCAGTAGCGGGGTACGTGAACTGGCTGTGGTAGTACTGGATGGCCTGCGAGTCGAACGCCACGCGGAAATACTTGTTGATGAGCCATTGCACGCCAAGGTCGTAGCGGGTGAAGTCGAGCGGGTCTTTAGCAATGCGCGTGTTGGGTTGAAACCACTGGAGCAGGCCGAAGGCCGTGAACGGGGTGTGCGGGATGTCGTAGTGGCCCATCAAGTCCGCGCCCATCTGCACCGCCTGAGAGTTCAGAATACCTCCGACCATCTTGTTCCAAGGTGCAAAACTGCTGGGACCAGTGCTTACGATACCGATTGCGTCTGACGGTCCGCTGCCCGAGAACAGGTTGCCGCTGCTGAAAGCATTGTGGCCGTAATCCCACTCGCCGATAATACCCCAGGTCTCGGCCGTGTAGTGCGCTATTCCCGCGGCGCGCGCGATATGCCCGCAGGTGCCGTTGTTGTTAGTCAGTTCATTCTCGTCCGGCGTGCACTTGTTCGAGTAGCCGTAGTCGTAGAAGCCGGTGAGACCAAGGCCGTCGTAGCGTGAGTTGGCGCCGAACGGATTGACCGTCACGCGGCCCATAACTTGCTTGTATGCGCTCTGCTCGATGGCGTGGAAGCTGGCGTCATCGTACACGCCAACGTCGTAGTCCGCGTACTGCTTCTCGTTGAACTTGATCGGACCCTTCATCGCGACGCCCACCTGCGACGAGCTCAAGCTCAAATAGTTCCACGGGGTCAGCGCCGTATAGCGGAAGCCCCAGAGGTTCTCTTCCCAATCGACGAGCGGATTCTGCTGCTGGCCGAAGGTGAATTTATCGTCGTGCATCGCGGCGACCTTCAGCACTTTTTGGAAAAAGGTGTTGTAGTCGAGATAGGTGTACTTCACCCGAAATCCGAGGTTCCCATCAACGGTCTGGCCAAATCCGGTGTTGACGCCGCTCTTATCGCCGCTGCTTGCGACGCACTTGGTCGTGGTCGTGGCTTTGCCGCCTGTCGGGGTCGTAACCTTGGTGGTCGAGGTCGCCGTGCAGGTGGTCCCAGTGTTAATCATCACATACATGTTGGGCGTCACGCGCGCCGAAACGTCGTCAGTCGGGGTGAATTTGAAATCCAGGTAGGTGCGCGTGATATCGAACGAGTTGAAGCTGTTGTTGCCGGGACCGGGCCAGACCTCCTGAGTCAGGAACTGCGGGCCAAATCCAGTGTGAGTATAGTACCGGTAGTCCGCGTAGATCAGAGTGCCGACCGAGATCTTCTTGTACCAGCGATCGCCGAACTCAGTCGCGAACGGCTGGATCTCGGAGACCTGCTTGGCCATCTCGGCGTTCCACTGCTGTTGCTGCGCCGCCCTTTGCGCTTCCTCAGCCTGCATCGCGGCGCGTTGCTGATCGAGTTGCTGCTGGGTTTTCAGCTCGACCTTGCGCTCGATCTCCCGGGTCGATCCGGCGGGGACATACTCGCCGAGCCTGACGCAACGTTTGCATCGCTTGGTGAACACCTGCCCGGTGGCCGGATCGGTGTACAGCGTGATCGACCGCGCCTCCGAGCTCTCTGCAAGCCTTGGTGCCATCGCGACGGCGCTGAGCATCAACGCCGCGCCAAGCATCGACAGCGCAACCATTCGTATCGTTCGTCTCATCATCGTCCTCCCTGGACTCTCCTATCCACGATGCGAAACCTCTCGCCGGCGAAATCGTATTCGGCGAGAGCGTGCTAGGACGCCAAAGACCCGCTTAGCGCACGAAATCGGCGTCCTCCCTCCGCGGCACGGGCAAAGTAGAGAGGCGTCGTTACGACATGATGAGACGATTGTTACGAACGCGCGAATTCTTACGCTGGAAGGCGTCGAAGATTAGAGGAAATTCACAACAGCGGAGGAGAGAAGAGGCAAGCGCGATGCGCGGTATTCAGATCAGGCGCCGATGACTTGTCCCATTTGCGCGGTATCGTACCCGCATAGCTGGGCAATCTCGTGCGCAAACCGCCGCGATTTCAGCGCGTCGAGCATCGCCTTGATCGGCATCGAGCCGGCTTCATCCTCCATGAACACGAGGTCGTAGCGCTCGTCGCGATGCGGGACAAAATGCAATCCGTACGCGTCCGCACCAAGCCGGATAGTGACTCCGGCGTCAGCCAGCCCCGCGGCGATCGCGGCCGCGACTTCGAGATGGCCGCCGGCTTCGAACTGATACCCCGCGAGGCGCTCGGGCTCGATACCCAGTTCGCCAAGCGCCTGGTCGAGCGCAGAGCGCGCTCCGGAGCCATCTTCGCGGTTAACGATTCTCAAGCCCGGTCTCGCCAGGTCGGCGAAACCGCGAATCGCCAGCGGATTGCCGGGCGCCGTCGCGAGGCCCAACTCCCACCGCGCAAAGTTCACGACCATCGAGCGGCGATTGCCCAGGGCACGGCGGATCGGTGCCAGGTTGTACTCGCCGCTCTTCTGATCGCGAAGATGCACACCGGCCACGTGCGCGCGGCCATCGACCAAAGCGCGCAGAGCTTTCCGGCTTGAGCACGGAATCGCGACCGCGTGGACCGGCGAGCCCCGGCGTGCGAGCCAATCCACCAGGAGCGTAACGGCAGGGTCGCATCCCGACATCAGGAGCGTCGAGTCGATTTCGCCGGGCAGTCGAAACGTGCAGACGTCCACGCGATGCCGCCGCGCACGCTGCACCACGCCGGCCGCCGGCGCGAGCGTGAGATGGGCGGCAGGTCGCGCGACGGCGACGACTTTTCCGTGCACGCGCGCCAGAGCGACTCGTGTCTGCGGGGGGGCGGCGCGTCGTCGAGCGTCGTCGAACCAGCTCGCCTCGACGAGCGATGAGGCCTCGCCGTCGGGTTCGCCGAAAAGAGCTTCGACGCTGGTGCCGAGTTCGCGCGCGAGGCGGATCGCGATGGCGACGCCCGGATGATAGGCGCCCGATTCGATCGCGCCGAGCGCCTGCCGCGAGATTCCCGCACGCCGCGCCAGTTCGGTCTGCGTAAGATCCCGCGCCATCCGCGCGTGCGCGAGAGCCTTGCCAATCGGTGCCATAATACTTGTCATTCCGCTCTTAACATGGCATATCGTCGCTACTATGAAAATCCCGGCAGCCTCCACATTCGTCCTGGCCATCGCACTCGCGGTGGCGACTCCGTGCCGCGCACAAACCGTCTCGGAATTTGGGTCCGCGATCGAGAACTATTTCATAAACTGGTTCCCGCGCGTTACCCAAATCCAGAGCGAGCAGCCGCACTGGGTAACTCCGTTGGTGACCGTCACCCCGCGGCTCGAAGAAGAGGTGCGCTACGACCAGTTCTTCCAGTCGTCGCGCGACGGGCTCGCGACCGACAACTTCGGCGGTGGCAAGGGTCTCGAGCTTATCCCGTTTCAAAATACTGAGGTTATAGTCGGGATGCCGGCGTTCCTGAAGCGCAACATGCCGCGCAACACCGATGGCTTCGGCGACTGGCCGTTTCTGCTGAAGCTGCGGCTGCTTTCCTCGAACGAGGAGCACGGCAACTACATCGTCACCGCCTTTATGGGGTTCACCGTGCCGACCGGATCGAAGGTCAACGGCAATGGGCACTCGCTCTTCACACCGACCCTCGCGGCCGGCAAGGGGTTCGGCGACTTCGACGTCCAGTCCACTGTCGGTGTCTCGTTTCCCAGTGGTGGTCTGGACCGGCTGGGGATGCCGCTGGCCTGGAATACTGCCTTCCAGTACCGCCTCTTCAAATATTTCTGGCCGGAGTTTGAGACCAACTACAGCTGGCAATCGTACGGCGCCGACACCGGACACAGCACGCTCTATCTCTCGCCCGGGCTCCTGATCGGGCGGATCCCGATTCATGACCGCGTCGGGGTAACGTTCGGGGCCGGCGAGCAGGTCGCGGTGACGTTCCATCGCAACTACAACCACAACCTGATCCTGACCGCGCGAATTCCGTTCTGAATCTACGCGAGCATCCGATGCGTCGGCGCGAGCAATACTTCCGTTGCGATCCCGTGCGGACACGCGCCGGCGCACGGCTTCGCATCGCAAGTGAGACACGCCGCGGCGTTCTGTGAAAGCATCGCGTATTCGGTCCGCGCAAAGCGCATGTCGCCGTAGTCGCGGGCGTACATCCGCGTGCGCATCACGTCGGCGATTGGCACGCCATAGGGGCATGCATTCGCGCACTCGTTGCACACGGGGCGGCACTGCGAATCGCCATTGAGGGTCGCGTAGCGATTCAACAGCGGGAGATCCGCGGCGGCAGTCGCGCGCGCTCCCGACGCGCCCAGGTATTCATCGATCATTTGCCGGCTCGTCATCGAGACGATCAGCGCGTCGACGTTCTGATTCGACAGCACCCATCGGAACGCCGCCTGCGAGAAAGTTGCACTGCCGGATTCATACGGGCGCATATCGTTCAGGCGCGCGCCCATCAGGGTCTTCATCACGACCACGCCGACGCCGCGCTGTTTGGCCTTCTCCATGATGCGCGGCAACTCGGGCTGTCTCGCAACGAAATCGAAGTTGTGCGTGAAGCGCTGGAAGAAGCGCGGATCCTGGCCGAAGTTGTGCGCGCACAAGATCACGTCGTAGTGGCCGCTGTCGATCGCGTAGTCGAGGCATTCGGCGAGATTGCCCGCGTGTCCCGACATCCCGGTAAATCGGATTTTGCCCTGCTGCCGGGCCTGCGCAACGAACTCATGCCACTCGGAATTTTTGAGCCGCGCCGGATCGTTGACCGCATGGTTGAAGTACACGTCGACGTGATCGGTCTGCAGGCGGCGCAGGCTCCCTTCGAGCGCGGTCATCATCGAGGCGCGGCTGTCGTCCGCCTGCGCGATCGTCTTCGAGGTCAGGAAGACCTTGTTGCGCTTGCCTTTGAGAGCGTTGCCGATCACAGTTTCGGATTCGCCGTCAGTATAAGTCTCGGCGGAGTCGAAGTAGTTGACGCCGCAATCGTACGCGTGACGCACCAGGTCTTCGTTGCCGGAGGTCAGGCGGCTCGCGCCGAACGAGATGTCGGAAATCTTGAGACCGGTGCGGCCAAGCGTCGAGTAACGGCGAACGCGCGGCGCCGCAGCTTCGACCGAAGCGCCGGAGGCGCCGGCCAGCGGCAAGATCGAGACGCCCACGCCGGCCAGCACGCCGCGTTTCAGGAACTCGCGTCGTCCAATGATCGATCCGTCGCGCGATCGTTTCATCTGCGCACCTCGCTGAGATTTACGAACGATTCTAACGCCGAGGTGTGGTTGGACGCGAGACCTGTTGGCTCATGCGAGGTTGGCCTTGCGGCGGTAAAGCAGCCAGGCTGCGCCCGACGACACTCCGATCGCTACGAACGGGTAGGGTACGAGGTACGCCCACGAGTGCTCCTGCAATACCGCAGTGCCGCGGTACCTCAAGATGAACAGCGGCATGTTGACGATCACATATGCGGCGTAAAAGATCCCGAGCGGCAGCGCAAACTTGCGCATCGCGAAGATGCCGTAGACGTACACGGCGAGAATGATCCCGAAGATCGGAGCGACGATCATGTTGGCGCTGCCAGAAAGACGCGTGCCGAAGAAGACAAACGCTTCGCCGGGATGATGCGCGAATGGCTTGTGGAAATTGGAAATCGACATCAGTGCGAGCAGCATCGCAAGAATCGTAAGAGCCGCCCCGCGCGATCGGTTTGGCATCGTGGGGTCCTCTCTCAGGTGAGGTCGGCGCGGCGGCGATGCAGAATTATCGCCGAGGTGAGCGGAACGCCAATTCCGGCTACGACGTTCGCAATGGGGAGCGGCCGCGTGGCGCCATTCTTGATGGTGTACAGAGGCATGTTCAGCATGACGCTGATCACCAAGATGTACGCGATTGGCAGCGCGAACTTGCGCATCGTCCAGATCCCATAAGCGCCGGCCATGATAATTGTTCCGAACAGCGGGCCCATCACCGCTTTGGCGGCGCCGCTCAGCTTGGTTCCCATAAAAACGAATCCGTCATTCGGGAAAAGATGAAACGGTTTGAGGAAATCGGTTATCGCGACAAGCACGAACAGTAACGCGAAGATTGTGAGAGTCGCGCCGCGCGATCTATGTGGCATCGCGGAGTCTCCGCTCTATCAAGTGAGCTCAGCGCTGCGGCGGGAGAGAATGATTGCCGTCGCGAGCGGTACACCAATGCCAATTGCGGTTGAGGCAATCGCAAGGCGAGAGAAGGCGGGGCGGCGTGGCGGTTCTTCATGCTGTACAGAACCATGTTGACGATCACCCAACCGGTATAGATGTAGGCGACTGGCAGCGCGTAGCGGCGCAGCGTCCAGACGCCGTAGGCGTAGGCCATGAGGAGGAACCCGAACAGCGGTCCCATGATAGCGTTGCCGGTTCCGGTCAGCCGGGTGCCCATGAAGACGAAGCCGACACCGGCGCTATGCGAGAACGGCTTGGCGAAGTCGGATAGCGCGAGCAGCACGAACAGTAGCGCGAGGATTGTGAGAGTGGCGCCGCGTGATTTCTCAGCCATCGTCGATCCCTCCAATGGTTCCGAGCCCGCTTGTGGCACATCCTAGTCACGGCGCGCCGGAAACGCATCAGGTCTTGCATATGCATATCCACACTTGATTGGATGCACATGGATCGGCACCAGTCAGTGTCAGCGGCATCGGATTCCATTTAACTAATGCGGCGATTCATCGCGGTTGTGGCGCTTGCACTGTGCGCATCATGGCTCTGCAAGCCGATTTGCGCCTTCGCCCAGACCAATCTCGTAAAGAACGGCGACCTTGCAGCCGGCTTCGACAGCGCGCCGGCAGATTGGTACGCGCTGTCCTCCGACAAAAAACTGACCAAGTTCTCATGGACCTATACGCCGGCCGGGGGCGGCGTGCTTGGCATCTCGAATAACAGCCGGACGTTTTCGAGCTGGCATCAAGCGCTGATGCTACGGCCCGGGATTTACCACATCACCGCCGAAGCGCGCGTCGAAGGTGCGATGCCGCATGAAGGCGGCGCGAATATCGCGGTCAGCACCTTCGACGGCATCCAGCTCATCTCTAACCATCTGCAAGGCAACACCGACTGGCAGACCATCTCGTTTTTTCTCATCGAAGATCGATGGGGCGATACGACTGAATTGCTCTGCCAGCTCGGCATTTCGGGAAATCCGGATACGGGGCGCGCCTCATTTCGCAATATCAAAATGATCGAGGTTGCGAGCCCGCCGCCGATGGGTGCGGTCAGATTCAATCTCGCTGCGATCCGCACACTCTACAAGGACGAGCTACATCGGCCCGATGAGCGAATCTCGATTCGTGCGGTGGGCGTCGCATCCGGCATGATCCTGCTGGCGATCCTGGGATGGGCGCTCTTCGAAATATGGCGGCCTGCGCTTGGGGCCGGGCGGTCGGCATGGATGCTCGCGGGCGGCGTGATGCTCGCGATTACGGCGGTCAAGTTTGCCGCGCTGTTTCATTTCACCGGCTACTACTGGGACATCTGGGCGAAGACCAATCGCGCGTTGTTGGCGGCCACACTGGGGCCGTCGAAGATTTACGATCCCGGCCTGCCGGTTGACGCTTATCCACCGGGCTCCTTGTACCTGCTGTGGCTGTCGGGATGGCTGGGCAAGTTGATCGAGCCGACGGCGAACGGCTTTCGCATGATCGTCGAGGCGCCGCCGTTGCTCGCCGGTTTCTTTATCGGTCTCACGATTTACTTCGCGGCGTGGCGCGACGGAGGCGGCCGGCGCGCCCTCATCATAATGATGCTGTTCGCGCTCAACCCGGCGCTCATCTTCGACACTGTGGTGTGGGGCCAGAGCGATTCGGCGGTCGCGCTACCGATGATCGCCGCCGCGATCCTGATCCTCATCGGCCGCTACCGGCTGGGGTGGAGTGCGGCCGTGATCGCGATGTTAGCCAAGCCGCAAGCGCTCGCGTTCACTCCGCCGCTCGCACTGTGGACGCTTTTCAACGCAGGCATCGGCGAATGCGTGTGGTGTGCGAGCGCAGTTGTCGGAACCGTTGCGATCGGGATCCTGCCGTACCAACTCGGACATTCGTGGGACTGGATAATCAACGTATACAAGGACCTCGGCACGCGATTCAGCGAAGCATCGGTCGGCGCGTTCAATTTCATGGGGTTGATCGGCGGAATGGGCACGCCCGACACGGACAAAATTTTCGGCGGTGTCTCGTACAGCGCGTTCGGACTTTCGCTGGTGTGCGCCGTTTACCTGATCGCGTCGTATCTGATCTGGCGCGCACGCTCCGCTCCCGCCGCGCTGCTGGCGCTTTTCGTCGCGCTATTCGGCTTCTTCATGTTCGCGCCGCGGATGCACGAGCGATATCTGTACTACCCGCTGGTGTTCCTGATTCCTATCGCGTTGGAGAGCGAATTTCTCACTTCGATCTTTGCCGTGGTCAGCGCGACGTTCCTGTTCAACCTGGTCTACATCAAGCTTCTCACCGACACCTCGACATATTTCCCAGATCATCCGAACGCCGCACTGATCGCGGCAGCTTCGATCAACCTGGCAGTGTTCTTCGCAGCGACAGCTTACGGGTTGCTGCGCAGTCCTCCACCCGGACGCAGCGATGACGCAGCGACAACTGCGGCGGAACCTGATTGAATGTGAAACCCGCCGTGGGTTTCACGCTTCCCTGGGGCAGGGGTGACCCCTGCTCCCAGTGACAAGAAGAGATGCGGGCCTTCGTCCCTGTTAGAACTTTTTTTGTCATTCTTGAGCGAAGCGAAGGGTCCCGGCTCCTTTCTGGATTCGCGCTCACGACTTCAGGAACTTCAGCATAAGATCATTCACGTGATCGGGGCGCTCCTGGTGCACGAAGTGGCCGGCGCCCGATACCAGCTCCATCTTCAATCCCTTCGGGAACAGTTTCTCCATCCCGTCGAGCGTTTCCGCGCCGATGCATCCGTCGTCGCGGCCGTGAAACATCATCGCGGGCACGTTGATCGGGATGTTCATCGCAGGCGCGAGCATTTTCAGATCGACTGGCATGCTCAGCAAAGGGCCGAGTGTCGCGCGGTAGTAGCCGAGCGCTGCCTCGAGCGTGTCCTTGGCGCGGAATGATCGCTTGAGCGCTTCCATATCTTCGGCCGCCCATTTCCAGCCGGGTGACCAATCGGCCCACATCTTTTCCAGGAACGCGAAGTCGTTGAGGCTGACTGCCGCCTCGGCAATCTTGGTCTGGAAGAAGAACATGTACCAGGAGCGGCGCTGCTGCGCGTAGTTGGTGACGAGCGCCTCGAATAATCCGGAGCCGTACCCGACCGCCGCGGTGACGAGCTTGGTGACGCGATCAGGCGCGGCGGCCGCGGCGCCGTATGCCGCGACTGCGCCCCAGTCGTGACCGAACACGATCGCGTCTTTGTGGCCGAGCGCGGTTATCAGCGCGAGCGCATCTTCCGACAACGCCGCCGAATCGTAGCGGCCGTCAGGTGCCGGTTCGGTCGGAGCGTAGCCGCGCATGAACGGCGCGACGCAGTGGTAACCCGCCGCTGCCAGCGCGGGCATCTGATGGCGAAACGAGTGCGCGGTGTCGGGAAATCCGTGCAGGCACAGCACGAGCGGACTTTCCAAGTCGCCCATCTCGAGCACTGTGAAATTCATGTTCGACGCGCGTACGACTCGATTCTTCATTTGCGATGGCATAGTGGCTCGATTCATACCGCACGCGTGCGCCAATGACAAAGCGCGCGCGCTGTAATACGTTCGCCACGCGTGAACCTCTGATGGACGAATCGATTCCACAAAACAACCGGCCGGCGCGGCGCGATGCGCTGTGGGAGCTGGCAGCGCTGTTTCTTCGACTCGGCACGCTTGCGATGGGAGGTCCGGCCGCGCACATCGCGATGATGGAGGACGAGGTCGTTCGCCGCCGGCGCTGGATGACGCACGAGCGTTTCCTCGACATGCTCGGCGTCTGCAACCTGATTCCCGGCCCCAACTCGACCGAGATGGCGATTCACATCGGTCAATTGCGCGCGGGATTTGCGGGGCTCGTCGTCGCCGGCGCGTGCTTTATTCTGCCGGCCGCCGCGATCGTGTTGGCGGTCGCATGGATGTACGTGCGATTCGGCACGATGCCGCAAGCGGTCGGCCTGCTCTACGGGGTCAAGCCGGTGATCATCGCGGTCGTGCTGCAGGCGCTGTGGGGACTCGGCCGCACCGCGATCAAGTCGCGCATCCTTGCGGCGCTCGCGATCGTTTCGCTGGCCGCCTCACTCCTCGACATGAACGACATGATCGTGCTGCTCGGCGGCGGAATCGTTATGCTCGCGATTCGCGCCGCTGAAGATCGCACCGCCGCACGCGCGACGATTGCCGCAATGCCGACCGTTGCCACACGCGCGTCTGGGATGAAAGGCGCCGCGATCGCTGCGGCCGTGGTCGCTGTCCCGTTCAGTCTCACCACCTTGTTTTTATTTTTCTTGAAAGTCGGCGCGGTGCTGTTCGGCAGCGGCTACGTATTGCTGGCGTTCCTGCGCACGGACTTGGTCTACCGATTGCGATGGCTCACCGAGGCGCAGTTGCTCGACGCCGTCGCCGTCGGCCAGGTCACGCCGGGGCCAGTGTTCACGACCGCGACCTTCATCGGCTACATCCTCGGTGGATTTCGCGGCGCCGTGCTCGCGACGATTGGAATTTTTTTGCCCTCGTTTTTCTTCGTCTCGATCAGCGGGCCGCTGATCCCGCATCTGCGCCGATCGCCGCTGGCCGGCGCGTTTCTCGACGGCGTCAACGTCGGCGCCTGGGCGCTGATGGCGGCGGTGACGCTGTTCCTCGCGCGCGCCGCGATCGTCGATGTCACCACGATGGTCCTCGCGCTCTCGAGCGCTTTCATCCTGATTCGCTATCGCGTGAATTCCGCGTGGCTCGTGATTGGCGGTGGTCTCGTTGGTCTCGCGATGACCGCGTGGCGCTAGTCCCGCCGTGTTCCCTGCGATACATTTGTTTAAAGTTAACAACTCCTTCGTGGCCTGTTCATGCGAACGCGTATAGCGCGCGCCGCCGGTATGCTGTAATGTCCTAGTCCGCGACGGCAAGCACATTCCGCTCCCGCTTTGGAATCGAAGGCATCCCGGTTGAAAGTGAAAATGTGCTGATGCTGGCGGCTGCCAGGAATGCGAACAGAGGCGCGCTTGGCAGCCGAAGCATCATCATCCGTGTAGCCAAACAGGCGCGGGCGGTGGTGTAGGCAAATTCGACCGTTGGAGAGACGAATGGCAGCAGCTTTCACGACGTTGAGCACGACCGAAACCTTAAAAACCGAACCGTGGAAGAAGCCATGGTGGCACGCCGCGGGGCGCGACATTTCGATACTGCTCTGGGTTTGCCTCATTCATATTACCGCCGCGATTGGACTCGTGCTCTATCCGATTCCCGGATGGCGCATATTTCTCGGCGCGGTGGCGCTCGTGTTCCTCGGCGGACTCGGCACCACGGTCGGGTACCATCGCGCGATCGCGCATCGTGCGCTCCGGCTTAATCCGTGGGCGCGCGGAGTGCTGATTTTCCTCGCGATGTTCAACGGCTCCGGCGCGCCGACCACGTGGGCCGCCGGCCATCGGCTGCATCACGCCAAGGCTGACACGCCCGAAGACATCTCGAGCCCGCGCTGGGGCGGTTTCTGGTGGGCCCATCTGCGATGGTTGTGGCAGGCGGGCGAGCCGCCAATCGATCGATACTGCCCCGATCTCAGCGGCGTTTCGTATCGTGCGTGGCGATGGTTCCAGACGCCAATCCTCGCGCTTTCATATTTCGGCGGATTGTATTTCAGCCCTGCAGCATTTTTCTGGCTCGGCGCGATTCGTTTGTGCTTCGGACTGCACGCGCAGTGCTTCGTCAACAGCGTCTGCCACACCGAACCGGGCATCGCGGTGGGCGAAGATTCGAGCCGCAACGTAAAATGGCTCGCGCTGATGCATCTGTTCCAGGGGGAGAACTGGCACCGTAACCATCACGCGCGCCCCGGTTCCGCGCGTCTCGGATGGAGCTGGCGCCAGCCCGACGCCGGCTACGCGCTGATCCTCGCGCTCGAGAAGCTCCGCCTCGCGACCGACGTTCGCCACGGCACCCCACACGGCCGGGCCGACTCGGACGATCTGATAGTCAAGGCAGCGTAATCGCGAGGCGGAGCGGGCGCTTATTTCGCGTAACCGGCGGTCCTCCCGTGCGTATTCCTTGTTAGAGGAATGTACATGAAAACCGCCGGCTTCATCTTCGCCGCGATACTGTCAGCAGTTATCATGTTTGGAACGGTAATGGCCGTTGCGAACGCGGGCATGACAGAGATCGCGTCGTCGTCCGCGACAGCGACTCTGTAATTCGCGCTTGTTTATCAGCTCAACCCTGGCGTGTTGGCAGTGCAACCAATGAAAGCGCACTTCAAACGCGGGAGTATCGTAGCAATCTGTGCCGTGACGCTGCTGATCTGCGTGCGCGCCGCGTTCAGTGGTGGATCGCAAACGCTCATAACCGCTGCCATCAACGAAAATGCGTTGGTCACGCTCGCTGGCAACATTCGCCCCGAAGCGACGGCTGCCAATGACCGTGGCCCGGTTGCCCGTGACTTCGCGATGGATCACATGCTGCTCCAATTGCGACGCGCTCCCGCGCAGGAGCAGGCACTCGAAAAGTATCTCGACGAACTTGAGGATCCGAACTCGCCGAACTACCACCATTGGCTGACGGCGCAGGAGTTCGGCGAAAAATACGGACTGGCCGATCAGGACCTCGCGAAGATCACGGGCTGGCTGCAATCGCACGGCTTCACCGTCAACCGCACCTATCCAAACGCCACGGTGATCGATTTCTCGGGCAACGCCGACCAGGTGCGCGAGGCCTTCCACACCGAGATTCACAATCTCGCGGTGAATGGCGCGGCGCATGTCGCCAACATGAGGGACCCGCAGATTCCGGCGGCGCTCGCTCCGGCAATTGCCGGCGTGGTGTCACTCAACGACTTCAGGCCGCGCGCTATGAACAAGCCGCGGCCTGCATACACCTTCAGCGGATGTGGATTTCTTAGCGGTGAGGACTGTTACGCGATGGTGCCCGCGGACCTTGCCACCATCTACAACTTCAACCCGCTGTTCGCGGCGGGTTATTCCGGACAGGGACAGACGATCGTGGTGATCGAGGACAGCGATCTCTACGAAACTTCGGACTGGGACACTTTTCGTAACGCGATGGGACTCGCTAGCGCCTACCCCGCGGGCTCGCTCAGCCAGGTTCATCCGGATAATTGTTCTGATCCCGGAATAAATGGCGCCGATGGCGAGGCGGAGATCGACGCGGAATGGTCGAGCGCCGCCGCGCCGAACGCAAAGATCGAGGTTGCTTCGTGCAAGGATACGGCTACCACGTTTGGCGGATTCATCGCGATGGCGAACCTGCTCAACGAATCGAAGACGCCACCGGCTATCATGAGCATCAGTTATGGCGAGTCGGAGGCCGAAAACGGCGCGACGCAAAACGCGTACATCAATTCGTTGTATCAGCAGGCGGTTGGCGAGGGCGTGTCGGTGTTCGTGGCGGCGGGCGATGAGGGCGCGGCCAGCTCCGACGCCGGCGGGGCCACGGCAACCCACGGGATAGGTATCAGCGGATTCACCTCGACGCAGTATAACGTGTCGGTGGGCGGCACCGATTTCGGCGATACTTACGCGCACGACAACGGCACTTACTGGAGCGGCTCGAACGGGGCGACCGATGGCTCGGCGCTGTCGTACGTTCCGGAGATTCCCTGGAACGATTCATGTGCGAGCGGGTTGATCGACAGCTATCTCGGCTATAGCAGCGCGTACGGCTTGAGCGGGTTCTGCAACAGCACTATCGGCTCGCAGGATTTCCTGTTCGTCGTCGCCGGTGGCGGCGGCCCGAGCGGATGCGCTACGGGCTCGCCATCGAGCAGCGGCGTCGTCGGCGGAAGTTGTGCGGGATACGAAAAGCCGACCTGGCAGTCGATTCTCGGCAACCCTCACGACGGCATGCGTGACATCCCGGACGTGTCGCTGTTCGCGGCCGACGGAGTTTGGAATCACTACTACGTCATCTGCTATTCCGACCCGGCGCCGGGCCGGTACGGCGCGCCCTGCACGGGTGCACCAAGCACTTGGGCAGGATTCGGCGGGACGTCATTCTCCTCGCCGATTATGGCGGGGATTCAGGCGCTGATAAATCAAAGGACAGGAAGCCGGCAAGGCAATCCGAATCCGGCCTACTACGCGCTGGCCAACGCGGAGTACGGTGCGGGCGGCGCGGCCTCGTGCAACTCGACGCTCGGCAATGGCGCGGGCAGCTCGTGCATCTTTTACGACGTGACGCAGGGCGACATCGACGTGCCGTGCGGCGGCTCGCATAACTGTTACACGCCGTCGGGCAAGAATGGCGTGCTGTCGGCGTCCGACTCCGAGTTTGCGCCCGCGTATCCGACGGGCACCGGATGGGACTTCGCGACCGGCATCGGAACCGTCAACGCATACAACTTGGTGATGGCATTCGGCGGGACGGGCCCGACGCCGACGCCTACCCCGAGTGCGACGGCGACCGCTCCAACTCCCACGCCAACCGCGACGGCAACCGGAGGAACACCCACTGCCACGCCGACTTCAACGCTTACGCCGACGCCTACGCCGACATCGACGCCGACCGGGGTTCCCGGGTCGCTGAAGGTCAGCCCGTCGCCGGTCAATTTCGGCGAAGTGAAAGTGGGACACATCGCGAGCATGACGATGAAGTTCAAAAATTCGGACGGGCATGGACCGCCGATCACCTTTGGCAATCCGCTGGCGACGGTCCCGCTGACCAGCCCGCAGATATTCGGATTTCCCCGGGGCCAGGGCGCGTCCACCTGTCCCGCGCAGCTGGGGCCCAACAAGAAGTGCAAGCTCGTAGTGCTGTTCGCGCCGACGTCGCCGGGTCCGACTTCCTCCACGGTGACCATTTTCGACAACGCGGGAAACGCGAACCAGACGATCGAGTTGAAGGGAACCGGGAAGTGAGGCGGGTTACGCGGAGACTTTTGCGGCGAGATTCAGCAGTTCCTGCAGCGTCTGATTGAAGCGGTAGAACTTATCCTCGCGCAACTGGTCGCGACTCCAGTTCCTCGCCCACCAGCGCCAGCGCTTTAATTTCTCCGCGCCCGACTTTGGCCTCAACGCGGGTGAAACTGCGGAATGATGTCCTCGGCGAAGGCCTGGATGTCCTCTTCGGCGGTCAACGGCGGGCTGTGCAGGAAGATGAAGTGCGTGACGCCCGCCTTGATGTAGCCTTCGAGCTTGTCCACGCACTCCTGCTTGTTGCCGATAACCATCATATCTCGCGCACGTTCGGGCGTCGTCTGCGCCATCATCGCGACTATAGATGAGAGCGTTTCCTCGCGCTGTTTGGGCGCCTTGTAGCAGAGCGCGAGCATCAAGGTTTTTTCGATCTCGTCAGTGTTGCGGCCGACCGTGTCGCCGTGGCGCTCGATCACTCCGATCAGCCGCTTCATTTCCGCGGCATCCGCATTGCCCATGTTCCACATGTCCGCATGCTTGGCGACGAGCTTCAGCAACACCTTCTCGCCATGGCCGCCGATCATTAGCGGCAGGTTTTTCTGGATTGGCTTCGGATTACAGATCGCATCGACCACGTTGTAGTGCTTGCCCTGAAGCGTGGTCTTCTCCTGCGTGAGCATGCCCTTGATTATCTGGCACGACTCGTCGAGCGCCTGAAGCCGGCCGCCCAGAGTCTTGAAATCGAAGCCGAGGCTGCGATGCTCCGCCTCGAACCATCCTGCACCGAGTCCGAGATTGAGCCGGCCGCCGCTCAGGTTGTCGAGCGTCGCCGCCATCTTCGCGGTTAGGGACGGGTTGCGATATGTATTGCCGTTGACCAGTGCGCCGATCCGCGCGCGCTTCGTGTTCTGACTGAGAGCGCTCAGCAGCGTCCAGCCCTCGAGGCACGGCCCTGCCGGGTCGGGCGTAAAGATCGGATAGAAATGGTCGAACACCCACAGCGAGTCATAGCCCCAGCCGTCGGCATTCGCCCAGAAGCTGCGCAGTTGTTCCCACTCGATGTTCTGCTGGCCGGTCTGAACTCCAAAGCGAATCGGATGCTTGTCCATGCGCACTTCCATTGTGTTCGCCGTCGAGACGCGGCAAACGTTTTCGAAACTTCTTAAGCGGGGACTTTCGCGGCGAGATTCAGCAGTTCCTGCAGCGTTTGGTTGAAGCGGTAGAACTTGTCCTCGCGCAACTGGTCGGTGGACTCCAGCCACAGTTCCTCACCTACCAGCGCGAGCGAACTCAGCGTATGCCGAAGCTGCGGCCGGCCGTGCTCGGCAATCTCACCGAGCATTCGATCCCAAATCTCGCGCTTGCCGCAGATGACGAAATCGGGATCGTATTCGTTGAGATCGACGATCGGCTTCGCCTCGGTAAGTTGGTAGCCGTCGATCACTAGCCCCACGATTCGATCGCCGCCGTTGCCGGTGTTGTTCGGCACGACGCGTACCGCGAAGCGCGTCTCGGCGTATCCGAGCCGCCGGAAAAGTTCACCCTCGGCATGCATCAGCTTGCCGAGGGTGAGGAACCACTGCGAATCGGGAAACGACGCCATCAGGCCGCTGCTTCGAACATCTTGTTAAAGTCGGTCGGCAGGATGCATCGTGGACGGCGATCGAGTCCGGCCGAGTCGCAGCGCTGCAGGTACTCGTGCACGATTCGCCGCCACAACTGCCCCTGCAGCTCCATGCCCTTGTCGAAATGATCGATGCCGCCGCCCATCAGGATTGCCATCGGCTCGACGGCTTCGGGCACGCTGAACGTTTCGAGCAGAATCCGCTCAGCGTCATCGAGCTGCTCGTGCAGCTGTTCTGCCACCGCGGGATTCGCCTTGAGCTGCGTGCGCAGATGCATCGTGCCGAATCCGACGTGACGCGATTCATCCTGCATGCAGCGCCGGAAGATCTCCTGATCGACGCGGCTCGGCGCCAGGAACTCGCCTTGGCGGAACATCGTCAGCACGAAGCCCTCGCCAAGTAGCTGCAGCCGTCCGGTCTGCGCCGAGAAAGTCGGGCAGTCGAAGATTCGTTTCAAGGAAAGCTCGCTCAGGTAGCTGGCCTTGCCGAGACCGCCGCCATTGGCCAGCGCGCGCTTGCGGAACACGTCCATGTGACGCGCCTCGTCCATCGCTTGCGTCGCGAGGAACATCTTCACTTCGAAGAAGTCATGATTCATCTGTCCCATCCATCGCGTGGGTGCGTCGGCCGCGATGAATTCCACCTCGGTCAGGAACGTGCACAACTGGCACATCGCGCGCTCGAGGTCGTCAGGCAGCGGCTTCAGTTCGGTCCACGGGATGTCGCGGGCAGAGCTCCACTGGCGCGCGACAGCTTCTTCGTACAGCTCGCTCACGTTGTCGGCCCAGCACTCGGCTTTTTCGTTAATCGTGAATCCGAGCGACGGCAGATCTTCGACGATCTTCGCGCCGCGCGGCGCCATCGATCGATGCGCTCCGCCATGCTCGGGAACGACGCCGTAGCTGCCGATCTCGATGTCCTTGAGGCGCAGTCCGAGGTTGCCGGGCTTGGCGCGCACGCCCCATTCGCCCATCTGGTTCATCCAGCCGAGGTCGGGGGTGCCGGACTCGTAGAGCTTCTGCAGATAAACCGAAGGTTCGAGTTTATATTTAGCTTCCGAACCGACCCGCTCTTCATCTTTGATATGGACTGATCCCATCGGCTGTCCTCCTGACCGTGCGTGGATGCGAGGTTTCAGTGGCGCGGAAATCGCGCACAAAATGCCCGCAACAAAATCCCAATCTTAAGGGGCTATCAGAAGCGTTTCTGAAAAGTCAATCTACCGAGCCCGACCTACGGGCGTCGCCGCCCGTTTTACATCGGCGTGCCGCGATGCTTTTGTAGGCGAGGCTCCTCACCAATTCCAACCGACCAACGGAGGACGCATCGTGTCGATACTCTCGGAGTTCAAGCAGTTCGCAATCAAGGGCAACGTGATCGATCTAGCGGTCGGCTTCGTCGTCGGCGCCGCGTTCGGGAAAATCGTCACGTCGTTCACCAATGACATTCTCATGCCGCCGGTCGGCCTCGCGCTCGGCGCGGTGGATTTCTCAAACCTGTTTATCAACCTTTCGTCCAAGCATTACGACACGCTCGCAGCCGCCAAGGCCGCAGGCGCGCCGACGCTGAACATCGGATTGTTCATCAACACGATCATCGATTTTCTGATAATCGCGTTCGCGGTCTTCATCCTCGTCAAGTGGATAAATCGTCTCGTCGGCGACAAGCCTGCGCCGCCTTCGACCAGGGACTGCCCGTATTGCGTAAGAGCGATTCCGCTCGCCGCCACGCGATGCCCCCATTGCACGTCGGAAGTGAAGGCGGCTTAGTCCCCGCCGGAATCAGTCGCGCACAAAAGAAAAAGGAAGCGGGCGCGTGCATAGCATGCGCCCGCTTTCGCTGCATCAAAAATGCTGGCGCTTACTTGTGGCCGCCGGTCACTAATCCAGTCGAAGGATCCAGGAATACCTGGTGGCGATGGCCCGGGTTCACCTTCTGCGTAAAGTCGAACATGTTCTCGATTGACCCCGACAGTGCATCGAACGAACCGCCGCCGATCCTCCCGAGGCCCCAGTTGTCCTCGACGAAGTGGATGATCGAGCTCTGGTCGGTCAAAGTGTGATCGACGAAGTTCGTCTTCGCGTACGGTGAGATCACCAGCATGGGGATTCGTGGACCGTATCCGCAGCGGCCTTGGATACCGCCGAGCTGGCCACTGACGCCATTGCCGCACTTGCCAGGTCCGTTGAGCTGATCGCTGTTCGACGCGGAGCCGGCCTGCAGGACCGCCGACGAGTTGACGATCGGGCTCATCTGATGGTCGTACCAGCCGTCGGAATCGTCCCAAGTGATCACAACCGCAGTGCTGCTCCAGAAGCCGGAGTTCTGGATCGCGTTGATGACGTTGACCACGAATTCCTGCTCCAGCAGCGGATCGGAGTAGCCCGCATGACCGTCCATGTTCGCCGGCGCCTTGAGGAAGCTCACCGCAGGCAGATTGTTCGCGTCGAGCGCGTCGAAGAAGTCGTGGATGTCGTAGTTGTGGTTGGCGGCGTCAGTGGGGCTACTGAACATGCCGTACTCGCTAGCCGGAACAGTGGGCCGGGTGTGACTGAGATTTACGGTACTGGCCCAATACTGGAAGAAGGCATGATGCGGAATGTAGTCGGCGGTAAAATTCATATCACCCGGTTGTGGGGGGAAATTCTTAGTGTCGTTTGCAGCAGTCGCCAGACTGGACCGTTTGCACCCGGTTGTTCCGTTGGGATTCGTGATGGTCAAATCGAAGCCGCCCATGAACGAGCCCCAACTCAACCCCTGCGCGCTCAGCAGGTTGCCGATGTTCTGCCCGCCCATCTGGACATTAGTCGCGCTCGAACACACGTCACCGGTGGGATCGAGGTCGCCAACTAGCGTCCCGTCCACGACCTTGGTTGATGACCCGGTTAGCGTCGCCGGATTCGTGTTGCCGGCGACCAGGTTCAAAACGCCGGGCGTCGACGGCCCGAAGGTGGTGCCGTAGAAGTTGTCGTTAAGCGCGTAGTTCTGCGCGTAGTTCCACATCGCGGTCACGGTGTTGCCGTCGAAATAACCCTCGTTGATGCCATTGCCCATTCCGTACGAGTATTGGTCGAAGCAGAAGGCGCTTTCGCCCACGCCGACGCTGGCCGGGAACAGATCCATCAGGCCCATGTCGAAGGCCTTCTGTTCGTCGCCGTAGTTGTGATCCTGGTCGCAGGTAGAAGCCTGGGTGCGATCGAGAAGAAATGGATTAATCTGGGGGCTGTTGGTGGCGTTGTTCTTGTTTGGATTGTTGCTCAGCAGCGAGCCCGTCAGTCCGTTAACGGTCGGGGTTCCGGGTTGCGCGACGAAGCCCGCCGCGTTTGGGTAGCTGCCGAAGTAATGATCGAACGACACATTCTCCTGAAAGATCACCACGACGTGCTGGATCGGAGTCACCGTGCCCGGGTCCGCCATCTCCGGCCGCGCCATCACCGGCGTCGTGCAGATCGACGTGATCGCGAGCGCACTGACGGCTCGCGCGAGTAGTTTGGTTCCTCGCATAATGAGTATTCCTCCCTGGAGTTTGTTTGCGCGCGGACCGATTCGATCCGCGAGATGCGCCACACTAACCAGCGAAGGTGACGGCGCGATGAAGGAAATTTTTCGGCGCGATCAATTTCATGTGACGCGCGCGATTCAATTGTGAGTCGCGACTATAAACGGAAGCGGAAAAAGAAACCCGCGTCTATGACAACGCGGGTTCCCGTCAATCAAGACAAACTATGCGGTGACGCTGCTATTCGCCTGCCTGTGCGACGTCGGCCATCGCCTTCGCGGCGCGTTCGCAAACCTCGCTCAAGACTTCGTCGGTGATCACGGTTGAGAGTGCGATCATGCCGCGCGGCGCGAGGAACAGTCCTTGATTGAGCGCCGCCAGATGGAAGTTGGAGACTGCGCGCGCATCCTCGCGCGCGATCGTCGCGGGCGGCGGCTCCTTAAGGAAAAATACGTTCAGTAGCGATCCGCAATGCCGCACGGAAAACGGCAGCTCCACCTGCCGCGCCGCGCGCGCCAGCTCCGCGGCCAGCCGCTCGCCCTGCTTGGCCATCTTGTCGATTCGCGCCTGCGTCAGTTCGCGAATCGATACGACGCCGGCCGCGCAGGTGACAGGATTTCCGTTGAAAGTGCCCGAATGAAAAATCGATCCGCGATTGCGCGGATCGAACGCCGACATCACGTCTTCGCTGCCGCCGATCGCTCCGACCGGGAATCCGCCGCCGATGATCTTGCCGAACATTGTCAGGTCCGGCTTGACGTCGAAAATCTGCTGGCCGCCGCCTTCGGCCAGCCTGAGCGTGATTACCTCATCGACAACGAACATCGCGCCCGCGCGGCGCGTCGCTTCGGCCACCCGTTCGAGAAATCCCGCCGGTGGCTCGACGACGCCCGCCGAGCCGAGTACCGGCTCGAGAAACACCGCTGCGATTTCCGCACCGCGCTCCGACAGCAGCGCCTCGAAGGCCGTCGCCTCGCCGAAGTCCGCGAGCATCGTGCGCTCGCCGTCCTGCCCCGCAAGCCCGACTTCCAAATCGTCGTACGATCCATGATAGCCGTAGCGCGCCATCAGGATGAGCTGGCGACCGGTGAGGCGCCGCGCGACGTGCGCCGCGAGCATGCCGGCCTCGGTTCCTGAATTGCAAAAGCGCACGCGGTCAACAGACGCGACGCGCTCGCACAAAAGCGTCGCCAGCTCGAGCTGCGCTTCCGAGCGCGCCGGCCACGAGGAGCCATCGCGCACCGCCTTCGTCACCGCCTCGACAATCGGCGGATACGCGTTGCCGTGAACCAGGCTGGTGTAGTTGCCGAGCAGGTCGATATACCTGTTGCCGTCAACGTCCCACAAAAAAGGTCCTTCGCCGCGCTTGAGCGTGAGCGGGTAGGGGCGGTAGTAGGTCGTCGTGCGCGTATCACCGCCGGGCATCACGCGCTCGGCGCGCTTGGCGAGTTGCGCGGATTGTTCGGTCGCCGCGCGGTAGGTTTCCTCGATACTGTTCATCGTCGCCATCCCCTGATGAGATACCACGAGAGGTTGCGCGTCTGCTTCCATTATGTTTCCTCCATCATTTGCGGGCATTCCGCCGCTGCAAGTCAAGCTCCCCGCCGCCGGCAACTTTGCCGATGAACCCTACTGTCTACTATGACCGCGCGAATGAATCAAATTGTAAGAAATTATAACTTGAAGACAGTCCGGGGTTAATTCCAGCCCCCGGACTGTCGCGGCCGGCCTTTCAGAACTCGACCGGCAATGATTCCAGTCCGCGAAAGCGCCCCATCGTCTTCCATTTCAGTGCATCGGTCACCAGCCGCAGCCGCGGCATCCTGCGCACGATCGCGCCGACTGCGATTTGCGCCTGTAGCCGCGCGAGGCTCGCGCCGAGGCAATAATGCGTCCCGTGGCTGAACGCCAGATGCTCTCCGTCGGCGCGCGCGATGTCGAATCGGTCAGGCTGAGGAAACTTCGCGGGATCGCGATTGGCCGCGCCGATCAAAACGGTCACGACTTCGCCTTTGGAGATTTCACGTCCGCCGATCTCGACGTCCTCGGTCGCGACCTGCGGGTTAGGCGCCTGGGTCGGGCTGTCGTAACGCAGCGCCTCTTCGATCGCGCTTTCGATCAACTTGGGATTCTCGCGCAGCTTCTCGAACTCGGCCGGATTTCGTATCAACGCGAGCACTGCACTCCCGATCAGATTGCGCGTCGTGCCATGGCCAGCCGTGAACAGTTGCTCCGCCATCGTGACCGCTTCGTCATCGCTGAGCCGGCGCCCGCCTTCTTCCGCAGCGATCATCGCGCTCATCAGATCGGTGTGCGGCCGCGCGCGGCGTTCCTGCACCAGCGCGCGCAGGTACCCCATGAACAGGCGCGCCGACCGATCGCCCTCGGCCATCATCGCAGCCGTACGCACGATTCCGCGCGACAGGATCACGCCATCCACGAAGCCGCGCAGCATCGCCCAGTCCTCGCGCGGCACGCCGACCATCGCGGAGATTGCGTCGGCCGGCAGCGGATATGCGAAGTCCGCGATCACGTCCATGTGGCCGGAGCGGGAAAGCCTGTCGAGCAACTCGTCGACGTGCGCCTCCACGCCGGGACGAGCCGCTGCGATCGCACTGGGCGAGAACGCTTTCGCGGCCAGTCCCTTCAGCATCGTGTGGTTCGGCGGGTCGTTGAATGCCAGCTCTCCTGCCTGCAACTCGAGGATTGGCTGGTCGCCGAACTTCGCGCGCATCTTGTCGAGGTAGGCGATGCGGCTGAACCGCCGATCGCGCAGATACGAGATCGCGTCGGCGTAACGCGTCAACACCCAGCCGCCGACGAACGCGCTGAAATGAACGGGGTCGTCGGCGCGCAGCCGATGCAGCAGAGGATACGGGTCAGGATGTCCGGGCAGCGTCGGGTCAACGTCGGTCGGAAAGCTATCCTCGGCGAGGCGCATTGCGGAACCGATTGCTCACTTCACCGCCGCAATCGCTTCCATCTCGACCATCAGCCCGTCGACCGCCAGCGACGTGACGCCGACCATCGTCGAAGCCGGCGGCTCGCCTTCAGGAAACAGTTCGGCGCGCGCCTCGCGCATCGCGGAATAGTCCGACTGCTTGTAGTTCACGATGTAGGTATTGGTCTTTACGATGTCCGCGGCGGTCGCTCCTGCAGCCGTCAGCGCGGCTTTCAGATTGCTTGCTGCCTGCCGAATCTGCGCCTTCAGGTCACCCGGTCCTACCAACTTGCCTTCCTTGTCGACCGCGACCTGGCCCGAAATGAATACCAGCTTGGCCGGCCCCGCGATCGTCACGATTTGCGTAAAGCCGCGCGGCGTCATCAACGTATCCGGATTGATGTACTTTTTTTCCACGTTCGTTCTCCTAACTTTTCGATTTCCCGCCGCCGTATTGCAGTACCTGCACCTTCTCGACCGTGATCAGCCCCGAGCCCATCATCTGGTCGAGCACGGGTAAGAACGCGTCGATCTTCGTCTGGCTATCGACGATCTCGATGATCATCGGCAGGTCCTCCGACAGCCGCAGAATTTTCGCCGAATGCAGATGGCTCGATCTGCCGAAGCCCATCGGGCCGCGCAACACCGTCGCACCGCCGAGTTGAAGTTCGCGCGCCTTCAGCACGATCGCTTCGTACAGCGGCTTGTGGTCCGAGCGTTCGCTCTCGCCGATGAAAATTCTCAGCAACACCGCATCGCGTGGGATTTGCATCGCTACACCCCCCGGTTGAGCGCCGTCGCGGCGACATACCCGATCGATACTGACACGAGGCACAGGATAACCGAACCGGCGGCGTTCATTGCCGCGGGCATCCACTCGCCCGCCTGCATCAGGTAAAGTGTCTCGAGCGAGAAACTCGAGAAGGTCGTGTAACCGCCACACATTCCGATCATCACGAATTGACGCGCCGGCGTGCCGACCAGTAAACGCCCGTCGGGACCGCTCAACGTCGCGAAAAATCCGATCACCAGGCAGCCGGTGATATTCACAATCATCGTGCCGTACGGAAACGTGCCGCCGGTGAGCGTCGTGACAACGCCCGAAACAAAATACCGGCCCATCCCACCCAGCGCGCTGCCAATCGCAATCAGAACGTACGCGAGCACCGCAAACCTCCCGTCAGATTCCGGCCGCAATATGGCCGGCGTCGACGACTGCGTTCACAATCAGATGAAGATAGATGAGTCCGCCGTACGAATGCCACCGCTCGAGCATCGCGGCGACGCCGTTGTAAGTCGGCTCGCCGTCCGCGCCGAGCCATTCGAAGAGTTTGTTGCGGCCGCCGACATCGTCGCCCGGGAAAATGTTGATGCGGCCGAGACCCCTCAGCATCACGTACTCCGCGGTCCAGCGTCCCACGCCGCGAATCTTCGAGAGGCGCGCAATTGCGTCGTCGTCCCCGAGCCGCTCGACCGACGCGAAATCGCGATCCTTGGGATCGATCGCCATCCGCGCGAGTCCAATCAGATATTCCCCCTTCTGCCTGCTGAGCCCGAGCGCGCGCAGCGCCTCAGGATTCGAGTGCGCAATCGCGCCCGCGGCCGGGAATGATCGCATCAGACCCGCAGCGCCACCGATTTCGCCGCGCACTCCGAATGCTTCCGTCAGCCGGTTCAGTACGTGCATTCCGGCGCTCAGCGACACGAGCTGGCACGCGACCGCATTCGCGAACGCCTCGAATGCCGTGGCGTAGCGCACCGGTTTCATTCCCCGCAGGCGATCTGCCAACTCCCGCAAATGCGCATCGCCGCGCGCGAGCCGATAGAAGTCCGACAGGTCGCGCTCCAGCCCGAGCATCGTCGTCACGAGCGCGACGACTTCCGCCTTCACGGCTCGCGGCCGCGCCGCTGAAATCCGCACTTCGATTTCCGGACGCGAGCCGCGCCGCGTCTGCGTGACTGCGACCGTCACCGGTGACCTTCCGATCACGAGAACGCGCCGCCAGACGCCGTCGTCGAATTGGTCGACGACGTTATGCGCTCGCCGCCGGATCGCCCACACGGTCAGGTCGAGTCGAAACGGTGGCCGCGGCGCGAGAGTGAAGGTCAGCTCTGGCACAAGCGGCGGCCGAATCCTTTACTCGATTTCGCTGTCAGGAATTTTTTGCGGCGTCGCGCTCGTGGACTTATCGCTCTGCGTGTTTGACGCGCTCAACGCCGCGTTGTTCTTGTCGTGCTCGTACTTGTAGCCCGAATACGCGAGACCCGGAATCATCAGCGCGGGACATCCCGAACAAAAGAGCGCCGCCGCCACCACCAACGCGATCGTTACAACTGATTGACGCACGTTGCGCATTTCACATCGCCACCGCTAAGACTTACGCTTCGTCGCCGCCGATGCCGACGCGACCCTCCAGCGCGCGCACGCGCCGTATAATCTCCGGCAGTCGCGTCAGCACGACGGCGTAGCGGCGGAACTTGCGCACATCGACCGCCGGGATGCCCGAGACAATCGCGTCGTCTTTCAGGTCGTTGTGGATGCCGGCTTTCGCCACAACCATCACGCGATCGCCGATCGTCACGTGGTCGGCGCATCCCACCTGTCCGCCGAACAGGCACCATTTGCCGATTCGCGTCGAGCCCGAGATTCCGGTGTGGCCCGAAAATCGCGAGTACTCGCCGATTTCGCAGTTGTGCCCGATATGTACCTGATCGTCGAGTTTCACACCGCGATGCAGCACCGTCGCACCCATCATCGCGCGATCGACCGTCGAGTTCGCGCCGATCTCCACGTCGTCCTCGAGTATTACGCTGCCGACCTGCGGAATTTTGATCAAGTCGCTCTTTTCCTCGACAAACCCGAAGCCATCGGCGCCGATTACCGCGCCGTTCAAAAGCGTCACGCGATTTCCAATCACGGTGCCTTCGCGAATCGACACGCCGCTGTGCGCGGTGAAGCGATCGCCGATGCGCACGTTGGGGTAAATCGTGACGTTCGGATGAATCACGGCGTCGCGCCCAATCGTCACGCCCACGCCGATCACCGCCGACGCGCCAATCGACGCGTTCGCACCGATCGTCGCGTCGGGCGCAATTGAAGCCCGCGGATCGATCCCCGGTGCGGGGCGGTACGGCGGAAAAAAGATCTCGAGCACGCGCGCGAAGTCCGCGTACGGATTCGCGCTGATAAGCGTCGCGCACTTCGCGCCAACCGCCAGCTCCGCCGTCGTGATGGCGGCCGACACATTGGATTGCAGCGCAGGGGCGTACTTCGCGCCCGCGACGAAGACGATCATGCCGGGACTGGCCGCCTCGATCGGCGCCGGCGCGAAAATCTCCACGCCGCCGTCACCGCGGAGTTCAAGTCCCAGCTTCGATGCGAGTTCCTTGAGTTTCATCTTGATGTCCTGATTTTCCGCTCGCGAAAGTTTCTCAATCTTCTGGATTCAACGCGGCGCGCGCATCGCGAGGATCGCGTCGGCGAGCTCTGCGGGCTCGATTTGCGTCAGGCAGTTGTAATGCCCGAAGCGGCAGGTGCGCGCGTGGCATGGGCTGCAATCGAGCTTGCGGTAAATCACGCGCGTCTTCGGCCCCAGCGGCCCGGTGCGATTCGGATTGGTCGATCCGAAAATCGCGACTGTCGGTATTCCGAGCGCGCCCGCCAGGTGCATGCAGCCGGAGTCATTGCCGATGAAGCCGTCGCACAGCGACAACAACGCGATCAGTTCGCCGATATTCGTATGTCCGGCCGCGATCATCGCGGCCGCTTTGCTCGCCGCCGCGACCTCCTCGCACTTCGCGCGCTCCGACGGCGCGCCCACCAGCACGACTTCGGAATCGTCGCGACGCGTGAGCAAATCGATCAGCGCGCCGTAGCTGTCCGCGGGCCATTCCTTGGCCGGTCCATACGCCGCAGCGGGTGCGATCGCAAAAACGGCGCGGCCGGGACGCTTGCGATTCGCTGCGAGCCATTCGCGCATCCGCTCGCGAGACGGCCCATGCACGTCGATTGCGAAATCATCGGCGCGCCCGTCGGCGACGCCCGTCGCACGCACCATCGCGAGCCAGTAATTCACCTGATGCCCCGTCAACGCTTCAGGTGGTGGCGACGCTTTCATTGTCAGCATCGCGCCGCGCGCGTCGGCGATAAACCCGGCGCGGCGCCGGATTCCGGCCATCGCGATCCACAACGCCGACTCGAAGCTGTTTGGGAACAACACTCCCAGATCGAATCGTCGCGACCTTATCTCGCCGACAATCCTGCGCCGATCGAAAAACCCCGAGAGCCCCCGCCCGACCGAGTAGGGGATCACTTCGTCGAGCCATCGCGCGCCGTCAAAGAAGCTGGCGAGCTCTTTCTTGACGAGCACTGCAAGATGCGCGCGGGGCCACGCGCGCCGAATCGCCCGCAGCGCAGGCAGGCTCATCACGACATCGCCCAGCCAGTTAACTTCCTTGACCAGGATGCGCGCCGGCGGAGGATCGAGCGCGACTACACGCGCCGCCAATCCCGGCTCGCGCGAGTCAATCCCCTCATCCTGCCGAATATTCTCCGATTCCACGCTATTGGTTCTCTGCAAAGCGCAATTCGATTCCGCTGGAGATTTCATCACGCGCGCGCCCCCAAATAAACCCGCCTGGCAGCGTTGCGTTTTCGTTTCAGCATAGCTGGAATTAGTACTACCATCGGGGTATTCCCATTGTGGAATCGCACGCGAGAGGTATGCCGCGATGGCTGGGTTGAGAGAACGACCGCTGATGCGCGATGCGTTGCTTGTCGGTGGAGTGATCGCTGCAAGCGCCGTGGCGGTATTGGTCGCTCTCGATCCCGGCCAGGTGATTCGTCCTCGCTTCGGTTCGATGGCCTCCCCGCCGATGCGCTCCGACAGCGCCGCCTCGACCTCGCCACCGGGAACATCCAGCGTAGCAACCGATGCGCGTGATGGCCCTCCCGCCGCGCGCTCTCTCCCTAAACAGATCGGATTCGGGCCGCCTTCACAGAAAGAGAACTCCGGCGGGGGCGATGTAGTCGTGATGGTTCCGGATTTGCCGCGCGAAAATCCTGAGCCACCGCCGTCGGGCGTGTGGAACGATCAGGGCAGCGCCGGTCCTGTCAGCGGCGCCAACGCTCAAGCTGCGGGGCCGATTGCGATGAGCGCAGTCGGTGGCATCTCGAGGCCACTGACTTCGCCGACGGGCGGATCGTTGCCGAGCTCTCCGGCAGCGTCTGGCGGCGGGATCAATGCTCCAGCTGTATCAAATCCTGGCGGCGGCACTTCACCGGCAGGACATCCTGACTTGGCGTCGCATAATGGTTTCGTACTGGTGGCGGGCGGGCAGGGCGGCGGGCAGTTTGCGCTCTCGAGTGCCGAGCTCTTCGACCCCGCCAAAAGCGCGTTCGCAGCCGCTTCACCTATGAAGGATGCGCGCGCGGATCACACGGCGACGGTGCTGCCCGGCGGCACGATCCTGGTCACGGGCGGCGAGGGCGCCTCGGGCGGCGCGCTGTCGTCGGCTGAGTTGTACGACCCCATCAGTGGAAAATTCTCAGCGATCGCCTCGAAGATGGACACCGCTCGCGCCGAGCATACCGCGACGCTGATTTCCGGATGCAACTGCCCGGCCGACGGCCAGGTGCTGATTGCGGGCGGCACCTCCGCCACTGGCTCGCTCGGCTCCAATCTAAGGAGCGCGGAACTGTACGACCCTGCCACCGGCAAGTTCACCGCGACTGGCGCGATGAAGGCGACGCGCGCGCCATTCGGCCACGTTAATCGTCAGCGGTCCGCTGGCGGGGAACGTGCTGATCGCGGGCGGCGCCAGCGATGAAAGCGGCGGTCCCGTCGCCTCGGCTGAACTCTACGACCCTGTAACGGGACAATTCACGCCGACCGGCAGGATGAGCGCGCCGCGCGAAAATCACAGCGCCACTTTTCTTTCGCCGAGCGTTGTTTCGGGTTCGCTCGCTGGCAGCGTACTGGTCGCGGGCGGTGGCGACGTGAACGCACCGAGCGACAGCGCGGAAGTTTTCAATCCCCAGACTGCGACCTTCTCGCCGGTGGGCGCGATGACCACGGCGCGCACACTGCAAGCCGCGGTATTGCTGGCCAACGGCAAGGTGCTGATCGCGGGCGGTCAGAGCAGCGATACGGAATTTCTGCAGAGCGCCGAGCTTTTCGATCCCGCGCACGCTACTTTCGCCGCCACCGGGTCGATGCGCAACCTCCACACCGGCGCGACCGCGACGCTGCTCGAGAACGGCAACGCACTGATCGCCGGTGGCCGGTCAAACTGGGCCGACCTCTACGACCCGATGGCCGGAACCTTCTCGGCGACAGGCGGGATGGTCACCGACGTCGCCGAATCGACCTCAACTTTAATCAGGTAGCAGCTATTTCTTCAGCGCCGCGATCACGTCGTTGACGATCGCGTCGGCCTTCGCGCGCATCTGCTCGTCGGTCGCGTCCTGAATCGGATGCGGCACGAAAACGCGCCGCAGTTCCGGCAGCCCCAGCGCGTCGGCTTGTTTCTGCGCCGCGTCGACGAACTCATTCGACGCGATTACAACCGCGGGCTTCTTATTCGTCTCGAACCATACGGAGTCGTGCACACTGCACGTTGTGCATGACCCTCAATCGGCTAGCGCTTCGATAACGAAGTCGCTCTCCTGCGCGATCCGGCGGCGCAACTCGTCGGGCGCCGGCTTGGTGAAGGTTGGTTTGCGAAAGCGCGTGATCTCGATGCCGGGGATGCGGTCCTGCAAATGCTCCGCGAGCCGGTCGATCAACACGCTGCCGCGTGGTTTGGCGATGTCGAGCAGCGCGACGCGCCCGACAATGGAGTCAGAGCGCGGCGCAAGCGTGCGCCGAATCGGCACGCGCTCGTCGGTCGGATCGATAATAACCTGTTTCATGTCGCCTCCTCGATTCGCCGGCTGACGCTCGACGATCCCATCGGACCCGAGACCCATCCGGCGAACACCGCCGAAAACTTTCCCGCGTTGCCGCCAGCGACGATGATATTGATATCCTCCGGCTTGCGAAACTTCGCAATCTTCTCCGCCAGCCGCTCTTCGGTCACAGTGCCGAGTGAGCTCAGCGGAATTCCCTCGCCGCTACTGTCGTCGCGCATCAACTCGCGAACAGGCCGCGACGTCACCTCCTGGATTCGCGCGCGCACATCAGCCTTGCTCCACTTCTCGCGCGCAAGAGTGTCGGCATGCTCGGGCGAGATGACCAGTAGAATCTCGCCGGCATTATGCTGCTTGGGATGCCAGCATGCTTCCAGCCCCATGCCCAGGCTGCCGGCCAGCGCGCGTGCCGTTCGCGAAGTCTGATCGGCGATCTGTCGCGAACCCGCCTCGAGCCCGAACACCGTCACGACGTTTTCATCCTTGTTGAAGCCGCGCTCGACGTGCAGCGGCTCCCACGGGCTGCGCTCCTCCCATTCGGCAAAGCAGGTCGTGAACTTGCCGATCGCGCCGAGCGTCGAGCGCTCGATATCGCCGGGCCGCGCGCCGCCGACATTGCGCAGCACCAGTTTCAGCGCGCGCCCGATAGTCGCGTTGGACCGTGTGCCGTAGCCCAGCGCCATCATGCCCATGTTCATGTCGAGGCGATGGCGAATCGGACCATTGACGACAATCACCGGCGTCGCGCCCCACGTCGTGGACATGATGCCGTGGATGTTGAACTCGTCGGTGCACACCGCTTCGAGCGCCGCGATCACGACCGGCAGATACTCGGGCTTGCATCCCGCCATCACGGCGTTGACCGCGACCTTCTCGACCGTCACCGGCGCCAGGTTCGGCGGCACGATGGCTACGACGTCGCGCGGATCGCGCCGCGTCCCCGTCAGCATCCACATCACACGCTCGGGCGTCGGCGGCACCACGGGCAAACCGTCGGTCAGTCCGCGTTCGAACATGAATTCGAAAATGTCTTCCGCGTCGCCCAGCTCGATTCGGCGCGCGGTGAGCTTGTCGCCGCGCGCATTCGCTTCGAGGCGTTCCGCGATTCCCGGCTCGACCGACTTGGAGCCGCATCCAGGCCGCGACTCGGGATATGAATTCCAATCGACGGCAGGCCACTGCTTGCCCGACAGTCGCGACAACTCCGCATTCATATCGCGCCAGTCGTCGCGCCCGAAGCCAACGAAGCGGCGCTGCTCGTAGCCGTTTGCGTCTGCGAGGATGATCGTCGGAACAGTGTCGAGGTCGTACTTGAATGAGACCTGGAGCGCGGAGTCGTCGAGCATCGGAGCTGTCAGCGCGTATCGCTCGACGAGTTTCGCATTGCCTTCGGCGTCCTGGCCTATCGCCCACACATCGACCGCTGCACCGAACGTACGATGTGCGGCCTCGATCAGCGGCATCGTCATTCCGCACGTCGGGCAATCTTCCTTGACGAAGCAGAGCAGCGCCGCTCGCGTGGACGGGAACGCGCGCCCGGTTCCGCGCGCGTCGTGCAACTCAAACGCGGGCAATAGATTTGTCGGCGACTCTTTCATTCCGTTGACGCGGAGGTTTCAGGGAGCATCAGGAACCGATGCTGCGTTGGAGAATAGAATTCGACCGCCGCCGTGATCAGCGCCTTGTCGGCGATGCCGCCGGCGACCAGCACTTCGCCGTCGTTCAGCAGCGTTGCGGTGTTCGTCAGCCGCGCGACGTTGGTGCGGCCGACGTGCGAAAACAGGTTGCTCTCCGGCACGAAGAGTTCCGCGTCGTGCATCCCGACCACCACCGGTCCCTGGATAGTCCATCCTCCGACGACGAGCACATTCCCGTTGTCGAGCATCGTCGCAGTCGCCAGGTAATGCGGCGCGCTCATGTCGGCGGTTCCGATGAAGCTGCCGGATTCAGGATCGTAAATCTCCGCAGTGTTGAGTGGTGCCATCGAAGCGAGTGTACGCATGCCAACCAGAACTTTGCCGCTCTTTCCGCCCACGATCAGCACGCGCCCGTCGTTCAGCTTCACCGCAGCCGCGCCGACGCGATCGCTTTTCATGCGCGCGAATATCGGCGTGAACCTGCCCATCGCCGGGTCGTACATTTCCGCAGTGTCGTACGAGATATAGCCGCTCGGCGTGCCGCCGCGGCCGCCGCCGGCGATCAACACTTTTCCCGTGCCAAGCAGCGCCGCGATATGCGCGATGCGCGGCTGATTCAAGTGTCCGGTGCTGCTGAAAATGCCGCTCGAAGGATCGTAAATCTCGGCCGTGTCCAGCGTATGGATGCCGTTGTCGCTGCCGCCCACGATCAGCACGCGCCCGTCGCGAAGCATCGTCGCCGTGTGCCCTTCGCGCGCCACCGACATCGAGCCCGTCGCGCTGAAGGTGCCGGTGCCTGGATCGTAAATCTCCGCGCTCGAGAGCTGCGACCGGAAGCCCGCGTTCTGAACCCCGCCCGCCACCAGCACGCGCCCATCGCGTAGCATCGTGATCGTCTGCCCGGCGCGCGCGACTGTCATCGAGCCGGTCGGCGTGAACGTGCGCGCCGCGGGATCGAAAAGTTCGGCACTCGAGAGCACGCCGCCGACTTCTCCGGTCGCCGTGCCGCCGCAAATCAGCACGTGTCCGTCGCGCAGCCGAATCGCTGCCGCATTGGCGCGCGGCGTGGTCATCGAGAGCGCTTCGACGCGGTTCCCTTGCGGATTCGTCAGGAACACCGGCGGCGCCTCGGTCACACCGCCGCCCGCGCACGCGGCGAGTCCGGCCGCGATCAGGAGCGACATTGCAATAAGATACCGTCGATTCATGCAGACCTCGCGCGCTGAATCATAAGCTCGGCGAGGCGCGAGGGAAAGTTATCTATTCGGCGACCGGACGCCGTGCCGAAGTGCGTTCATCGTTGCGCGGATGAACATCAGTCCGGGAAAGACGCCGCGCTTGCGCGGTTTGGTTTGCGGTTCGGCGCCACGGCCGAGTTCGCGCACCAATTCGAGCAGTTGGTCTACGCTGACGCGCGATGCAACATCTTCCAATGCGCGGAAGCGCACGACGCGATCGCGGTCAATCACGAATGACGCGGGAAACGCGATGCCGCCGGCTTCCCGCTCGTTGAACAGACCGTACGCCTTGACGACCTCGCGCCGCGTGTCGCACAGCAACGGAAATTTGATGCCGAGTTCCTCGCGCACTGGCTCTACGCGAGCGGCGTCGTCCACCGAAATAGCAACCAGCGCGGCGCCAGCTGCGCGAAAGTCTTCGATATGCTCCGAGTAGTCCGCCAACTGGCGGAGGCAGAACGGTCACCAGTGTCCGCGGTAGAAAACGAGGACGCACATTCCGCCGGCGATCAGGTCGTCGAGCTGGCGCACGACGCCGGTCGAGTCGGCGAGCGCGAACTCGGGCGCGGTCTCGCCCACCGCCGGGATGTGCCGTTCGTCCATGCCCACAACAATAACTCCGCTCGCGCGTTAGAGGAACATCGCACCTTCGCCGACGATCGCGCATCGTCCGCCGATTCGAATCGCAAATGAGCCGCTGTCCTTGCGAGCGACCTCGACATGAATCTCGCTCGGCCGTCCCATCTCGACACCTTGCCGGATCAGGAACGCCGCCTTGGGCGCGGGATCGATCAACTTATACGTCGCAGCGTACGCACCGAATGGAGCCGAAGCACCCCCTGTCGCCGGATCCTCGGGAACACCATCATGTGGCCCAAACATCCGCGACCGCGGCGCGAACTCGCCCGCCTCGTTCGCGACGAACATATATACCGGAAGAATCGTTTCGCCCGGTTTGAACAGCGCGGCGAGCGCCGCCGCGTTGACCGCGCATTTCGCGAGCGCGTCGAGACTGCGAACCGGAACAAAGAGAAATGGGACGCCGGTCGAGACGGCCTGAATCGGTAGATCGTCGCGGATGTCGGCTGCCGTGATTCCAAGGGCTTTCGCGATGCGCCCGCGGTCGTGCCGCTTGGCGCCGAACTCCGCCGCGCGATGCCCCATCCAAACAAAATCCGGCTTGCCGCCGGTATTTTCGATCGTCACCGTCACGGGCCCGATCCCGAGATGCACCGTCGCATCGACACTCGCCGAGTCGAGCGGGATCTCGCCGCGACTGGCGAGCACCCATGTGGTGCCGACAGTAGGATGCCCAGCCATCGGCATTTCGTGCTTCGGCGTGAAGATCCTCACGCGGCGCGCGCCCGAAGATTCGGGCGGCATCACGAACGTCGATTCACTGAAATTCATCTCGTGCGCCAGCTCCTGCATCTCGCTCGCGCTGAGCGCGGCGCCTTCGGTGAACACGGCGAGCTGGTTGCCGCCGAAAGGCCGCGACGTGAATACATCGACGAGGATGAATGGAGTTTTTCTGGACATCCGGAAATTGTGCCGCGCCGGCGCGCGCGAGCCAATCGCGATTGAAAAAAAACGGCGATCCCTTCCAGGACCGCCGCTTCGACAATTCGAGAATCGCTCGATTACTTGCCGACGATGAATACGCAGCTCGTGGTGCCGCTGCCGCCGATATTCAGCATCGCAAATTTCTTCGCACCTTCGACCTGGTAGTCGCCCGCGCTATGCGTGATCTGCCGATGGCAATCGAGCATCTGGCGCACCCCGGTCGCGCCCACCGGATGGCCCGCGCCAATCAGCCCGCCGCTTGGATTGATCGGCAACTTGCCGCCGAGCTCGATCACGCCTTCCTCGACCGCTTTCCACGATTCGCCCGGCTTGGTGATTCCGAAATGATCGATCGCCATGTACTCCGACGTGGTGAAGCAGTCGTGCGTCTCGATTCCCGACAGCTCAGCCACCGACCCTATCCCCGCGCGCTTGAACGCGTCGACAATCGCCTGCCGCGTATGCGGCAAGACGTACGCGTTGTCGCGGCTCTCTGCGACCTTGGCGTCGAATTCGAGCGGCGCAGTGTGATGGCCCCATCCGAGGATGCGCGGAATATCCGCTAGCGTCTTGCCATTGCGCTTCGCCCACGCGCTCGCAAATTTTTCCGACGCGAGGAAAATCGCGACCGAGCCGTCGGTCACCTGCGAGCAATCGCTCACTTTGATGCGCCCGCCGATGACCTGGTTGAACTTGCTTTCGTGCTGCGCGTGACTCTCGCTCATGAACCAGTTGCGGGTCTGCGCGTTCGGATTGCGCTTGGCGTTGGAATAATTCACCGCCGAAATGTGGGCGAGGTGTTCGTCCTTGAGGCCGTAGCGCTTGTCGTACTCGTCCCCGAGCCGCCCGAAAAGTTTCGGAAAAGGGAACTCGATTCCCTTGGCCTCGCGCTCGTACCACGCCGCAGTGCCCAGGTAGTCGCCGCCGGTGGTCGAGTCGACAGTCTTCATTTGTTCGACGCCGACCACGCACGCCAGGTCGTAGCGTGCCGCCTCGATCTCCGCCGCCGCCGCGATCAGCGCGATCGAACCCGACGCGCATGCCGCCTCATGACGGCCCGTCGGCAGTCCCGAAAAAGTTGGATCGATCTCGACGAAAAACGCGCCGACATGTCCCTGCTTGGCGTACAGCTCGGCGGCGAAGTTGCCGACGTGCGCGGTTTCGACCTCACGCGGCTCGATCTTGGTGGCTTCGAGCGCGCCCAAAGTCGCCTCGCGCATCATCGCCACGAAATGCTTCCCTTCTTTCGACCAATTGCGGGCAAAGTCGGTTTGCGCTCCGCCCAATACGTACACCGGCGCTGGTTTCGTCATCGCGCGCTCCTATTGATTACTAACGTAATCATACGCCAAGGAATCTAATCATCCAACACGGGAATTTCATCATCCAACAAAAGTCCGGCCGTATTCGAGTACGCCGCCCACAAACATTTTAGCATCGCGCGACGCGGCTTGCTCGACGGTCGCGGGGACCTTGAGCTTCAGCTTTTGCAGCATCGCGATCGTATTCTTCGCCCCCAGCAGATCCACGATTGCCGTCGGCGGCGCCCAGTTGAAGCCGTACGACATGATCGTATCCACGTCGGCCGCGCTCGCCGCCACTTCGCCGACCCGATTCAGCGCGTAGCTGACGTAACCGAGCACGACGCGCCGGCACAGGTCGGCATCCGCGCCCTTCGCATCGGCGAGGACCGTCAACGCCTCGGCGTAGCGGCCCACACGATGCAGCTGTTTCATCCTTTCGACGAATTCGATCGGCGCGGGCTTCTGAAGCTTGTCGTGCCCGCCCGTTTTCGGATCGAGCACGAAAACTTCCTTGCCCGCGCGACGGTAGAAGCCGCCACGCTCGGGTGTCTTGTCACCGAGGCATCCGTTGCGCAGCCCGGCGTTCATGTATGCGGGCATCGCGAAAGATTCGTGCGCCTCATCCTTACAATTCGCATGGACGTTATCGACGATTGCCTTGTGCACGTCCCAGCCGACGAGATCGACCGTCGCCAGCGGCGCCATCGCGCGCCCGGTATGCGGCCCTATCAGATAATCGATGTACGCGACACCGTGCTCGGCGGCCAGCTGCGCAGTCTCGTTCAGGACCTTGAAGCCGACCCGATTGCCGACGAACGCAGGCATATCTTTGGTGACGATCACCTTGCGGCCCAGCCGTTTCGTCAGCACCGCGACGACGCTCTTCACCACGGCAGGGTCCGTATCCGGTCCTGGAATCACTTCGGTGCCGACGATCACGTGCGGCGGATTGAACAGGTGCACGCCGAGGAAATTGCGGCGGAACGACTCGCTCCGCCCGCGCGCCATCTCCGCGATCGACAGCCCCGACGAGCCGGTCGCGACAATCGCGTCGGGACGCCGGCTCTTGTCGATCAGTTCGAAGAATTGTTTCTTGAGCGGCAGATCTTCGGCGAGCGACTCGAACACGATCGCGGCCTCGCCAACCGCGCGGCCGAGGTCGGCGTCGTACGCACCCAGCGAGATTCGCTCCGCGATCGCCTCTGCGCGCGCATCGTTTTGCGCGTCCGTCAATCCTTCCGCCGCTTTGACCGGCGACCGCGCGAGCATCGTCACGTTGTATCCGGCGCCGGCGAAGACGCATCCCGCGCCCGCGCCCATCGTGCCGTTGGCGCCGATAATTACGACCTTGTTGTTGTCGGCCAAGGAGCTCTCCGATCCTCGTGGAATAACGATTTCGCAGTCGCGGGCCGCGAGAGATGTTAGCCGAGGTCGCCCAGCTATGCCACAGGGCAGGGATGACCCCTGCCCCCAATGTTAAGACAAAGATGCGTCCATATCAGAACTCTCGCTCTGTCATTCTTGAGCGAAGCGAAGAATCCAGCATCCTTCCTGGACTTGCCTGTCAGACCGACGCGTTGCTAAAACGCGTGCGCCAGGAATTCTTTCACGCCGGGGCGACCCGTCAGGCTTACCCACACCGGGCCGGACTTTGGCGCGACGTCGATTCTTAACTCGAAGAACGGGCAACATTTGCGCTCGAAGGAAATCCATTCCGCGAGCTGCGCGAGCGTCATGCGCGCGGTTGCGATTTGTACCGCGATGCCGTCGGGAAGTTCGCGCTTGCCAGCGGCTGAGGCGGCGAGCATTTTGCGCAGTTCCTTGTAGCGCGGGCGATCGCTCGCGGAGATCGCGTCGAGGTCGCACACCAGCGGAGTTTCGGCCGCGGAATCTTGCACATTGCAGCAAGCGTCGGTTGCCATTCAGTTTATCCTCTACGGTTCGTGCCATACTCGTCCCGCCGTGCGAATCAAGTCGTCGGCCTCCTTCGGTCCCCAGCTTCCCGCGGGATACTCGACCAGCGGCACGCGCGCGCCGTCGCTCCACGAATCCAGGATTCCCTGCACGAACTCCCACGACTTCTCGACGAACGGCGCACTGATGAACAGCGTATGGTCGCCGTCCATCACGTCGAGCAGCAGCCGCTCGTATCCTTCGGGCGACGCACCGTCGCCGAACGCGGCGTTGTAGCTGAGATTCATCCGCACCGGTTGCAGCACCAGGTCCAGCCCCGGCCGCTTGGTCATCACGTCGAAAGAAAAACCTTCGTCGGGCTGAATCCGAATCGTCAGCGCGTTGGCTGGAACCGTCGAGCCGCGATTGAACAGAATTTGCGGCACGTCCTTGAACTGCACGTAGATCGAACTCGCGCGCGCCTTCGTCCGCTTGCCGGTGCGAATGAAAAACGGCACCCCCGACCATCGCCAGTTGTCGATGTACGCCTTCAGCGCGACGAACGTCTCGATGCGCGAATTGTCCGCGATGCCCGGTTCGTCCATGTAGCCCTGCACCGGCTTGCCGTCCGCGTCGACGCCCGCCGCGTAGCGCGCCCGCACCGTGTTCGCGCGCGCATCCGCCGGCATGATCGGCCGCAGCGTGCGCAGCACGTTGAGCTTGGCGTCCCGTATCGCCGACGAGTCGAGCGACACCGGCGCTTCCATCGTGAGTAGCGCGAGCGTTTGCAGGATGTGATTCTGCACCATGTCGCGCAGCGCGCCCGAATGATCGTAATACATCGCGCGGCTGCCCACGCCTTCCGCCTCAGCCACGGTGATTTGCACGTGATCGACGTTGCGGGCGCCCCACAGGCGCTCGAAAATATTATTCGAGAAGCGCAGCGCCAGCAGGTTCTGCACGGTTTCCTTGCCGAGGTAATGATCGATGCGGAAAATCTGCGACTCGTCGAGATACTTCACCATGGTGCGATTGATTTCGAGCGCGCTCGGCAGATCGTGGCCGATTGGTTTTTCGACGACGACGCGTGAGAAGTGCGGCGCGTCGGGCGGATAGATGAGGCCGGCCTTCGCCAGCCGCTCGACCGAGTCGCCAATCGCCGTGGGCGGAATCGCGAGGTAATAGACACGATTCGGCGGCAGGCCGCGCGCCTTTTCCAAGGCTTCAAGTTTAGCTTTAAGTTTTGTGAATCCGTCGGGACGGTCGAGCCCGGACAGATAGTCGAGGTTGCCGGCGAACCGCGCCCAGCAAGCCTCGTCAACCTTCAGGCGCGAAAAGCGGGCGGTCCAGTCGTGCGCACTCTTGCGGAAGTCGTCGAGCGACATCTCGCGCCGCGCAAATCCCAGCACCGCGCTTTTCGGCGGCATCATACCCTCGCCGCACGCCACGAGATTGTACATCGACGGGATCAGCTTGCGCTTGGCGAGATCGCCCGACGCGCCGAAGATAACGACGGTGCACGGCGGCGCCGCCTGGGCTCGTTGTATCGTCAGCAGATTGTCCATGTTGCGGCCTTCCTTATCGGATCGCGCGTCGCGCGGTTCTACTGGCAACTGGTAGCGATGATTGATAAGTCTGACATGTTTCAGATCTTCATGAAAAAGTGCCCCGGCCAAGATCTCTGCCTGCTGAAAACGGCGGCCAGCTAAATGCCGGCAGCAAAGCCGTTGTCAGCCGGCGCCCCGGAGCTCGCCCCGCTCGGCGAATGGATCCCGGTAGTTCTGTGGGGCGCTTTGATCTTCACTCTCTCGACCTCGGCGTTTTCCGCCACGAACACCGGCAAGATCATCGACCCGATACTGCGATGGTTGATTCCCGGAATCACCGCCGCGTCGGTTGACGTCTGCCACATGCTAGTCCGCAAATGCGCACATTTCACCGAGTATGGAATTCTTTTCTGGCTGTTGGTCCGCGGTCCGATGGCGCAGCGGCCGTACCTCGCGCTGATGCTTTGCGTGGTGTACGCGCTCACCGACGAGGGCCATCAAGTGTTCGTGCCCGGCCGCACCGCGTCGTTATATGATGTAGCGCTCGACTCGACCGGCGCGCTCTTCAGCCATTTCCTTAACACCGCAATCGCCGAAATCGCCTAGCCGGTCTTTCTGTCTGCTCTGCCCTAACAACTTCCTAACAGGGACGAAGTCCCGCATCCTTTCCTTTTATAACTGGGTGCAGGGGTCACCCCTGCCGAGGGAAGCGTGAAACCCACGCGGGTTTCACATTCAATTGATTAACCGTTCGTTTCCTCGATCGCCGAACTGATCCGCTCAACGCGCCCGAAGAACGCGCGCAGATTCTTCATGTCAGCGGGAATTTTCAGCTCGCCCGTGAACGCCAGGTAGAACAACTGGCCGTAGAGCGCGAAGTCCGCCAGCCCGATCCTGCCCGTCAGAAACGGCACGTTGCCGAGCTGCTCCTCGAACGGCGCGAGTGAACTACGAAAGCGCTCCCAGTTGGCCGAATGATTCGCGATAGTTCGATCGACGAAGCCTTTGCCAAACTTGCGCTCGCGGATAAAACGCCACAGCGCGCCGCGATCCGCCCCCTGGCGGCTGTAGTATGCGAGTTCGTCGGCCAGCGCGACGGGATACACCGACTCTTCGAGATGGTTGTCGATGTAGTCGGCGAGCACGACATGCATCCCGCGCCATCCGGCGGGAAAAATCGTCGGCTCGGGATAAAGCTCCTCGAGGCGCAGCGCGATTCGCGCGGAATCAACAATAGTCTCGCCGTTGTCGAGCGTGACCGCCGGCACCGTTATCTGTCCCGACGCGAGCAGCAGTTCCTTGCGCTCGAGGTAGTCGACCTCGACCACCTCGAACTCGACGCCCTTGAACGCGAGCAGCTTGCGCACCTTGGCGCAGAACGGGCTGCCGAGAAACTGGTAAAGCTTCGCCGCCATCATCGCCCTCTGAATGCGTGGATTACATCGTCGAGATCCAGATTGGAAATCGACCGGCGCACGACGTCCGCCGACGCAAGCTCGCTCTCCGGCGCCATATGGCATAGCGCGAGCACCTTCATGCCCGCTCGATGCGCCGCCTCGATTCCGGCCTGCGTATCCTCGACCACCAGGCATTCATCCGCCAGCACCGGATCGCGCGGCCGCAGCAAACTACCGATACGGCCGAGCGCCGCGATAAAACCGTCGGGCTCAGGCTTGCCGCGCTCGACGTCCTCAGCCGCGATAACGTCGAGAAACAATTCGCGCAGCCCGCCGCGCCGAAGAATCGCTTCGGCCTCGGCGCGCAGCGTCCCGGTCGCGATCATCAGCGGAAACCGCTGTGCAAAATCGCGCACAAACTTCTCCGCGCCCGGATAGAGCACATCCCGCTCCCCAATAATCGCCTGGTACACGGCAGTCTTCCGCGCGATCAACTCCGCGACGTGCTGTTCGCCCGCATCCCCGCGATTCTCGCGCAGCACCGTCGCAAAACAATCGCGATCGTTGAGCCCGATTAGCCGCGCAGTGTAATCCTCAAACCCAATCTCGATTGCATCAGCCCGCAAAACCTCGTTGAAAGCCGCATAATGCAACGGCTCGGTATCAACCAGCGTCCCATCAAGATCGAATATCACGGCACGAATCATCGTCGGGCTAAGTTGCCACGCCCGGTTTGCGCTTGGAAGTGGCTGCCGCGAGCAGCGCGACGATCTCGCGCTGGCGCGGCTCACCGCTGACCAATGCTCGTCCGTCTTCGATTGTCATGTCGAGTTCGCTGCGGACGCCGAATTTGTTCGGGAGATAAATTCCCGGCTCGACTGAGAAACATGTGGTGTCGATAAGACTGCGGTCATCCAGCGTCTCGAGCGAATCCAGATTAGCGCCGGTACCATGCACTTCGCGGCCGATCGAATGACCCGTACGATGCACGAACGCGTCGCCGAAGCCGGCCGCCTCGATTACTGAACGCGCCGCGCGATCGGTCTCGCGGCCGCTGACTGGCTCGCCGGCGGCGACCCGGCGCTGCACCAGTTCCACTGTCGCGTCTCGCGCCCGCGCGACAATCTCGAACACGCGCGCGTGCTCGTCGGGAACCTCGTTGCCGGCGAACGCGACCCAGGTGAAGTCGGCGTAGATGCTGTCGGGCGCGGCTTGCTTGGCCCACAGGTCGAGCAGGATGAAATCGCCGCGGCGAATCGCGCGGTCGTGCCTGGAGGTCGGCCCGTAATGCGGATCGGCGCTATGCTCATTGACGGCGACGATCGGCGGCGCGTGCGTCACGAGACCTTGCGCGGCAAACCGCGCCATCACGGATTCCTGCACGGAGACTTCGCTGACTGGCCGGCCGGCCGAAATCAACTGCGCGATCTCAGCAAAGGTTTCATCGACGATCGAACGAAGGGCGCGAGCGGCGCGCTGATGGCTCGCGAGCTGCTCGCGCGTCAACGTCGCCTCGAAGCGCTGAATCAGATCGGCCGCGGTGACGACTTCGATTCCCATCGCTCGGACGATTTCGACTGTGCCCGCGTCGACGCGCGAGACGTACGGAATCGCGCACCCGGGCGAATAATCCATCGCGACTCGCCGCGCGCCGCCGAGCACGGCTCGCAATGCCGACACCATCTCGTTGTGCGAACGATAGACGATCTTCTCGGCGCCGAGCGCGTCGAGCCGATGCGCCTCGACGGCCGACACGATCGCCCGCGGCTTGCCGTGCGCTGGCACGAAGCAGAACCATCGCCGGGTCGCGATGCCGTCTTCCGAAAGGCCGAGGATTCGATACGCGAGCGGGTCGCTCAGGCGGAAGTCATAGAACAGCCATCCGTCGAGTTGCGCATGGCCGAGCGCGAGCGCTATTTCGTGGACGCGCGCCGTCACGTATCTGAATCCCTGCTGAAGCGTGCGCCCCACACGTGCACGCTCTCCGGTTCGATTTTCACGATTGGATTTTTCTCCGGCGTCAGGCTCATTCCCCGGTACTGCAGATACTTCTCGCGCAGATGACGCAGCGCGCCGAGATATTCCTCGGGGTCTTCGACCACGCGCGCGAATCCGCGGATCATCACGTACGCGAGCTGCGACCAGTCTTCTTCGTAGTAATCGATCACGACGGCGACGCGCGGATTTTCGGAGATATTGCGCATCCGCTTGAGCGCCAAGCCCTTCTGACGCTTGGGTTTTTCGTCGATCGCGAAGTAGATGCGCTCGCCGTCGAACCAGTAGCAGAGTGGGACGTTGTGCGGCGCACCGCCGCCGTCGGCGGTTGCCAGATGGGCGACGCGCGCTCCGGCAACAAACTCGCGAACGCGCGGATCTACGAGTCGAGCCATGTCATTCGTTGTTTTTGTCGCGGCCATCATCGTTTCTCCAGCCGGAGTTTCTCCAATCGATCCAGCGCGCCGCGCGCGGCTCGCGCGAGCGATTCGTCGGCCGGGTCGGCCGCCGCCGAGGTTAGCGCGGTCATTGCGTCGGCGCTTGCGCTTTGAATATTGCCGAGGGCCGAGGCTGCGGCGCGCCGCACGCCCGCGTCGGAATCGCACTTCAGGCATCCGAGCATGATTCGCACGGCCTCGCCGGACGCATCGCGAATCCGCGACAACACTGCCAGCGCCGCCAGCCGCACGTGAACATCTGAGTCGTGTACGGCGCGGTCGGCGGCGGCGAGCGGTCCGGGTCCGGCGATCTCGAGGTCGCGAATACAATAGAGCGCCATCTTGCGAGCGTTGCGATCGTTGCCGGCGGCGAGGTTGAGCAGACGCGCGCTTATCTCCGCGAGATTCTCGCGCCCGAGTTGGACCATCAGGTTGGTCGCCGCCCACCTGATATCGCCGTCGTCGTCGGCCATCGCCTCGCACAGCGCATCGGCGGAATCCATCGCAAACGCGCCCGCGCCGATCTGCGCGAGCGCGTACGCCGCAGCCCATCGCACGCGCCGATCGTCGCTTGCGATCGACGCGCGAAGTTTTTCAGTGACGATACGGTTGCCCAACGCGGCAATCGCTACGAGTTCATCGATCGCGCGACGTTGCACGGTCTTGTGCGTGTCGCCAAGTTCGCGAATCAACTTCTCGACGAGCGTCGCGTCGCTGTGGTCGGATGCTTTCAATTCACACCCGCAATCAGCCGCACGAGATTGGACAATTCGCCCGCGCCGAGAAAAAAATTGCCGTCGTGGCCGAACATCTTCGTGACTGCATGCGAAATCGACGGCAGGTCGAGCGTGCGGCCACGAAGTTCGCTTTCGAGTTCGGCTATCGCCGGCGAATTGGCGATGAAATCTCCGCTCAGGCGCGCAGCCTCGATTGTGCGGTCGGCGTTGAGCGCAATTGCGGCCTCGATTGCACCGAGTTGCGATGCAATTCGATTCCTCAGCGTCATCGACGCCGCGACTGGCCGGCGCAACCAGTTCGAATTGGCAAGAGCGCGACCGCGATGCTGGGCCTGCGCGGTTTCGAGCGCGCTCAGCTCGCGGCGTCGAGTCTCACCCAGCGAACTTCGGTAGCCAGACGCGATTGCGTCTGCCAGCTCGTCGAAAGAGATGTCGCGGGCCAGTTCGCGCACCACTTTGGTCGCGGACGCGGCGTCGTACATCCGGCATGAAAGCGCGCCATCGGGGTCGATGCGCTCAAGGTCGTGCACGAGTTCTTCCATCCCGCGGTTGTGCGCGATCGACGCCTCGAAAAGCATCGCGCCTGCCGCGTCGGTCTCGAACGTGCACATGGCAATCTCGCGCTGCTCGAAGGTTATCGCGTCGCGGCCGGGGTAGAAACATTCGACGCCGAGCGCTCGCATAGCGGTCAAAATACCGCGCACGTAACGATTCATGATCTGCTCGGGCTTGAGTCGCGTGACGTCTTCCTTCAGCAGCGCGGTGCGAGTCGGGAGTATGAGCGCCAGCCCGAGCCATCCCTGGCCCGCGCCGACCACGCGGCCACCGGTCAGACGCCGCGTCACGTTGATGCCGTCGCGCTCGGGCGGTCCGCAATATAGATGATAGCGCCCGATCGAGACCGAGCGGCCCGGCGACGCGTGGATGAGCAGGACCGGCGGCGTCTCGCGCGCAGCGACCGCGTCGAGAAAGTGGAACTCGAGACCGAGCAGGTCGTCCGGAGCGAGAGCGCGCGCGATGATTACGTCGAGATCGGGCACCAGACGAATTATAGCAGGGGCGCAACCCGTCCACCCTCCCGAAACCCAGACCGGGTACCGGACTTCCTGTGAGACTTACATCGCTTGAGTTTGGCGGGGGCGATGCGCGATAAGTGATCCATGTTCAACGGCAACAGAGTGATCGACGCCGACGGGCATGTGATGGAGCCCAACGAGCTCTACGACGAATATATAGACAAGCGGTTCAAAACCCAGCTCGACGAACTGAAGAAGGTAGCGTCGACGCGGGCCTCGAAATATTTTTTCGGCTACTTCCATCAGTTGAACACCGGGCGGCCGCTGGGCATCGCGGCGCTCGACCGGCCGCTGACGCGAACCGGCCGCAAGCCGCATGGCGAGCGGCCCGACATTCGCGGCGGATTCGATCCCCAGGTGCGCATCAAGGACATGGATCGCGAGGGAATCGACGTCGTCGTGCTGTTCGCGACGGTGGTGTCGAGCTTCTGCGCTCTCGACAGCGTCGATTTCGAAGTCGCGATGATCCGCGCGTACCATCGATGGCTCGCCGACTACTGCGCGGCCTATCCGACGCGGTTGAAGGGTGTCGCAGTTGTGCCGATGCGCGCGCCCGAGCGTGCGGCCGAGGAAATCCGGCGCGTCGCGAACGAGCCGTGGTGCGTCGGCATCTACCTGTCCGCTCACATGGAGGACAAGCTGCTCGACCATCCCGCGTTCCATCCGATTTGGAATGCGTGCGTCGATACCGACCTGCCCGCCTGTTTCCACGGCGGCACGGCGCGCCCGCCGTACGGGCTGGGTACGTTCGAGATGGGCAACAATCTTTTCATCCAGCATTCGGCGACGAATCCGTTCGAGGTGATGCGCGGGATCGCGTCGCTCGTCGGCGGCGGCGTGCTGGATATTTTCCCGAAATTGCGCGTCGCGTTTCTCGAGGCGGGCGTGGGCTGGCTGCCGTTCTGGATGGAGCGCCTCGACGAGCACTACGAACTGATGCCTGAGTACGTGCCGTTTCTGCATCGCAAGCCGTCCGACGTGATTCGCAGCGAAAACTTTTTCATCTCATGCGACCCCGACGAGGAGACTCTGCCGTACGTGGTCGAAACCGTTGGCGCGGAGCACATTCTGTATGCGTCTGACTATCCGCACTTCGCCGGCCGCTTCCCGCATACCGTGAGCCTCACGGCGGGGCGCAAGGAGTTCGCGCCCAGCGTGCCGAAAAAAATCCTGCACGAGAATCCGACGCGGCTTTACACTCGGCTGAAGTAGTTGAAATGAGGATTGGGAAAATTGCGGCGGGCTTGACGGCGATTGCGCTGGTGGCTTGCGTCGTGCGGAACGCGAAGGCACAAACGCCGGATGCGGAGCAGTCGGCGGAGGATTTGCGCGAGGCCGAGGTTGTCAGCAAGCGGCATCGTGCTGAGCTGATGAAAATCCCGCACGTCAGGGTCGTCACCGGCGAAGTCGATGGGCAGAATGAGGCCGCAATACTGGTCGAGGTGGACGATCAAAAGAACGTCGATGCGGTGACGCGGCAACTGCCGTCGCAGATCGAGGGCTTTCCGGTGGAAGTCGACGAGGGTGCGCCCGTTGACGCGCAGGACGAAGCTGCTGCCGCTCCAACGCCGTTTCCGACGATCGACAAGAATGGTTACTACCATCACACCTGGATAAAACGATCCGAGCCCGCGGCGAACCCTGACGCGCCGCAGTGATCTATCGACTTCTGAACGGCGGCGCGCGGAACATCTAACTTGACTGCAATTCCGAGGACTCCTTATAGTCTAGTTTCGGAGTCCGGCGAAGCTGCGGCGAACGCAGAAAACCCCGTTCAGACAATGGATTTCGCGCTGGTTTAGAGATGCAGAGAAGCGAACAAATGACCTTCTGGGAGCGGATTTACATCCCCGAAATCCTGCGAGGTCTTGCGATCACTAACTACCATTTCATCCGCAACCTCGGGCTGCATACCGCGCATCTGTTCGGCATGAAGAAGGGCGTCAACGCGACCTCGACGACGCAGTATCCCGAAGAGCGCAAGCGTTATTCCGATAATTTCCGCGGCAGTCATCGCCTGACCCTGCGCGAAGATTCTTCGGTGCGATGCACCGCATGTTTTCTATGCGCGACGGCGTGCCCCGCGCAATGCATTTATATAGAAGCGGGCGAGTCGCCCGATCCGCACGTCGAGAAATTTCCGGTGCGCTACGAGATCGACACCCTGCGCTGCATTTATTGCGGGCTGTGCGTCGAGGCGTGCCCCTGCGACGCGATTCGGATGGACACCTACGTGCATCCGCGCATCTGGGGTTTCGATCGCAAGGATTTCGTCGAGCCCAAGGAACTGCTGATGCATCGCTCGCGCGTGCTAGCCGAGAAGGGCCGCGACGGCAATATGAATGAGATGCTGGAGTGGTACCGCGAGCAGGACGCCGCGGTTTACGATCCGCAGCGGCCGGAGATGAAGACCTACACCAATCGCGAAGCGCCCAAACATTACGCGGAGCCGCCGGACCATATCGACGACCTCACTGTGATTGACCGGCATCCCGCGCGCAGCGGCAAGTAGCCAGATGACGCGAGTGACTATTGGCCTGACGGTGGCGGGTCTGATCGTTCTGTTCATCGCCTATGCGAAAGGCGTCGGCGTGATTCACGGCGGCGACGTGCTGAGCCACATGTACTGGGCGACGGGCGCGCTGACTCTCGTGGCGCTCGCCAACTTTATCGCGGTGGCGCACCTGGCGCGCGCGGAGCGGATGATCCAGCAACTGCGCGCGCTGTGCGAGAAGAACGGCATCGAGTACGGCGAGGATTGAGCTATACTTGGAGATCAAGGGCCGAGCGCCGAGCAAGGCCGCGGAGGTGACGCAATGACCCAGATTGAAGCTGCCCGCAAAAATATAATCACCCGGCAGATGACCGAAGTTGCCGAGGACGAAGGTTTCGCCGCCGAGGAAATTCGCGCGCTGGTCGCGACCGGCGAGGTCGTGATCCCGCACAACCTCCATCACGACTTCAGGGCGATCGGAATCGGCAAAGGCCTGCGCACCAAGGTCAACGCCAACATCGGTGCCTCGAACTTCCATCAGCTGATCGAAGAGGAAGTCGAGAAACTTTACACCGCCGTCCGCTACGGCGCCGACTCGGTGATGGACCTTTCGACCGGCACCGACCTCGACAAAATCCGCGCGGAAATTCTGTCGCGATGCCCCGTGATCCTCGGCACCGTGCCGATTTACCAGCTCGGGTCCGAGCGCTCGATCATGGAGATGGAGGCCGAGTACTTTCTCGACGTGATCGAGCGGCAGGCGCGCCAGGGCGTCGATTACATGACTCTCCATTGCGGCGTCACCCGCGAAAGTGTGAAGCGGCTCCGCGGGCATCAGCGAATCGAGGGCATCGTGTCGCGCGGCGGCTCGATGCTGGCGGCGTGGATCGAGCGGACCGGCAACGAGAATCCGCTCTACGAGCATTTCGACGAAGTCTGCGCCGTGCTGCGGGAGCATGACGTGACTATTTCGATCGGCGACGGGCTGCGCCCGGGCGCCACCGGCGACGCGACCGATCGCGGGCAAATCGCGGAGCTGCTGCTGATGGGCGAGCTGACCGATCGCGCGCGCGCGATGGGCGTGCAGGTGATGATCGAGGGTCCCGGCCATGTCCCGCTCGATCAAATCGATGCCAACGTGAAGCTCGAGAAGCGGGTCTGCGGCCGCGCGCCGTTCTACGTGCTCGGGCCGCTAACCTGCGATGTCGCACCGGGTTACGACCACATCACGGGTGCGATTGGCGGCGCGATCGCGTCGGCGGCGGGCACCGATTTTCTCTGCTACGTCACGCCGGCTGAGCATTTGCGGCTGCCCGACATCGACGACGTGCGCGAAGGCGTCATCGCGACGCGCATCGCGGCTCATTCGGGCGACCTGGTCAAGGGCGTGCGCGCCGCGAAAGTCTGGAACGATCAGATGTCGCGATACCGCAAGGCGCTCAATTGGGAAGGCATGTACGCGATGGCGATGGACCCCGACAAGGCGCGCCGCTACAAGGAAGAAAGCGAGGCGGCGGGTTCCAACGTCTGCACGATGTGCGGGTCGCTGTGCTCGATCAACATCGACAACGCGGCGATCAAGTTCACCAGGCGCCGCTCGCTCGCCGAGGCTGAAGCGCATGCCGCCGGCTGACGCGAACGGCGCTCCGGATCTTTCGGCAGCGCTCGAGCTCGCACTCCCGGACGCTCGCGGCGAGCTGCGCCGGCTCAAGGACTTTCGCGGCCACAACCTCGTCGTTTATTTCTACCCGAAGGACGACACACCCGGCTGCACCGTCGAGGGCAAGGAATTTCGCGACAGTTCCGAACAGTTCAAGGCGCTCGATTGTGTGATCGTCGGCGTCAGCACGGATTCTTCCGAGCGGCATCGCGTGTTCGCCGAAAAGCACGCCTTGCCGTTCATCCTGCTGGCGGACGAAGACGGAAAGCTCGCCGCCGCGTTCGGCGTGCTCAACGGCAAGTATGCGTCGCGGTCGACTTTCGTGGTCGACAGCGAACTGCGTGTGCGCCGCGCGTTTCACGACGTGACCCCGCGCGGACATGCCGCGCAGGTGCTGAACTTCATGCGCACGCTGGTCGAATCGCGTCGAATGATCGGCGGGTAACCGGCGCCACGCCGCGTGGCGTGACTCGCGCGCGTGGTTATAGTTGTATATTGAAACTGAATCCGCCGACGGACCGGACGGGAAAATTTATGGCGAAAACTTCGAAGAATATCCTTGACGAAGCGCGCTCGACGATTAAGCAGGTCGACATCGACGAAGCCCGCCGGATGATCGATAAGCCCGGCACCGTGCTGGTCGACGTGCGCGAGAGTGACGAGTGGCGGCAGGGTCATATTCCGCAGGCGGTTGCGGTTCCGCGCGGTTTCCTTGAACTCCGAATCGAGGAGAAGGTCCCCGACCACAAGACTCCCGTGATTTTGCAATGCGCGTCGGGCACGCGCTCGCTGCTGGCGGCACGCACGCTGCGCGAGCTCGGCTACGAAAACGTTTACAACATGACCGGCGGCTTCAACGCGTGGAAGGATCGCGGCTTGCCGTGGATCGCGGATCGCGCGTTCACGGCCGACGAGCTTACGCGGTATTCACGCCATTTCGTGATCCCCGAGGTCGGCGAGAAGGGACAGGCGAAACTGCTCGACGCCAAAGTGTTGCTGCTCGGCACAGGCGCGCTCGGCTCGCCGTCGGCACTTTATCTCGCGGCGGCGGGAGTCGGCACGATCGGCCTGGTCGATTTCGACGTGGTCGACATGTCGAATCTTCAGCGGCAGATAATCCACACCACCGATCGCGTCGGGACGCCCAAGACCGAGTCGGCGCAGAAGGCAATCAACGCGCTGAACCCAGGCGTCAAGGTGATTCGTCACGACGTGCGGCTGACCTCCGAGAACGCGATGGACATCGTCAAGGATTACGACGTCGTCGTTAACTGTGGCGACAATTTCCCGACTCGTTATCTGATCAACGACGCCTGCGTGTTCTCGAAGAAGCCGCTGGTGGACGGCGCGATTTTCCGCTTCGAGGGCAACACGACGGTTTTCTACCCGGCCAAAGGCGGGCCGTGCTACCGATGCCTGTATCCGGAACCGGCGCCGCCGGACATGGCGCCGTCGTGCGCCGAGGCCGGAGTGCTCGGCGCGATTCCGGGCCTCATCGGCTCGATCGAAGCGCTCGAGGCTATCAAGTTGATAGTCGGCGCGGGGTCTCCGCTGATAGGCAAGATGGTTTACTTCGACACGCTGTCCGACAAGGACTTCGTGCGAATTCTGAAAGTCCGCAAAGATCCGAAGTGCCCCGTCTGCAGCGAGCATCCCACGCAGACTACGCTCATTGACTACGAAGCGTTCTGCGGCTTGGGCGCGCCCGCAAACGGAACGGCGCATGCGGAACAAACGGCGCACGCGAGCGCAGCAGCGTCCGCGCGGTAAGACTCCGCGCGCTGGTCTCAACAGCCGAAAATCTGGTTTGATTGCGGCGGGGGCTCATGAAGAGATCCCGCCGTGCTATTTTCGGCGGGCACTTCATCAGCCGAGGAAGTTTCGATGGCGCTGGGACCGTTTTACGTCGCGGATAAACTGAAAGGTGGCAACGGGATGAGAGGAATCGCGCTCTTGATGCGCCATGGCGAGACCGCATGGAACCGCGAAGGCCGCGTGATGGGCCGCAATCCGATCGAGCTCGACGACGACGGACGCGCGCAGGTGCAAGCCGCGATTCCTTTCGCCCGCCTGATAGGGCCCGAGTTGATCGTCACGAGTCCGCTCGCACGCGCGCGGCAGTCGGCGGAGATAATCGCGGCCGGCGTGGGCGGCGTCCCGGTGGCCGAAGATCCGCAACTGTCGGAAGTTCAATACGGGCGCTGGGAAGGGATGGTGTACGACGATCTGATCGAGGATCCCGACTACCTGCACTATCGCGAGCATCCGCTGGACGCGGCCACGCCCGGCGGCGAGACAATCGCGCAGGTGCAATCCCGGGGGGTCGAGGCAGTGCGACGCGCGATCGGCGACAATGCCGGTCGGCGTATCCTGTTCGTCTCGCACGGCGACATCATCCGCACCGTCTTGTGCCATTTCATGCGGCTCGAGCTCTCGCACTTCCGGCGAATCCGCGTGGACAACGCGGCTTTCTCAGGCTTCCAGTTAATCGGCGATTTCGCTGAAATGAAATTCCTGAACCTGTTGCCGGATCCGGAGCGCGCGTTCATCGCGCCATTTGTATCGAAAAAGCGCGAGTCTCCATGAGCGGCGACCCTGGAAATGCAGGATCAGGGTCCGCCGGCGACTGACGGATCGAGGTCGGGTGGCGGCGAGCCGGACGCGCCGACTTCGATTCCTTTGCGGACGCGAACGTCCGCTCCCGATTTGCCGGGAACGTCCACTTTCAGACTGCGGTATCCGCCCGCGGTGGGATCGGGCGCGAGAAATCCGATCGTGTATTGCTCGCGCAACTCGAGGCTGATGTTCTCACATGCGCGGCGCAGCGCCTCGCCGTCGCCGGCCTCGCGGATGATGTAAGTCTTGGCGCCGGTTTCGGTCGAGAGCGTGTGCAGCGTCTCGGCGTCAACGTGCTCGCTATCGTCGCCGCCCAGCACGAACGGCCCGATCGAGACGGAAAGTCCACCGCTGCCCCCGTTGGGATCGCCGATTCCGATTGAGTACACCAGCACGCCCATCCGCCGCGCCTGCGCGACGACGTCATTCACCGTCGAGGCGCTGGTGTTGTCCATTCCGTCGGTCACGACGAGCAGCGCTTTCTTGTCGTAGCGCCCGCGCTGCACCATCTGCAGCCCCTGCATGATCACGTCGAACAACGCGGTCTGCCCGTATGCGTGCAGCAACGCGAGCCGGTGCATCACGAGGTCGTGGTTGGTCGTGAACGGCTGGAGCAGGAACGGATGGCTGGAAAACGCGAACAGAAAGATGTCGTCCTTGTCATTCAGATCGCGCAGGAACTCCGCGATCGCCGCGCGCGCTTGCGGAATTTTCGGCGTCATGCTGCCCGAAGTGTCCACCAGGATGCCGACCGAGACCGGCGTGTTCAGGTCCTGTCGAAAAAATTCAATCGGGCGCTGCTGCCCGTCCATGTAAAGCTTGAAATCGCTCTTTTGCAGCCCGGTGACGTAAGTGCCGCTCGGTTCGGTTACCGTCACTGTTACTTGCTCGTAACCCGGCTGCTGGCGCAATTCGCGCGTCGGCAGCACCAGCTCCTGCCCGCCCTGCGGAACCTGCGGCGGGATGTTGAGCGACTCGGTGCCCTGTTTCGCCGGCATCGACGGCAGCTCGAGCGTCGAGGTTTCCTTGCCCTGGCTGCGCGGGATGACGAGCGCTGGCGGCTTCGGCGAGCCTTGCTGCTGCGCCGCCGCGGGCGCAACGCCGCCGAGCATTAACGCCAGTGCAATCAGCGCCGCCGCGAGCGAGCGTCGTACTATGTCCGGAGTTGTCCTCATCACGCCTTCTTGTCTAATGATCCTATTTGCTCCTGCTTTGGGCAAGCCGGTCAGTTTTTCCAGGCTGTCTATTCCCGACACTCTATCACTTTGGACGAATTCGCCGGGGCGAAGTTTCAGGCGCGAAGCCATGCCGGTGAATTCACGGTAAACCAACCACGAATTCTTCCTGAACGATCGTTTAGTTTGACGCGGCGCCTTTCTTGTTTCGCGTTCTGATTTCGTCCTAACCTGACAAGTCCGTCGTGGCCCCGAGGCGGTCGCTTTCGACCCTGCCCGACCGAGGAGAAATGATGAAGTTCGGAATTTTCATAGCCCCGTTCCACCGCGTCGGCGAGAACCCGACGCTCTGCTTCGAGCGCGATATGCAGTTGATCGAGTGGCTCGACCAGCTCGGCTACGAAGAGGCGTTTATCGGCGAGCATCATTCGTCGGGATGGGAAATAATCTCGTCGCCCGAAATTTTCATGGCAGTCGCCGCCACGCGCACCCGCCGCATCATGCTCGGCTCCGGCGTGGTCAGCATCCCGTATCATCACCCCTTCCACGTCGCGAACCGCTTCGCGCTACTCGACCATCTGACGCGCGGCCGCGTGATGCTTGGATGCGGTCCGGGCGCACTGGCCGCGGACGCGCACATGCAGGGCATCGATTCGACCACCCAGCGCAAGCGGATGGTAGAGGGCGTCAGCGCTATCCTTCGCCTGTTCAACGAACAGGGCAAGATTTCGATCGACGGGTCGTACTTCAAGCTCGTAGACGCGCACTTGCAGGTGAAGCCGTTTCAGCAGCCGCACATGCCGATCTTTGTCGCAAGCACGGTGTCGCCGTCGGGGATGGTAGCGGCGGGACAGCTCGGATGCGGCGTGCTGTCGGTCGCCTCGTACGCGCCGGGCGGCCTCGACGATCTGATGAAGCGCTGGGCGATGGCGGAAGAGTCGGCGGCCGAGAACGGCAAGACCGTTGACCGCAAAAACTGGCGGATGGTTTTTCCGATTCATCTCGCCGAGACGCGCGAACAGGCGATGAACGATATTCGCGACGGCGCCAACACGTGGATACGCGAATACTTTATCGACACGCTCGGCGCGCAGCTCCAGTTCGAGGAATATCCGAATCAGCCGGTCGAGGAGATGAATATCGATCGCATGAACGGGCGCGGCGGCATTATCGTCGGAACGCCCGACGACGCGATCGCGAGGATCAAGGAACTGCAACAGGCAACCGGCGGCTTCGGCGGAATCCTCGGGCTCGCGCACGAATGGACCACACGCGAAAAGACGCTGCACTCGTACGAGCTGTTCGCGCGCTACGTCGCGCCGCAGTTCCAGGGACAGGTCGCCGAGGGCGTCAAATACTCTAACGACTGGGCACGCGAAAATCGCGACCTGATGTTCGGCAAGGCGGTCGCAGGAATCATAACCGCGATGCAGGACTACGCCCAGCACAAAGTCGAGAAGGGCGAGCCGGTCCCTGACATGATGACCCAGCCGCTGACCCGCGTCCGCCCATAGCATGAGCGAGGATGTTCCGTTTGCGGTGCGTCGCGGCGAGTTGCTCGAGCGCGCGGTAGCGATTTTCTCGGCCGATGCGCGCTTTCCGGCGGGATGGCTCGAAGGCAGCCTCGCCGACGGTTCCGCGGACCCGTACTCGGATATCGATTTGCACCTTTGCGTCGTCGAGAACGCGTGGGACGCGGTATGGAATTCCCGGCGGAGTTTGATCGAACGAATCGCGCCAATCCTCGCGTCGCTCGATATTATGGGCGTTTTCGGCGTCGGCTGTCTGATCGAAGGACCCGTGAAGCTCGACGTCTTTTTCGAGCGGGAAAGTGGTCTGGCTTCGAGGCCGCGAATTGCGGTGAAGCGGCTGTGGGGCGCGGCGGAAATTTACGAGCGCTTCAAAATTGGCGACGACCTCGGCGACGCCGCAATCAAGCACGCGCTCGAGTTCAACGTGCTTGGATTTCTGCAGGGCGCGACCTGGCCGGTTAGAATTTTGGCGCGCGGGCAAATTGAGACATTTCTGTTCAACGAAATCCTGCTGGTCGAGACGGCGATCATGCCGCTGATGCTGCTGGAAACGGATCGGCGCGCGTTCCATCGCAACATGTTCACGCGAGCGAAGCTGCTGCCGTTTGCTCAGCGCGACGAATGTGCGCGGCTGGTCGATCGAATCGAAACGTCGGTGCACGCCGATCGCGATGCGATGCGCGACGTGCACATCGAAATTTTCCAAAAAATCTGCTATCTCGCGCGCGCCGCATTCGCGCGCTACAGTCTGGAGTTCCCGCCGCGCGTCGAAAATGAAATGGTCGCGTTCTTCAAACGGGAGTGGCCTCTATAGCCCTGCAAGGAGGAGATCATGGCTGATGACAGTCGTATGAGAAATCTGCGCATCGCGCTGATATTGGTTGGCGTGATTTTTATCTTCGGAATCTACCCGCTGATGATCATCTGGCCGTCGGGCTGGACGTGGCACACGGGTCACTCCGACTACCCGCTGATGATTGTCGGTATCTACGCGACCCTCGGTGTGTTCCTCATTATGGCGGCGCGCGACCCGCTCAATAACCTCACACTCATCTGGTTCACCGTCTGGTCGAGCATCGTCCACGCCGCGATCATGTTTATGCAGTCTTTCGAAATGCCCGAAAATCACGGCCACCTGATCGGCGACGTACCCGCCCTGATATTCGTCGCCGTATTGCTGGCGGTGCTGACTCCGCGCGGCGCGTTGGCGGAGCGACGGGTTGGATAGTCCGAGTCTTCGGTGCTACTCACAGTGCAATACGGCTCTAGAGGAGCACATTGATGGGCGCTCACGCCGAAATAGCCCGCGCGATTGATAATTACCGTGACAAGGTGGTCGCGCTCAGCCACGAAATCCACGAGCATCCTGAGCTCAGGTTCCAGGAAGTTTTCGCTGCCGGCCTGCTCACCAAGGCTGCGACCGAATTGGGGCTCGAGGTCGAGCGAGGGGTCGGCGGACTCGAGACCGCGTTTCGCGCCGAGTTCGGTGGCAAGGGTCCAACGGTCGCGATTCTCGCCGAGTACGACGCTCTCCCCAATGGCCATTCATGCGGCCACAACCTCATCGCCGGGGCCGCGCTCAGTGCGGTCGCGGGCTTGAAGAGCATCGCGAGCCTGCCGGGGCGAATCGTCTTTCTCGGCACGCCGGCCGAGGAAGGCGGCGGCGGGAAAATAATTCTGATCGACAAGGGCGCGCTCCGCGGCGTCGACGCGGCCATGATGGCGCATCCGACGGACGCGGAGTTCTGCACGATGCCCGCGCTCGCCACGCAGCATCTCAAGCTGACCTTTCATGGGCATGGCGCGCACGCTGCGCTGGCGCCGTGGGACGGCTCGAGCGCGCTGGCCGCGGTGATCCAGACTTTCCAGAGTGTCGATGCGATGCGGCTGCATCTGCGCGACGGCTCGCGCATCCACGGCATCATCACCGACGGCGGCCAGGCGGTGAATATCATCCCGGAACGTACTGAGTGCCTGTTCCTCGCGCGCGCCAAGACCAGCAAGTATGCGAGAGAGATCGGTGCGCGCGTGATCCGATGCGCCGAGGCCGCCGCGATGGCGACCGGGACGCGCGTCGAGGCTGTCGTCGAAGGCGGCTACAAGAACCTGATCAACAATCTCAGCATGGCACATCGTTACGCGGCCCATAGCGAGGCGCTCGGCGCAAAATCCGTCGAGGCGCCGGAGAACACGCCCACCGGCAGCACCGACATGGGCGACATCAGTCACGTGATGCCGGCGATACATCCGTCGTTCGCGATTTCGCGCCACGGCGAGGGAAACTGCCACGAAGACGCGTTCGTCGCGCACGCCGACTCAAAACGCGGCTACGACGCGATGATTCGAGTCGCGAAGGCGATGGCGATGACGGCGTACGATTTGCTCGCGGAGCCGAACTTGCTGGCGTCAGCAAAAAAAGAATTCGAAGCGCGCAAAGAGAGCTGACGGTCTGTATCGGCGGGCGTGGCGCTAGTGACAGCCGCAGCCGCAGCCGCCACCGCAACATCCGCCGCCTGTGAAACCATTCGACGTGCCCGAATCGGCCATCGCGGACGCGACCGCTGCCGCGCTGTCGCCGTCGCTGCGGCGCGCCGCGAACGTGGACATCTCGCGCGTCAGCTTCGAGCCGTGACAATTCGGGCATTGCGCGCCGCCGTCACCGGGGCGAACGAATGCCTCGAACGAGCGGTCGCAGTTGGCGCATCGGTACTCGTAGATCGGCATGGTTCTCTACTCGGCGGGCGGCTGCGCGTATTCAACCAGCACGCCGCGCGTGGCCTTGGGATGCAGGAAGCAGATCATGCCCGCCAGGCCGTGACGCGGCTTCTGATCGATGAGCTGGATTCCCTTGGCGCGCGCAGCGTCCAGCTCACGTGCGACGTCGTCAGTTTCGAAGCATACGTGATGCAGGCCGCCGCCGCGCCGCGCGAGGAATTTGCCCACGGCGTTGTCGGAATCGAGCGGCTCGAGCAGTTCGATCTCGCTCTCGCCCGCCTTGAGCAGCGCGGCGCGAACGCCTTGCTCTTCAATCGTGGCGCTCTTGGTGAATTGCAGGCCGAGCGTGTCGCGCCAGAATTTCAACCCCGCGTCGAGACTAGGCACGACGACGCCGACATGATGAATCTTCTTGAGCATCGAGCTGCTGGTTACCGCTGATGATCGAGGCACAGCGAGCGCTGCAGCTTGTCCCACCTGACCTTCATGTCTTCCGAACCCAGGGTCGGATGCTCGGCGCGCGTTTGCGCCAGCTTGCTGCATGCGCCCTGCGTATTGCCCTGCTCGTTGTAGACCACGGCGAGCTGGTACTTCGCCTCGTACCACAGCGGGTCGGACTCGGCCGCCGTGTTCTCGACGGCGGTCCACAGATTGACCGCGTCCTTCCAGTCCTTCTTGGATTGCGCTCGACGGGCAAGACCCGCGTTCGCATCGGGCGACGCCGGGTCAGCCTTCACTACTTGCTCGAAGATCTTGTCCGCCTCGTCGTCCTGGCCGTTAGCCTGCAGAGCCTGAGCGTAGATCGACAGTGTACCAGTCAAATTCTTGACCGGAATCTTGCCCGACGCTGCCATGTCCGCGAAAAACTTGTACGCGGTGGCGGTCAATTTCGCGTTGGCGTGATATGACTTCTCGTCGTTATTATCCTTGGCGGCCAACGCGGTCTTCCAGAAATCGATTCCAAGTCCCTTGATGAAATCGCCCTTGGCCACGTCCCCGTGGCTGCGTTCGACGAGTGCGGCAACGTCGGTGTTAACCTCGTCGTACTTGCCGAGATGGTCGAGCGCCGTGATGCGCCATTCGACGACGTCCGGGAATTTCGCGCTCATCATCGGGTAATTCGATTCGTAACCGACAAGCAGTGGCGCGACTTGCGCGTAATCGACATGGTCCGGGTCTTCTTCGAGGATCGAGGCGAGCATGTAGGTCGCTTCGCCGCGAATCTCGCGCACCGCCTTCTTGGCAGCCGGTGTACTAGCTGATCGCTCCGCTTCGGCCCCCATCTTGATCGATTCGTTCAGATTGTCGAGCGCCGCTTTTTTGAGCTGCTCGGTATCGACCTTGGGTCCCTTGTTGTCCTTGGCGCTGGCACCCAGGAGCTGCTTGTAGTAGCACTCCGCGGCCTTGAACTTGGCGGTGAAGGTGAACTCGGGATCGCCCTTGACCTGAGAATACATCTGCGCAGCTTCGACGAACTTGCCCTGCCGCTGCAGGCGGTCTGCGAGCTGCACGCGCATCTCGGCGGCATGCTCACCGTTGGGATCTTTTTGCAGGTAGTCCTGCGCGTCCTTCACCCACTGATCTTCCAGCGCGGTATCCTTTTGACCGCTCTGTTCCCATCGGTTATGCGCGAGGCTGAACTTCAGGTACTCGGCCCATTGCGCGTCGCCGCCGCCACCGGCTGCGATCTTGCTGAGCATCGCCTCGACCAGGTCGTAGCGCTTCTCGCGCAGATAGATGTCGGCGGCGAACTTGTAGGCCTTGGGATACTTTCCGCTGGCTCCAGCCTCGGCATAGTACTTCGCCGCGTTGGCTTCATCCTTGCGCGAGAGCAAGACCGCGGCGAGTAGCCATTTCTCGAACGGGTCGTTCGAGTTGCCGAATTCCTCGACCGCGTTGGTCGGGAACTTGGACGCCGCCGCTACATCGACTGCCCATCCTTCCTTGTCGTTCTCCTTGGACTTCATCAAGTCGATGATTTGCTTATGATAGGCCGCCTTCTTGGCCGGATCGCTGGTGGCGCGCTCGGCGCTGAACAGGGTCTGCAACTGAAGCATGAACTGGCCCGAGCCGGCATGCCCACCGGGCTCAGTTGGGAGAGTCTTGGCGGCTTCCTCCGCATTACCCATCTTGGCGTAAGTCGTTGAGAGTCCCTGGCGCGCTGCGGCGTATTGCTGCGTGCCGCTGCCGTCGTCCATTATTTTCTTGAAGTCGTTGATCGCGTTGTTGTATTCGTTGCGATCGAACTTGCCCAACTCGCGCTCGCAGTAGGCGCGGCCGAGGGTGTTTTCGCGAATCAGGTTGGGATCGGGCATCGCGAGCATGCTCGCAGTGAAGCCATCAATCGATTGGTTGAGCAGTTTCTTCGATTGCTCGGCGTTATCGTCGAACAGAGTGGTCGCAGCCGTGAACCGCAGCCAGGCAAGCGGATACGCGGCGCGCAAGGCCAACTGCTCAGGCTGGTCGTAGTCGCATTGCCCGCCACTGTCGATCTGCGCGATGCAATCGTCCTTCTTCTTGGAATAGGCTGCTTGCATCCGATCGAGCATCGACTCGAGCTGATGGAAGATCGGGATCAGCGCGCCCTTGTCCACCTTGCCGCTCGAAGTGAGCTTGGCAAAGGTGCCCTCGGCGTTGTCGAGCCGGCTGATCACCTGGTCTGCAGTCGACGCGTTGGACTCGGCCGACGACATCTGGCCCGAGAGGCTCGAAAGCTCTCCTTCGAGCTGCCCGGCGCTCTGCGCGGCCGCCATGCTGGCGGTGAAAGCGAGCGCAAAAAACGCGGTTAACATCGCCGTCAGACGATGCGAAAAAAGCGGACGTTTCATTTGTCTAATCCCCAAATACTGTTCCCCGGGAAATTGTGGCCTTAACTAAGGATAATGCGGCGATAACGTCAAGCGAGCTCCAATACTCGCGCAACTTCAGGGACGCTGGCAAGCGAGCAAATCCTGGCGGTGCGGCCCGCAATCGAGGGCGCGGCCTGCCGGTCCTCGCGATCGATCAGCACCGCGGCCAGCCCGAGCGCCGCGGCCGGTGCGAAATCGAGATGCTCCGAGTCGCCGATATGCATCGCGTCGTGCTCAGTAACGCCGGCGCGCGAAAGAGCGGCGGCGAACGCCTCGCGCCGCGGCTTGGCGTAGCCGGCCTCGGACGAAATCGTTATCGAGTCGAAGTAACGGGTCTGGTCGAGGCCGTCGAGAATTCGATACAGGCGATAGTCGAAGTTGGAGATCACGCCGAGGTTGAGTCCATCGCTCTTTAGACGTTGGAGCATCGGCGCGGCTTCACGGTCCGCAATCCAATGAGCGGGATCGGCGAAATGGGCAAACAGGGCGTCGAAGTACGCGTCGAAGTCGGGAAATTTGCCCAGCGGCGCGAAGGTTTCGCCGACGCGATTCCGCCACCATCCCCGCTCGAGGCGCCGAAGCTGGTCGTGGCGAAGCCCGCGTCCGAAGGCCAAACCGGGCGCCGCACCGAAAACGCGGCGAAAACTCGCGGCGACGGCCTCCTCGGGCGCGTCGAGCCCGAAATCCCGCGCCAGGCGGGCGTAGGTGCGTCCGACAGGCTCGCGCGCCTCGAACAGCGTCCCGGCGGCATCGAAGAATGCGGCGCGGATCAAGAAATGCGAACCCTCACGGAGTTTCGTTTTTCACCGGCAGCGGCGCCTGCTCTTCGCCCGCAGGATCGCGGCGGGCCCACCAGAAGATGTCGCACAGAGCGCCGCATGCGGCGAGATAAATTTTGGGCGGTTCGACATGCGTCGAGGGCGGCGAGTAATCGGGAGCGCCGGTTTTGCTTTCGTGGTCGCGAAGCATGACGGGAGAAATGGTAGCTGATTCGGTAAATGTGGGAAATCGCGCCGAGAGTCGAACTGCTCGTTACACGGCGCGGAGTTCGGTTGAAATGTCGCCGCGGGTCGCGAGCGTTGCCGGGATGAAGCCGCTGGCCGCCCCAATAAGTGCGGCGATCAGAAAGCTGTAAACGACCATTCGCGGTTCCAGCGTCATCGCCAGCGCCAGCGGACCGAGCGCTCCGGAGACTCGCGGCAAGAGATCGAAGCCCAGCAGTGCGAGCACGCACCCGAGCGCGCCCCCCGTCACCCCGACTATCAGGCCCTCGACCAGAATCCGCAGTATGATCGAGTTGCGCGTGAATCCAATCGCGCGCATCACCGCCATCTCGTGGCGCCGCTCGCGCACCCCCATCGCAGCCGTGTTGGCGGCGACCAGCGCGATCGTGAACATCACGATCGCCGCGAGAAATTTCGCGCCGTTAAGCATCAGGCTCAGGTTGCTCCCGATCTGGTTCTTGATCAGCGCCACTTCGGTTTCCGTAGAGGTTTCGTACTGCGAATTAGCGAACATCTCGTCGATCGCCGCGATAACTTCAGGCGATGATTTCGAGCTGTCCACCTTGACCCAGAACAGGTTGGCAGTGCCGGGCCGGCCGAGCAGTTCTTCCATGTAGTCGCGGCGGAAAATAATGCGAGGGCCGGCTGCATCCTCGTTCAGCACGCCGACGATTGTCAATTGCAGATCGACTGGATACATCGTACCCCGCAACATGATCGTTTGGCCGACTTTCCAGCGGTAAACCTTCATCAGGTTGGTCGCGACCAGCGCCGCGGTGCGCATGCTCTCGAATTCGTGTTCGGTTTCCGCGCTGACATCCCAATCGGGAAAAATGTCGCGGATATGGTCGTCATCGACCGCGAGCACGCCCAGCTGCTGGTTCGGATCCTGGTAAGTTGCGAGGAAGACGCTGTAGGCCGCGACGGCCTGCACGTGCGGCAGGGTTTCGATTCGCCGACGGTAAGACTCGGGCAGCATGTAGAGCAGGCTGGCCTTGCTATGGCAGATGAGGCGCAGCGAGTTGGCGCGGTCGCGCAACACCTGGTTGAGCAGACCGGGCAGGCTGATAAGCGACGCGAAGATGAACACCGAGACGGTGATCGACAGCATGGTAAGAATCGTGCGGCGCTTGTTGCGGGTGAGGTTTCGGAGCACGAGGGACAGGTAGTTCATGGCGCGAGCTTAATTGTAGTGAAACCGCCTTGGGTTTGCAGGGGTGACCGGCTCGTCGATCCTGACCTCTCATTGTCTTGGGAGAGGTTGGGATCCGGACGGGGAAGGGTTAGATCAAAAGCGCGCCGCGGAAGGGTTCGTCCCTCGGAGGCGGAAATTGGAGCAGGTTGATCGCCCATTTGCGGGCCTGGCGCAGCGCGTCTTCAGCGCGGCGGAAGATTCTTTCGCGATACATTACGGACCATACGTACGCGTCGACTGACGGCTCGTCGCCGAGCGTGATGTCCAGCATCCAGTCCTCGAGCTGCGGACCACAAATCAGCAGGCGCACCACGCGCCCGTGATCGATTACGATTCCGCGCGCCTCGCGCGGGATGCGAAACTCGTCCTTGACCCGCTTGATTACGTTGGCCGGCGCGTGCTGCTCGGTCATCGCGACGTAGGCCCAATCGCCCTGCGGCGGATTGGCTTCGCGCGCGATGCGAAGGTTGTTGTCGGTCAAGTCTTCCTTGGCGCGGTCCTGGTCGTAGTCGCGCGCGACCTGGTAAAAGGCCATCGCGACCGGCAACTGCGGCATCTCGGTTTCGGACCTGGCCCGCTTGGGTTTCTTGAAGGTGGTTTCGACCCACCAGCGATTTTCGACGGTTGGCTTTTGCGGCATCAGGCGACCCGCCGGGATTTGCGCGAGGCGATGCGCGTGGTGCGTCGCGATTTTCGTGCGACCGAAATGCGCGCGCCGCGCTTGCGGACGCGATTTGCGGCGCGGCGAGCGCTCGAGATTCCGGCGCGGATGCGCGAGCGCGCGGCGCCGCGGCCGCTGGTGGACTTGAGCCCGCGCCTCATCCGGCGCGAGAACAAATCGGCCTTGCGCTCCGGGTCGCTCCAAAAAATGAAGTGGCCCATCTCGTGATAGATCATCTGGATCCACATCCGCTCGCTGAAATAGACGCGGCCACGCTTCCAGTTTTCAGGATGGACGAGATGGATGCGGCCGTCTTCGTAGGTGCGGCCGGCGGTTTTGCCCCAATCGATATACTCGAACCATTCGATGCGCGGGCGGCGCACGTTGAAGTACCGGCACATCGACGAGATGGCGCGATTGAAATGCGCGGCGCGATGGCCGCGGAAAAATTCGGCGAGGTTGCGATCGATTTCGCGCCGATGAGCGACAGGAGGAACAATCATTCGCACAAGCAGGCGACCTCCGGGAACAAATGCTGACCAAGTAATGCGATCATACGGAGGCTCGTTCGTCAGAGTCAAACAAAGTCGGTGAAATGCCGGTTTATACCGATGTTTGATCATTCCATAAGTTCGAAACCGCCCGTCAGGAACGAGGTTGGCGCGCCTTGCCGGATCAAGGCTAACCGAGCGTACCGGAGGCTTTCAGCCGCGCGATTTCGTCCCAGGTCAGGCCGATTTCGAGCGCGACTTCCTCCGTATGCTGACCTATTTCGGGCGCGGGACGGTGGGGCGTTTTGTTGGCGTCGCCGAACTCGACGGGACTGTTCACGACGCGACATCCGGGAATGTTCGGGTGATCCACGGCGGCGAAAGCGCCGATCGCTTCGGCTTGCGGATCGTCGAGCACTTCGTCGTCGGTGCGCACAGGCGCCCAGACGAGATCGTGTCGATCGAAAATCGGAGCCCATTCGTCCGAGGTTCGGACGGCGACGGCGCGATCTATTTCATCGGTTAGCGCGGCGCAGTTTTGCGCGCGCGCAGCGGAATCCTTGAAGCGGGGATCGTTTTGCCAATTTGATTTGTCCAGCGCGCGGCAGAAATCCGGCCAATGGCGATCGCTCTGGATCATCACGAAGTAGATCCAGCGCGCGTCGGCGCATCGGTAGGAGCTCCACAGCGGATTCACGCGTTCCGTGCGCGCCTCGGAATGCGGCGAGCGGCCGGTCATGAGTCCGACGGTGAGATCGGAGGCGTTCATCCACAGGCCCATCGAGAACAGCGAGATGTTGACCTCGCGGCCGCGACCGGTGCGCTCGCGCGCGAGCAGTGCGGCGGAGATTGCACCTGCCAGGCCGAGGCCGACGGCATGATCGATCATCGCCGGCCGCTGCGCGGGCGGCGACTGCCCGGGCTCGGCAATCGTCGCCATCAGCCCCGAGCGCGCCCACGCGGCGGCGTAGTCGTACGCGGGACGATTGCGGTCGGGGCCGCGATGCCCGTAGCCGTTGATCGATCCATAGATGAGGCGCGGATTTTTCGCCGATAGCGTCGCGTAGTCGAGTTTCATCCTCTCGATGGCGTCGAGGCGCAGGCTGGTGACGAAGACGTCGGCGTGTTCGATGAGCTTGAGTGCGAAGGCGTGACCGCCCGGCGTGCGCAGGTCAACGGCGACGGACCGCTTGTTGCGATTGTCGAGTTCGAACGGCGGACGGATGCGCGCGTTGGGATCACCCATCGTGCGCGTGACGAAGCCGCGAATCGGATCGCCGGTGGTAGGGTCTTCGAGCTTGATGACGTCGGCGCCCCAATCGCCGAGCACGGCGGTGGTGGAGGGGCCGGCGACCCACATCGCGACTTCGACGACCTTTACTCCTTGTAGTGGAAGATCCATAGGAACTTTATCTTAATGAAACCCTCCGTGGGTTTCATACTTCCT
>Ga0074046_10000088_pt1 | contig 74535 bp, 68 predicted proteins | sample BogForMeECP23OM3_FD_94441 | JGI IMG/M metagenome (GOLD analysis project Ga0074046, IMG submission 94441) | Bog forest soil microbial communities from Calvert Island, British Columbia, Canada - Bog Forest MetaG ECP23OM3 | ecosystem: Environmental > Terrestrial > Soil > Wetlands ... | reverse complement strand
CGGCTCAGTTCTTTCCTGCTCAATCCCGTTCTCCCCAATCTCGGTTCCTCCTCACCAACGGAACTCTAAAAGGGGACACTTCTACTGTGGTCCCATGGGGACATTTTTAATGTGGTTCAACAGTGCCCATAGAGCAAGGTGTCATAGCCCAGAAATGTCCCCTGGTTGTGGTTTCACCGCTGAACCTCTGTGTCCCCTGTGGAGGAAGTTTTTTCGGTTCACAGCCGAGTGGCAGGGTGAGGGACGGCCACACTAGGCACGCTGGCTTTCAGGAACTCGACCGCCCACTGCGGACGCACACAAAACCTACCCAAGTTGGCGGGGATCACAACCGCATCGCCCTTGGCGAATGTCACCGGATCGCGGCCTTGCGCCTCGACGACTCCGCAGCCCTCGAGGCCAACCACAATCTGCACGGAAGTTTTTCCGGAATCGTCTTTTCCGCCGTCACCTGAAGAAGTCGAGAACTCCTGCGGCTGTTTCAATTCAAAGAGCTCCACGGTGAAGTAGGGTGCGGCAATCATCGAGGACAGGCGGCTCTTACCACCATGAATGCCAACCGGCGCGGGACGAATCACTTTGCCGGAGGCCGTGTGCTCCTTCGCCGAGGCGAGACCGCGCTCCAGATGCAGTGGGCGCGGACGTCCGTAGTCGTAGAGACGATAGGTGGTGTCGGATTGCTGCTGCGTTTCCACGATGACGGAGCCGGGACCCAGAGTATGCACCGTACCGCCGGCGACGTAAATCATTTCTCCCTGATAGACGTTGATCCAGTTGAGCAGCTCTTCGGCGCGATTCTCATGGATGGATTGCTCGAACTGCGCGGCTGTGACGCCCGGCTTCAAGCCGAGTGCGATCTGCGCTCCAGGCTTGGCGTGGGCCACGTACCAGCATTCGGTTTTGCCCCAGGGCTCGCCGAAGCGCTGCGCCGTGGCGTCATCGGGGTGCACCTGGACGGAAAGCTTTTCTTCGGGAAACAGAAACTTCAGCAGCAGCGGAAAGCGGTGAGGGTCGCGGGCCGCCGTGCCTACAAGTTCGGCGCCGAATTCCTTGCTCAGATCCGCTAGCGATCGCCTCGCCAGCGGCCCGTTCGCGACCACGCAGTTGTCGCCGGTGAGCCAGGCTTCTCCGATGCGTTCGTTGAATTTGTGGTTGGGATAGATCGCAGATAGATCGAGCGTCCCCCACGGGCGGGGGTCGAAGGCAGGCTGCATCAGGAGTGGGTAGAGTTGGGTCATGAAATACAGCAGCCGTCTAAGCGACTCGGCGCTTTCTAAGAGCTTAAACCATCGATGGGAAAACGCTCGTTGCTTCAGGCCCTCGAAAATCAAAGGTCCGTTGAATTACCGACGATAATCGGCCTATTATCTTTAGTGGCAGTCCCAACACCATGAGCCGTTTGCAATCTTGCGCCACGTTTTTTCTTTTGCTTCTACTAGCCCCCCCTCCTTCCTTCGCGCAGCAGCAGTTTTTTCCCAGTGGCGTATTTGGTGAAAAACCGCCGCTCGACAAAGGAACTGCCAGATGGTATTCAAGTCAGCTTCGCGCACTCGACGAGCCCTCACTCTGGGAGCTCTCCAAGACGGAAAGCCGCCAAAGCTACAGGCTCTTGTGGCTGCGCACATGGGACAACCCCATATCTATACGATTTGACGTTAACGATGACGGCGCTGGACAACTCGTTACCAAGATGTCGAATGGGACCGGCGGGTATGATCCCGGCGAGCTAGCCTTAGATCGTACTCGGCAACTAACGAAGGAACAGGTTGCCAGTCTGCTATTCAAGATTGAAACAGCGGAGTTCTGGGGACTTCCAACCAATAAAACCTCAGGCGGCAGAGACGGGGCGAGGTGGATCATTGAAGGAGTCCGTCGAGGCCAATACCACGTCGTTGACAGATGGTCGCCAGATTCAGGGCCTGTTCGGGACGTTGGTCTATACCTTATGCACCTTACTGATCTCGATATCCCCGCCAACAAGGTGTACTAAGGCTTTCCTCTCTATCGCGGGATACCTCAGAAACGACAGCCTACGAATTCCATTTCTTGTGTCCTTACAGCCCACCAAAGAACTTCCGCATACGCTCGAGCCCGCGGTCGAGTTCGGCCACCGACGTCGCATAGGAAATCCGAATGTGGTCCTTAGTGCCGAATCCTTCTCCGGGAACGGTGGCGACGTGCTTCTCGCGCAGGAGCTTACTGGCGATGTCGGAGGCGGTGTTCATTCCGCTGCGTCCGAAAAATGCCGAGATGTTGGCATAAGCATAGAACGCGCCTTCGGGCAGCGCGCATTTCACTCCAGGAATGGAGCGCAGTCCTTTCACCACGTGATCGCGCAGCTTGATGTACTCCAGACGCATGTCTTCCACGCATTGTTGCTGCCCACGGAGAGCCGTGATCGCCGCTTTCTGCACGATCGATGTCGGGTTCGACGTGGATTGGCTCTGCAGCTTCTGCACCGCGGTGAGGATGGGCGCGGGGCCGAGCGTGAATCCCAAACGCCAGCCGGTCATGGCATAAGTCTTGGATAGTGAACCCACGACGATGAAGTGATCGCGATACTCGCGCAATGAACCTACCGAAAAGCGTCTGCCGGTGTAGTTCAAATAAACGTAGCACTCATCGGAAAGCACCCAAATACCGTGCTGGTGGGCGAGTTGGACGACCGCGGTCATGTCTTCCGGGCTCATCACGGCTCCCGAAGGATTCGATGGTGAATTCAGGATGATGAGCTTGGTCTTCGGCGACATCAGTTTTTCGACCATAGCGGCGGTGACGCGAAAGCCCTGCGATTCGTCGCTGTGGAGTAGTACGGGATTGCCTCCGGCGTAGCGCACCATGTCCTTGAATGAGACCCAGTAGGGGACGGGAAGAATCACCTCGTCGCCATGATCGACGAGCACGGAGATGACGTTGAACAGCGCATGTTTGCCGCCGACCGAAGCCGCAGCTTCTTCACGCCGGTAATCGGAGTCGAAGTCCACGGCGTGACGGTGGACGATGGCGTCTTTCAGTTCGGTGGTGCCGCCAACGGCGGTGTACTTGGAAAAATTGGAGTGAATGGCGCCGATCGCGGCTTCCTTGATGTGCTGCGGTGTCGCGAAGTGAGGCTCGCCGGCGCCGAAATCGACTACATCAATCCCCTGTTGGCGCAACTTGTCGGCCTCGGCCACCACCGCCATGGTTGCGGAGGGTTCGATGCGGTTGATGCGTTCCGTCAGGCGGACGGAGTTGGTAATGGGGGTCACGACTGCGCTCATGTCTAACGCCTCGAATTGATTATGCTCAGGTTTTCTTCTTTCTGGATCTACTCTTGCCCTCGGAAGACGCTTTGCCCGCGAGTTCGTCGCCGCTAGTGAATTTGTGGGCGACATCCATTTTCTCACGAACTTTTTGCGCGACAAGTTCAGGCACCAGGCAGTCGATCGATCCGCCGAGCTGCGCCACTTCGCGTACCAGACGCGAACTCAGGTACGAATACTTTTCGGCGGGCATCATGAACACGGTCTCCAGACTGGGCTGGAGTTTGCGGTTCATCAGGGCCATCTGAAGTTCGTATTCGTAGTCGCTGATGGCGCGAATCCCGCGCAGGATGGCCTGGGCGTCGAGCCGCAAGGCGTAGTCCACGGTGAGGCCGTCGAAAGTGTCGACCGAAACGTTGTCAAAGCCAGCGGTCGTTATCATTGCTTCCAGCATCTTGCGACGATCCGCCACGCTGAACAACGGGTCTTTTTCGGGATTGCGAAGAATGGCGACCACCAGTTCGTCGAAGATCTTGCTGCCGCGTTCGATCAGGTCAAGATGTCCGTTGGTAGGAGGGTCGAATGATCCGGGATAGATGGCTTTGATGCGCTTCACTGGGCCCTCGGTTGACGACAAGGTCAACGAAAGGAGGATTGTATGCGGGGGGAAGTGGGAATGGCAATCGGGGGGGTGGGGGCGTATCGTACGGTTCTAGGTAGTATGATTGCCGTGACCGCCTGTGGTCATGAAGCTCTGATGAGCCAGTAAATGCTCACGAGAATTGCTGAGTGGTCGAGCGTTCTGGGCGCGCTGCTCGGTGCCGCCGGTCTGATATACAGCATTCTTGCGTTCCGAGCGGCTAAGGGGGCGAAGCAAAGCGCGGACGAAGCGCGGCGAGACGTGCGGAGCCTCGTGGCCGCTGATAAATTCCACCATCTGAATGCCAGCGCGTCGGAGCTTTTCAGCCATATCGAGCACGAAAATCTGGCTGTGGCCTCCTTCCTGGCGAGAGATCTTCGGTTTGAGATCAACGGCGCAATCACACGGTGGGAGTTCTTGGATTCTGCCACTAAAGAACGCTTTCGGGAGGCCAGCCGTCTTACCCAACAAGTCGGAGAATTCATGCGGAGCAAGGATCAGTTGGATGCTAAGGACAAAGCCAAAGTGCTCAAGAAGTGCGACGCAATTCTGGCCATCCTGTCTGGAGAATCGGGTAAAATACAGTCTGGGCTAGAGGGTGGGGGTGAGTCATGAAGGCCGATCCATCTGAGTACAAAGAGGTCATTAAGAGGCTGTTAGAGAAGACTCGCCAGCGAAAAGTGGACTGGGAGCAGACCTCATTCATGGACAGCTTCCGATGTACTCTCGCTGCTGCGGACGCGGACTCCTTCTCGTTCACGGTGTTCGGCGATGAAGGCGGCTTGGGGCTGCGTATGTCCGATCAAGACAATACCACCATCTTTATCGCCAGATCCAATGACCTACCAACATCTCCCGCAGAAGAGGAAGTATCCAACATGATTGAAGAAATATACGGGCTTGCACGTCGCCAAGCCCTGAAAATCGACCGCAAGCTGGTTGCGGTCGCAGATCTATTGGACCGAGTTTAGCCAACCCGAACTAGCTTTATCGCCGTGCCGGCACCTTCGTTACTTCCGCCATTGCTGCAATCGTCGTAACCCGCCCCTGCGTTCCAGTAGCTTGCGCCGGAACCGCAGCCGGGCCCGGTCCCGCCGCTGCCGGGATCAGTCCCAGCGCTTTGCGCACTTCGGCATCGAGCTTGGCCATGGTGTCTTTGTTTTCTTTCAGGAAGGCGCGCGCGTTCTCCCGTCCCTGCCCAATGCGCTCGCCTTTGTAGCTGAACCACGAGCCCGACTTCTCCAGGATGTTGCTGTTGACCGCCAGATCGAGCAGGTCGCCTTCGCGCGAAATGCCTTCGCCATAGAGAATATCGAACTCGGCCTCGCGGAAGGGCGCAGCTACCTTGTTCTTCACGACTTTGACGCGGGTACGCGAGCCCGTGACCACGTCTCCTTCTTTGATGGCTGCAATGCGGCGGATATCAATGCGCACCGACGAATAAAACTTCAGTGCGCGCCCGCCCGTCGTGGTTTCCGGGTTGCCGAACATCACGCCGATTTTTTCGCGGATCTGGTTGATGAAAATCAGGCAGGTACGCGACTTGGCCACCGTGCCGGTGAGCTTGCGCAACGCCTGCGACATGAGACGCGCCTGCAACCCCATGTGGCTGTCGCCCATTTCGCCGTCGAGTTCGGCCTTGGGGACTAGAGCCGCGACCGAATCCACCACTAGCACATCGATCGAGTTCGAGCGCACCAGGGCTTCCGTGATTTCGAGCGCCTGCTCGCCATAGTCGGGTTGCGAGACTAAAAGGTTGTCGACGTCCACGCCGAGTTTTTTGGCATAGCCGGGATCGAGTGCGTGCTCGGCATCGACGAAAGCCGCCATGCCTCCAGCTTTTTGCGCCTCGGCTATGACTTGCAGGGCAATTGTGGTTTTGCCGGAAGATTCCGGGCCGAAGATTTCCACCACGCGGCCGCGCGGCACTCCACCCACGCCCAGCGCGGCATCGAACGAAATCGCGCCCGTGGAAATCACTGCGATCGGGACGATCGCTTCTTTCGATCCCAACCGCATGATGGAACCTTTGCCAAACTGTTTTTCAATTTGCGCGAACGCGAGTTCAATTGCCTTGCTGCGCTCACTGTTCCGATCTTCTGCTCGGCTACGCTCTTCGGCCATGATGGCTGCTCCTCAGTTTATCGATTCTGGAATCTGAGCCTACACCCGCGGGCTGGAGCGTGAAGTGTTGGCGGTCACATCCGTTTTGGTCAGTTTAGCATGAAGCGAAGAAAAGGCGAAGTGCAGAGGTGGCAGCCGTGGTTCGGGCGGAGCGCCCAGGAATCCACGGAGACACTGAGGCACGGAGAAGGTCAAAGAACTCTTCCTGTGACCTCCTCCGTGCCTCCGTGGTAAGAGGTTTCTTGCTAGACTCGCGGTATGGGCAAGGACACTCGAAACGGCAAGGGCGCCGAACGAGGCACGACCCCGGGCGGCCCGTTCCTCTATCTGGTCGCCACGCCCATCGGCAACCTTGAAGACATCACGTTGCGCGCCCTGCGCGTGCTCAAAGAAGTGGACCTGATCGCCTGTGAAGATACGCGCCAGACCTTAAAGTTACTCAGTCATTACGGCATTCAGACGCGGCTGGTCAGCTATCACGAGCACAACGAGATGACGAAGGCCGCAGAGTTGGTCGTCGACCTCGAAGGCGGCGCGAGGATTGCGCTAGTGAGCGACGCGGGCATGCCCGGCATTTCCGACCCCGGATTTCGACTGATCGCGCTCGCCATCCGCCATCATGTGCCCGTGGTGCCGATTCCGGGAGCGTCGGCATTTCTGGCCGCGCTGGTAGCCAGCGGCCTGCCCACCGACTCGTTTCGCTTCAGTGGTTTTCTCCCCGCCCAGGGCGGACAGCGCCGTAAATTGCTCGAGAGCATAAAAGATTCTCCGCGCACACAGGTGTTCTATGAAGCCCCGCACCGGCTTCTGGAAACCCTGGCAGACGTGGTCGAGGTTCTTGGAGAAGCTCGCCACGTGGTGGTCGCGCGCGAAGTAACGAAGATTCACGAAGAATTTCTGCGTGGGCGCGCCGGAGAAATTCTCCAACAACTCAAAGCCCGCGGAGATGTCAAAGGCGAAATCACACTGCTCATCGCCAAAGCTGAGGAGGGAGCGGCGCCGGCCGTGTCCGAAACCGTAAGCCTCGCCCAGCGGGTACGGGAAATCATGGCCGAGGAAAAGGCAAACGAAAAATCCGCGTTGAAAAAAGTCGCCAAAGAGCGCGGGATTGGGAAGAGCGAGGCGTACCGGGAGTGGCAGCAGCGCAAGTAATTCCTATTTGCCCGCCAACTCTTTCTTCACCGCCTCGCTAACGACCTTCCCATCCACGCGCACTCCAGCGGCGGCGAAGCGGGCCATGGCGGCTTTCATTACCGTTCCCATGTCTTTCATCGTTAGTGGACCGGTCATCTCGGCCATTGCGGCTCGCACTCCGTCTACGATTTCTTCTTCGCCCGCCGCTTTGGGCAGATAGGTTTCGATCAGCTTGATTTCGGCGGCTTCCTTGTCGGCCATCTCCTGGCGTCCGCCCTTGGTGAACTGCTCGACCGAGTCTTTGCGCTGCTTGATCAGCGTCGAGAGCACTTGCTGCGATTCTTTGTCGTCGAGCGGCGCCATCTTGTCGATTTCGCGGTTCTTGAGCGCGGTTTTGACCATGCGCAGGCAGGAGAGCCGCTGCTCTTCGCGCGCCTTCATGGCCGCGACAATGTCTTTTTGGATCTGGTCGATAAGAGGCATGAGGGGATTATAGAACGCTGCGAGCTACGAGCGACCTGGTTGCCCGAAGCTCGGAGCTCGTGGCTCGCAGCCTTCGTCTGTAATCCACTCTTTCCGAATGCACAGCTTTTCGCATATTCTGAGTTTGTCTCATGCTCAAGAAAAATCGCCTCTTCACTCCCGGACCAACCCCTCTCCTGCCGCCAGCGCAGATGGCGATGGCATCCTATGGCGCGCACCATCGCACTGCCGAGTTTCGCGCTCTGTTCACGCGCGTTTTGGCCGACGTGAAGGAGTTCATCGGTACGAAGAACGATGTGCTGGTGCTGACCTCATCAGGCACGGGTTTCATGGAAGCCTCGGTCTCGAACCTGACTTCTCCCGGCGACCGCGTGTTGGTGTTGACTGCTGGCAAGTTCGGCGAGCGCTGGGTCTCGCTGGCCAAGGCCTTTGGCTGCGACGTCGAAACCGTGACCGCTCCCTATGGCGAAACATTTTCACCCGACGAACTGCGCCGCAAGCTGACGCCTGAGATCCGTTGCGTCTACGTGCAGGCGACCGAAAGTTCCACCGGGACGCGGCATGACGTGGAGGCAATCGCAAAACTGATACGGGCTTTGCCTGATACTTTGCTAATCGTCGATGCCATCACCGGCCTCGGCACAACCCATCTCGATGTGGACGCGTGGGGCATCGACATCATCCTCGGAGGTTCACAAAAGGCGCTGATGATCCCTCCTGGATTGGCCTATGGCGCCATCAGCGAGCGCGCCTGGCAGCGCATGGAGCGGACGAAGTCTCCGCGGTTTTACTTCGATTTGCGCAAGGAACGGAAAGCGGCAGCCAAGGCCGAGACCTCATCCACGCCCGCAACCGCCCTCTTTGCCGGACTGGCGGCGTCGCTCGATTACGTACGCCAAATGGGTAACGGAAATCTCCAGGCTGGCCGCGACGCGCTGATTGCGAATGCGGAACTGTGCGCGGCCATGACACGGGCCGGCGTAGAAGCGCTGGGACTGAAGCTATTCGCGCCAAGTTCTCCGGCGGCGGCGCTGACGGCAGTCGCTGCGCCGGCCGGCACTGATTCCACGGCCATTTGCCAACGCTTTCGCGAGCAGTTTGGCGCGGTCGTCGCCAACGGCCAAGCGGAGATGAAAGGACAGCTTTTCCGCATTGCTCACCTTGGCTACTACGACTTCCTTGATACCGTCGGAGTGCTCGCCGCGCTCGAGCACATCGTGGCTGAGCTGACTAGCAAGCAGGTGGACTTCGGCAGCGCCGTCCGCGCGGCGCAGGAAGTCTACGCGCGTGATTTGCAAAGAAGGTAGCTACTCGCTTATCTATCCTTGTGTCTGCCGCTCGAAATAAAAAGCGATTGCCAACGCTAGAATCAGAGCCGCCACGCCCAGAAGAGTCAAGGCTGGCACCGCGGCGGGTTCTGCAATGATGACTTTCCGCGCCATCGCGATGAGTGCAACTTCCAGAACAACGCGCACATGAATGACGTCTTTCTTCAGGTACGCTCGCAACGTCTCCAGCAGTTCGACCCCTATCAACACCAACAGGAAATATCCGAAAACCTCAACCAAACCCTGTACCGGAATGAGAAAACGAGGCGGTGTCCAGATTTCCTCACCGATCACGATGCCCAAGTGCGCTATGGAGAGCACCACGACGATGGCAAGCATTCCGGCGAGCGCCATGACGCCGAACCGCTGAATTTTCGCGAGCAATATCTCGAACACATTCTCCCCCTGGCCGATAGGCCTCGGCCATTTGCCGGGAAGTATATCGTGAAAGATGCCGTCCGCGGATGTCAGGAACTACGCGCGGTCCAGCTCCTGGGAGTAAAAGGCGGAGAAGTCCCCGGTTTCTCCCCGATACGCGGACGCCTTCTCGCGACCGTCAAACGCGTCCCTAAAGTGAGGCCAGCAAAAGTGAGGCTAGGAGCACAAGCAAGGAAACAAAAAGGAAACCGAGAATGCCCCTTTTTGCCCACGCGCTGAACTCAGTGCGGTCATCCTTGCCGCATCGCCACGATACCCAAAGCATGCACAGAGCGGTGATGAAGCACACTGGCAGAAAACTCGCTAGTTGAGCTGCGTAGCCACTATGGCCCAGGGTCCCAAGCATCGCGTCGCACTCCAGGAGAAAGAAAAGAGGGCAGAAGCTCAATGCGCTGCCAAAAACGATCCCGCCGGACCTTACGCTGCGTTTTGAGCTTTCACTAGTAATGAAGGGAACGAGACAAAACACAAAGGGCAGTTCGCACAGGAACAAAGTCAGCGCTGGGGGCGGCAAGTCGGTCTCAACATGACTGAACAACCACGCGAATCGGGCCGATGCCACCATCCCCATGCCGATTGCCAGGTGCACCGGGGAGAACAATCTTGGGCGGGCTGGGCTGCCTTCTAGGTCTTTAGCCCCTGCATCTACCATGCGCCAATTCTTGCATTCTCGGCTTCGGAGGTTCCAGAGAATTGGTCCACTTGGCTGGCCCTAAGTAACCGCTATGCGTTGACGGAACCTCAGTTCACGTAACATCCCGTGGCTGTTGAAAAAGGAACCAAAGCATTCCCCGTCCAGCGGCCCTCGCAACAATGAGACTCCGAAACGACCCCGAAGTTTCTTCTTGACCAATTCACCAGCAACTCGCTATTATTAACCAATTAGTACCTTTGTCATGCAGAAATTTTGCCCTATACCTTCCGGGAAAGCCAAGCAATTTTTCCAAAATCATCGAATCAACCCGTTTGTGATCAATAGCTTAGAGCTATCTCATTGAAAACTAAATATCTTACGTCGATAACCGCGAAAACATACCTAACCCAATGATCCATAACATACTTACTGGAGATAAGTCTAAGTCATAGTTTTATAAATATATTACCTACGCTACTTACTCCAAGTCTTTGATTCCAAAAGACCGACTCTGAAAGGAGGGGGATAGTATACCAACTAGTAATATTACGGCAGAAGAATCTGCAATCGAACCTCTGACCTCTGCAATGGTTTCGCGCTCAGTCCAGCGCTTCGCGCCGCAGCTTGCGGCTTTCGGCCAGCAGCGCCATCGAGTGCATAAGGTTCTGTAGCGTAACGATTCCGACCAGATGCTGTTCGTCGACGATGGGAATAATGCTGAGATTGCGGGCGGAGAGTTTGCGAAACGCGGAAGCCAGCGACTCCTGCTTGGCAGCCACGTCAAAAATGCGGTTCATCACGGCTTGCACGTAGCCATTGCCCTCGGCGCGAAGCGCTTCGAGAATTTTTTGCCGCGAGACGACGCCCACCATGTCGCTCCCACGCACCACCGGAAAATCGTCCTGCAGCGTGTGCACGGCTTTTTCGAGCGCGTCTTCCAGCGTGTCGGCGGGCGAGAGCGTGGCAAAATCGGTGAGCATGACTTCTTCCAGGCGCACGCTTTGCAGCACGGATTGAAACACCGCCGAGCGCTCTTCGAGCTGCGCACCGAAGAAGAGGAACAATCCGATCATCACCAGCCACCAGTTGCCTAGCAGGATTCCGACCATCATGAACAGAATCGAAAAGACGTGACCGATGCGGACCGCACGCTGCGTGGCGTGAACCATGTCTCCCCGGCGCATAAACAGCGCGCGTAGCACGCGCCCGCCATCCATGGGATAAGCTGGCAACAGATTGAACAATCCAAGATAGAGGTTTGCCCAGACGATGCTCCGCAAGAGGGCGCTCGAGTGCAGCAGCGGTTTTGCGGTCAGCGAAATACCTGGCATGGCCGCGAGCAGAACGAGAGCGGATAATCCCGCGATCACGAGATTGACCAGCGGCCCGGCGATCGCGATCCGAATGTCCCGCTTCCAGGCGTTAAGAGGATCGGGAAGGGCGTGCGCTTCGTCGAGGATGGTGATTCCGCCAATAGGGAGCAAAATGATCCCCTTCGCCTCAATGCCCGAGCGGCGCGCCACCAGCGCATGCCCCAATTCGTGCAGCACGACGCTGCCGAAAACGATGCCGACTAGCGCGAGTCCGCGCAGCGCGGCAGCGGCATCCTGGGTCGCCGCTTCGGTGCTCCACACGAAGACGAGCAGAAACAGGAAAGTCAAGTGAACGCGGATTTCGATTCCGAAAAGACGTCCCAGCGGGATGGACCAACTGCGCATCGACAGGCCTATAAGTATTCTATCTACTTAGATAGAGATTGGCCGGGTGGAGATGCGAAAAGGGTACTCGGAAGGGCTGGGACGAAAGATGCACAAATGTAGGCTGTAGAGATGCGGCTTGCCGCGTCCCCGCCAGACCGCTCAAGCACTCACGATGCAAACGGAGACGGGGCAAGCTCCGTCTCTACAGAGAGAGCTATGCGAGTAATTGCTGGCCAGTACCGGCGCCGGACGTTGCGATCGTTGCCCGGGCTCGAAATCCGTCCAACGTCGGACCGCTTGCGCGAGACGCTGTTCAATGTGCTTTGTTCCGGCGATCCGGAGGCGCTGGCCGAGACGACATGGCTCGATCTGTATGCCGGGACGGGCGCAGTGGGCATTGAGGCGCTGAGCCGAGGCGCGCGGATGGTGCGCTTCGTCGAGTCGTCCAAAGCAGCGGCGGATTTGCTTGCCTCGAATTTGAAGTCGTTGGGGGTTGTGGACGGGTTCCAGATCGTCAAGGCCGATGCTGGAAAAACCTTGCGGCAATTGGAGGCGGCCGGGAACGTTGTTGTCGATTTTGTGTTTCTCGATCCGCCCTACTCGATGCAGGACGAATACGCAAAGACGCTGGCGGCGCTGGCGCAATCGAAGTTGCTGGACGAGAGCAGTATGGTGATCGCGGAGCACGAAAAGAGATTCGATCCCGGAGAGGCGTCTGGAGAATTGCGGCGCTATCGCAAGCTGGTGCAGGGAGACGCGGCGCTGAGCTTTTATCGGCGACGAACCTAGAATTCTCACATTCTCAGACCTTGGCATCCCGAACGAAGTGAGGGATCTGCATCTTGCGGCGAACTGCAGATCCCTCGTTTCGCTCGGGATGACAATTCATGAAGGGTGTCTCCGGTGCAGAGACTCGGAACTCCACTCCTACACGGGCTCCGCAAAAGCGACGGGTCGTTATAATCGAAGCGCATGGCTAACTTTCCACCGGTTGACGAACAGCTGGCATATATCAAGAAGGGCGCTGCGGAGATCGTCAAGGAATCCGAACTGCGCTCGAAACTCGAACGCTCGCTATCATCGGGCAAGCCACTGCGGGTGAAGGCGGGCTTCGACCCGACTGCGCCCGATCTGCACCTGGGGCACACGGTCCTGCTGCGCAAGCTGAAACACTTTCAGGATCTCGGCCACACGGTCATCTTCCTCATCGGGGATTTTACCGGTATGATCGGCGATCCAACGGGGCGCTCGGCGACGCGTCCTCCGCTGACGCGAGAGCAGATTGCGGAGAACGCCGAGACTTACAAGGCGCAGGTTTTCAGAATTCTCAGCCCGGAGAAAACGGTGGTCGACTTCAACAGCCGCTGGTTCTCAAAATTTTCGGCCGAGGACTTCATTCGATTGATGGCGAAGTACACCGTGTCGCAGATGCTGGAACGTGAGGACTTCCACAAACGTTTCCACGAAGAGAAGCCGATTGCCATGCACGAACTGGTGTATCCGCTGGCGCAGGGATACGATTCGGTCGCCTTGGAAGCCGACGTGGAACTCGGAGGCACCGATCAGAAATTCAATCTGCTGGTGGGCCGCGAGTTGCAGCGCGCGTACGCGCAGGAATCGCAGGTGGTGCTGACCACGCCAATCCTCGAAGGACTAGACGGCGTGAACAAAATGTCGAAGTCGCTGGGCAATGCGATTGGAATTCACGAGCCGCCGCTCGAGATGTACGGCAAAGTGATGTCGATTTCGGATGGGATGATGTGGAGGTATTACGAGCTGCTGACGGATGTGCGGATGGAGCAGATCGCGCAGATGAAAGCGGATGCCGCAAGCGGCAAGGCGCATCCGATGGCGCTGAAGAAAGAGCTGGCGCGGTCGATCGTGGCAGATTTTCACTCGGCGGAAGCCGCGGCGAAAGCGGCTGAGGATTGGGCGAGGCTCCGCGACAGGAAGCTCCAGCGGGACAGACTCCCGGAGGCGATCGAAGATGTTCGTGTCCCCTACGAGAAGGTGCGGACGAACGGAGCACCTCCGTCCAGCGACGACACATATCTGTGGGTGCGCCTAGATCGTCTACTGGCTATCTGCGGTCTCGCGGATTCTGTTGCAGATGCCGTAAGGAAAATCAAGGCTTCTTCTGTCGAACTCTTGCGACCGGATCAAGATCAGGGCGAGGTCTGGTCATCTCCGCACCTTCCGATTGTCTTTCGCGGCGAATCCGCGATAACACTGCCGATCAGGGTTGGGAAAAAAACCAAGAGAGCCATTATCGAAACATGACGAAACGTAGATTGGGCAGGTATCACGGGCGTAATACCATTCTGTCGTTCTGCGGAGTCGAAGGATCCCTACTCCTTCCGCGCCGTCGACGTAATAGGGCGCGTCAACCTACGAATTGCGGAGTAGTGATGGCGCTTTCGTGTGCCAGTCCGTCGCCTGTTCATAGGCATGTGCGGCTTGCAGCACCACGTCCTCCCGCCAGGGAGCGGCGGCTAATTGCAGACCAATCGGCAAGCCATCGCTCGTAAATCCGCATGGTACGGAGATCGTCGGAATTCCCCAGACATTGAAAGGGCGCGTGTTGCGCAGCATCATCAATTCCTGCGGGCGCAGGGTGTCTGGATGTTCGCGGAGATCGGCGATCGCAGGCGGCGGGATTGGAACTGTCGGCGTCAGTAACACGTCCACTTCCTCGAATATTCTTCGGATGGCGTGACGGCTTGCCTGGAGGTTGCGACTGGCGCGGAGAGCATTGGGTGTTGATATTTTCGCTCCAGATTGGATACGCGCCAACGTTGCGGGTTGGTAGAGTTCGGAGGAACTGGCCAGGAACTGCTCGTGATAGGCATAAGATTCGGCGCTCGAGAGTGTACGGTCGGTGGAAACTTCGAGTTTGACTTCGCGAATTTCCGCATGGAGTTCGCGAAAAATCTCGATCGCTTTTTCAATGGCGGCGGCAATTTCGGGATGGAGATCGTCGAAGAAAAATGTCCTGAGCACGCCGATGCGCAGCCGCGATGGAGGCTGCGTGGTAGCGCCAACGAAGTCCGGAACAGGCGCGTCAATGCTGGCGGGATCGGCCCGGTCGTAGCCTGCCAACACTTGCAGCATCAGGGCTGCGTCATAGACCGAGTTTGTGATCGGTCCTACGTGATCGTAGGACCATGACAAGGGAATCACTCCTCTGGCGCTGACGCGGCCGTAAGTTGGCTTCAGCCCAAAGACTCCGCAGTAAGCGGCAGGCAGGCGGATGGACCCGGCGGTGTCGGTGCCGACGGCGGCGAAGCCCAGGCCGGCAGCAACACTGGCGGCTGAGCCTCCGGAGGAGCCGGCAGTAATGCGCGTCGTGTCCCAGGGATTGCGAGTCTCGCCGAAAAAACTGATCATCGAACTTCCGCCGTAGGCGAACTCGTGCAGATTCTGTTTGCCGAGGATGATGGCCCCGGCCGCGCGCAGGCGGCGGACGACTTCGGCGTCTTCGGTGGGAATACGGTCTTTGAAAACCCCGCTGGCGGCAGTGGTGCGGGTGCCGGCGGTATCGAAAATGTCTTTGAGTCCGATGGGGATGCCGTGAAGCGGGCCACGATAGTTACCGCCGCGGATTTCCTGCTCGGCACGGCGCGCCTGATCGAGAGCAGCGTTGGCGAGGACGGTGATGAAGGCGTTGAGTTGGGGGTTGAGGTTTTCGATGCGCGCCAGGCAATCGCGGGTGAGGTCTACAGGAGAGATGGAGCGATCGCGAATTTGCCGGCTTAATTGCTGAATTGTGGGACGCACATGATCCTCGTCAGATCGAACAGATTTTACAGGTTGCCGAAAGAATGCATTGCCTCCAAGAGCAATTAACGCGGAATTGGCGAAGACCGGGCTGAGGGCGAGATTCCGCAAAAACTTTCGACGGCCTGTCGACGCTGGCTGCTTATCTTGCATAAGCGTTCCTGAGCGCCGCGCGCTGGCGAAACCATCCTGCCGCAGGCCAGGTGGCGCGAGACGCGGCAAGCCGCGTCTCTACCCCGTGGCCGACGATGCGCCTGGCTTGCAGAATGCAACCAGGCTGTCAAGCGCATCCTTGATCAGAAAAGTGACCGCTTCATGAAGAGCGGTCTCGGATAACTCGGACGACTTGCCGATGAGATCCATGGCGATGCGCACACGAGTGCCGCCTTTGAGATCGGGACCAAAGGAAACGTGTTGTTCGGCGGTCACGCCCAGTGCGTGATTGAGCAGGCTAATCGCTCGCGGGGCGCTGATGGAGGTTACAACCGCTGAAATGGTGGTTGGGACGGGGTGGATGACGACATAACGCACGCGGCTTCCGACTTGCCAGGGCTTGCCCTCGACCCACGAAACTACGTCGTAGATTCCGCGGTGCAGCAGGCGTTCGAAATTCTGAAAGGCTAGGAACGCCGCATCGACCGGAACCGGGACGGTAACCGAGTACTCGACGCGCGACAGCACCGAACCCCCCACGTGGCCGCGATTATGCACCGATCTGGAGCGGAAGGCAAGGCTGGTCATTCGACTGACGAATCCGCGACCGGCGACCTTTCGGCTGCCGACCATCCTGCTCACGATCATCAGAAGGCCGACCATCTGACTGTCGAATATTGGCCCGCTCCAAGTCGAGCAACCTGCGCTTGAGGTCGAGACCGCCGCCGTAACCGCACAGCGAGCCACTCGATGCGATCACCCGGTGACAGGGAACAACGATGGCGATCGGATTCCGGTTATTCGACATGCCGACGGCGCGGTAGGCGCGCGGATGGCCGATGGCGTGAGCAATGTCGCCGTAGCTGCGGGTCTCGCCGTAGGGAATTTCGAGCAGCGCTCGCCAGCAAGCAAGCTGGAAATCGGTTCCACGAAGATCCAGCGGCAAGGAAAACTCGCGGCGCTTACCCGAGAAGTATTGGTCGAGTTCGCGAAGATAGGGCGCGAGAACTGATTTCGACTCTTCCAGTTCGATCGCACTCGGATTCAGCCTCTGCACGCGAGCTTCGAATTCAAGTCGCACCAGGCCTTTTGTGGAAGCGGCAAAAAAGAGTGGGCCCGCCGGCGAAGGCGCGCGGAAGTAGAACAGCTTTTCCATGACGCGTTGCAGGATAGCACGATCTCGCGTGTGGAAGCAGAGCCAGGCCCGCTCTTGCACAAACAAAAAGGCCTCCCGCTTTCGCGGGAGGCCTTCCAGGGGAGGTTACCACTACTGTTGTGGCTGACTCTGAGTCCCGGTCGAAGCGAGCTGCTCCAGATTATTCTTCAGCAGGCTGACTTCAACGCGGCCGCCAGTGATGCGCTTGGGCTTGGTTTCACCCGACGAGATTGGGGCATTGCCCATGCCGACAAGGTAAATGCGGTAGATCGGGATGTCGTGGTTGAGCGCCAGATAGCGGACAACCGACTCGGCCATCTTCTGCGAAGTCGCGATTGCCACCTGTCCATGACCGGACGCGAAACCCTGCACTTCGACCACGTAGCCGCGCTGGTCCTTCAGCGGCGTCGCCATTTCATCGATAGCGTTCTTGGCTTTCTCGCTCAGCACGGTTTGTCCTGGCTTGAAAAGGATTTCAGTCTGAGTTGTCGGCTGGTACTGATCAATGTTGGTGACCACCTGCTCGACCGTGTTCAGGCGAGTGTTCGCCTGTTGCGCGGTCTGCTGCGCGGCTTGCGCCTTGTTGCCGGCATCGATGGCATGCTGATCGGCCTCATTGGCCTTGGCAGAAGCCAACTGGATTCCTTGTTGCGCGCGCGCATCGGTATCTTTGATCGCCTTGCTGTTCGCGGCTGTCAACTCATCGAGTTCGTTGATGCGGTCGCGGATCGGCTGCGTTTGGCGCGCGACGTATTTCTTGCGTGCAAACGGGTTCAGGTGTCCCCAGAAGCCTTCGCGAGTTTCCGGCTGTAAAGGCTCTTTGCCGGTAGCGGTCTGAGCCGCGGGTTGGGACGATGAAGATTGAGACGAGGATGACTGACTCGTAGCCGGTTGCGTCTGGGTGGTGGAATTATCTTGCGCAAAAACTGGCACCACCAGAACCATGGCTAGCAGAAGCGCGAAGAGGGTACGGTTATTCATTTTTAACTTCCTCCAAGTGGGGAATAGGGAGTCATTCCCAGCGCCTTCCGGCGCGATTTTTTATTGCGTCAATCAACAAGCTGCGTATCTTCGGAGACAACGGGCGACGCAATGTTTGCCTCAAAAAATTGACCCAAAAGCGTGCCTTGAAAGGCCGCCCGGTCTTGCGGGGCTGCAATCTCTATAAACAGTTTGCGTGCCAAATGCCCGAGAACGCCCCGAGAAATACAAGTGCTTTATTTTCATAGATATTGTACCCTATCGTTTCCCGACGTCCGGACCCGTTTGGCGGTAATTTTGGCGGAACTGATATAAAAAGTGCGTGCTGCCCAGCGGAAATCGTCGAAGCCGCGAAGGCTTTGAAAAAACAGGAAGCAGACCTTTACTGAAGGATCATCCACATAGACTATGCGACGATTGATTATGCGCCAAGGATCATTTGCCCGGCTGGTTTGGTTGATGGTTCTTCTGGGCCCTGCCGTTCTGGCTGACGCCGAGAAAACTGGTTTCGATCTCGCGCAACTGAAAGCGCCGCCGGGGTTCCACATTTCGGTTTTCGCCGCAGAAGTGAACGGCGCCCGCATGCTGGTCTTCAGCCCGGGCGGTGTGCTACTGGCGAGCGAATCGGGTGAGGGCAAAGTGGTCGCGCTGCCCGATCCCAAACACGCGGGCAAGGCGGCGCGGACGGTAGCCGTTCTTGCCGGCCTGAACGAGCCGCACGGCCTCGCATTTTACGAAGGTAAGTTATACGTCGCAGAAAACGACAACGTCCGCCGCTACGACTGGGACGAGGCGAACCTGCGGGCGTCCAATCCGGTCAAGCTCGCCGAACTCCCCACTGGCGGAGGCCACTCAACCCGCAGCATCTTGTTTCATGGCGGCAAGATGTATATCTCAGCCGGATCCAGTTGCAACGCCTGCATCGAAAAGGATCCGCGGCGCGCGACCGTGATGGAATTCAATCCCGATGGCAGCGGCCAGAAACTCTTTGCCAAGGGTCTGCGCAATGCGGTTGGGCTGGCAGTGAATCCGAAGACCGACACAGTGTGGGTCACAGTGAACGGGCGCGACTGGCTCGGCGACGATCTGCCGCCCGAGACCATTTACGATCTGGGCAAAGATGGGGGCGACGCGGGCTGGCCCTATTGCTACGGCGATCGAGTGCCCGATTCGAACTTCACCAAGCCGGGAGACAATCGCTGCCAGAGTGTGCTCGAACCCAAAGTCGAGATGCAGGCGCACTCGGCCCCGCTGGGGTTGGCGTTTTATGAAGGGTCGCAATTCCCCGCCGAGTACCGCAACAATATCTTCGTGGCGTTCCACGGCTCGTGGAATCGCAGCGAACCCACCGGCTACAAAGTTGTCCGCGTGAAGCTCGACGACAAAGGGCAGCCCGTAGGCGGCGCGGAAGATTTCGTTACCGGATGGCTGGCGCCAGGTGAGAAGCAAAAAGGCCGCTGGATGGGCCGTCCGGTAGGGATTGTGTTTGGCAGCGATGGAACCATGTATCTGAGCGACGATTCTGCAAGCCTGATTTACCGGATCACCTACGGCAAGTAGAACGTGTCGCCGCGCCGCGGGTTTGTTACTCCGTCAGGTTGTAGATCAGCCCCTGTGGATCCTTGACATAACACCTTGGAACATGGGGCTCGTCCTTGATTATTTTGCAACCCTTCTTCTGCAGGCTCGCTCTGGCTTCCTTCACGTTCGTGACGGTAACCTCGAGAACAGGTCCAAGAGGAGGGCCCGGCTCAATGAACAGGTTGATGTGTTTTCCGTGGAGGCCAACCATCTTCGGGTTCTTATCGGTGATTTCAAAGCCGAGGGCGTTGACGTAGAATTCGGCTGCCTTCAGCGGATCTTCAGCTTGAATCAAAATGTCTGTACCAAATGTGTTTGCCATAAGCCTACTCTCCACAATACTTCTCATACTGCTGATAAATGAACGGATCGGTCATGCCGGCAATGTAGTCGCAGATCACGCGCGGCAGCGGTTCCTGCGCGGCTTTTTCGCGGTAGCTGCGCGGCAGGTCGTCGGGCTCTTCCATCCAGTGGGCGAAGAGCTCTCCGGTAATGCGCTCGGCGTCTTCCTTCTCGGATGCCAGCGACGGACTGTAGTAAAGGTTTTCGTAGAGAAAGTCTTTCAGACGCCGGCGCTCCTCTTCGACGGGCGGGCTGAAGGCCGCGATGCGCTCGGCGTGACGGCGAACATCTTCCAGAGACTGCACGCCTGCCACACGCACACGCTGGGCCGTGTTGGTGATCAGATCCCCGACGAATCCGTCAAAGATGCTTTTTAACGCTTCGTTAAATACGAGCTTCTCGGCGACGTTCGGGTACCGGCTTTTGGCGTCGTGATAATGGCGCGCGAACAGGTCCACATTGTCGGCAATCTGCTCCGACGTCAGCAAGCGAGCTTCGTAGCCGTCGTCTAAGTCAGCGGTGCTGTAGGCGATCTCGTCGGTCAGGTCGATGAGCTGCGCTTCGAGCGGCGGGCGCTGATCGAGCAGATACTCGGCAAGTTCAGGATGCTCTTTCGCGTCGTAGTCGCGTGAGTGCTTGATGATGCCCTCGCGCACTTCGAAGGTAAGGTTCAGTCCGCGAAACGCGGCGTAACGAAGTTCGAAGTCTTCAACGATACGCAGCGCATGCAGGTTGTGATCGAACGACAGCCCGTGTTGGCGCATGGCGACATCGAGCGCTTTTTCCCCCGAATGCCCGAACGGAGGATGTCCGAGATCATGCACCAGAGCCAGCGCCTCCGCCAGATCGGTGTTCAGCCCAAGTTGCGCGGCAATGGTGCGCGAAATCTGCGCAACCTCGATGGTGTGCGTGAGCCGGTTGCGAAAGTGGTCGGAGTAACGGCGCGTGAAAACCTGCGTCTTCGCTTCCAGGCGGCGAAAAGCGCGGGCATGAACGACGCGGTCGCGGTCGCGCTGAAAGTCGTTGCGATAGGGATGCGACGGCTCGGGATGGCAGCGTCCGCGGGAATCTTCGACGCGCACCGCATAGTCGGCGAGCATGGACAAAGTTTAGCAGCGTTTGGGTTCGTATCAGGGCATCGCTTCAGCGATGCCGAAACCGCACAAAGCGAGACGCCCCTTTAGGAGCCGCGGTCCGCCTATTACTTCGCGCCCTCTTCTTTGGCGAGCTTCATCTTCGCCGAATCTAGCTTCGTCTGTACTCTCGCCGTGTCTACCGGATCGACATCGACGGCGATCATGCGGTTCCACTCTGTGAGCGCGCGTTCCCAGTTCGTTGCGGCCATCTTCAGGCGTCCGGTTTTCTGGTAGAGATCGCCAAGGTGGTCGTGGACCGTGGGATCGGTATTGATTTTCTGCGAGGCCTTCAGCAAGTTGTCTTCCGCCAATTCATATTTTCCCAGGCGGAAATAAGCCCAGCCCAGCGAATCCAGATAGGCTCCATTGGCGGGGTCGAGATTCACCGCGCGCTTCACGTAGTCGAGCGCTTCCTCGAGCTTCATGTTTTGGTCGGCCAGCATGTAGCCCAGATAATTCAGCGTTGCCGCATTCTCGGGATCGCTGGCCAGCACCTTCTGAAACTGACCTTCCGCTTCGGCGTAGTGCTTGTCGCGCTCAAAAGCTGCGCCCCGCAGAAACCACACGTCCCGCTTGTCTTCCGCCTTGGTTGCAAGCTGCTCCGCCTTGTCCAGCGCCTGCTGGGCATCGCTGAACCGGCGCAGCCGCGTATTCATCTCCGCCAGCCGGATGTAAATCTCGCGGTCTTCAGAAGCAGAACTGGCGTCGCCCTTCAACAGCGAGCGAACATCCTTGAGCGCCTTGTCGGCGTCTCCCATATCCGCTTCCTGCGCGGCCAGCACCATCTTCAATTGCGGGCTAGGCAGCTTCTGCACCGCCTCTTTGGAAGTATCGAGTGCCTTCTGCCATTCCTTGGCTTCGCGCCAAGTATCGATGATCTGTTGATAGCCGCGCTCGATGTTGTCATCTCCGCCCAGAGCGATAATTTCACGGAAGGCTTGGTTGGCCGCCTGATTGTTACCCTGATCGCGGTAGATCGTTCCCAGCCGCTCCAGAAACACCGCCCGATTGCTCTTCTCACCGCTCGAGTATTTGCCGTCGGGCTTTTCCGATTTCGTCAGCAGATCGCGCATGATCGGAATGGCTTCGTCGTAACGGCCTTGCGCCTGGTAAATAGCAGCGATGTTATAGGGAACCTCGAGCGAGTCCTGCACCATCGACTCGGCTTTCTTCAGATTCTCCAGCGCGAGATCGAACTTGCCCTGCTTGCGGTAGATTTCCGCGATGCGAACGTAGGTCTGCGCGTCTTCCGGATTCGCGTCCGCAATTACCTTGTATTGCTCGAGAGCGGCATCCGCTTGGCCATCGTTCAACAGGTTCTGCGCCAGCCCGCGAATTGCGTCGAGGTTGTCGCGGTCGAGTTCAATGGCGTGCCGGTAAGCTTCGACCGCTTCCTTGTATTGTTTTTGCTGCTCGTAGGTGTAACCGAGCGCCGAATAGAGTTTGGCCGAACGCTCGGTGTTGGGCACCGAACTGAGCACCTGAGTGGCGCGAGCCGTGTCGCCCAGTTCGTTGTAGAGATAGGCGAGCGTAGTTACCGCCTCTTCGGAATCCGGCTGCAGTTTCACCGCGATCTTGAATTCGCTCTCCGCTTTCTGCAGATCGTTGTTCAAGCGATACAGGCGCCCGAGAAGCAAGTGGTCATCCATGCTGTCGGCTTGCAGGCGCACAATCTGCTCATACTGCTCAATGGCCAGTTTCAGAATGCTCTCGGAACCGTTGCCCGATTGCATATCGCCGAGCGAGCGCAGATAAATCCGCCCGAGCAGGCGGCGGGCTTCGAGGTTATTGGGGTTTTTCTTGATAATGTCCTGCGCCTCGACCACAGCGTCGCGAATGCGTCCAGTCTTGGCATAAAGCTCAGCAAGCCCGGAGGTAAGGTACGCGGAGCTCGGGTCGGCATCAATGGCGGCGCGGTATTCCTCGATTGCTTTATTAGCCAGCTCGCTGCGGCCGTAAGTCGCCACTTGCTCCTCATACATGTGCGCGAGGGTGAAGTGGTAGTAAGCGGCGGCGCGGTCAGGCGTCTTAATGGCAGACTGAGAGCCTGCGGCAGCGGTCGTTTCCACAGCGCGAGCCGGCTGATTTTGCGCCAGTAAGCCCTGGGCCAATAAAAAGAACCCGATAACCACAACACTGACAATCCCCAACTGTTTTTTCATGAACAATCCTGCAACCCGTAAATGCAACCCACACTTCTGTTGGATGCTGATCCGCAGCAATCCGGATTTTCTTATTCTACCCTCGCCAAGCCTTTCCGAGCCGAGAAAGCATAAGCCCGGATTACAGCCGGAGGTACAGCGGCTTTGGAGAATTGTCAAGAAAAGTAAAGAAGGACGTGTGGCCCCGCTTCCGCACGGGCTAGTGCCGGAAATGCCGCACACCGGTGAGGATCATTGCCAGCCCAAGCCGATCGGCGGCTTCGATGACCTCCGCGTCGCGGACTGAGCCTCCCGGCTGAATGATCGCGGTAGCGCCCGCTTTGGCAATCTCCTCGACGCCATCCGGAAAGGGAAAGAAGGCATCGGATGCCGCCACCGTGCCCTTCAGCGGCAACTGCGCCTTCATGGCGCCGAGCTTGCAGGAATCGACGCGGCTCATCTGTCCGGCGCCTACGCCCACCGTTTGCCCATCGCGGGCATAGAGAATGGCATTCGACTTCACGTGCTTGCAGACTTTCCAGGCGAACAACAGCGCCCGTTTTTCTTCCGCCGTCGGCGGGCGTTTGGTGACCACTTTCAGATCGGATTCGGCGAGCTTGTGCAGATCCGCATCCTGAATGAGCATGCCTCCAGAAATATTCTTCACAACCCAGTTTTGCTGTCCGGCGGGAACCTCGACCAGCCGCAGATTTTTCTTGGAGGCAAACGCCGCCTTCGCGCCGTCATCGAATGCGGGCGCGGCGATGACTTCGAGAAACAGCTTTGCCATCTCGCTGGCAGCCGCGGCGTCCACAGTGCGGTTCACTCCGATCACCCCGCCAAACGCCGATACCGGATCGCATTCGAGCGCCCGAACGTAAGCCTCGGCAAGCGTTTTGCCGGTAGCGGTTCCGCATGGATTGGTATGTTTGATGATGGCGCAAACCGGCTCGTCAAACTCCTGCGCCAGATCCCAGGCGGCTTGCAGATCGACAATATTGTTATAGGAAAGCTCTTTGCCCTGTACCTGGCGCGCATGCGCCACGCCCGCGCCTGAGCCGTCGGCATACATCGCAGCTTTCTGGTGCGGATTCTCTCCATAGCGCAGGTCGGCCACTTTTTGAAACGCCAGCCGCAGATTCTGCGGAAAGCCTTGCGCCGGTTTTAATTCGAAGTCGCCGACAACCCGTTCGAGAGTCGACGCGATGGCGGAATCGTAAGCCGCGGTTGTAGCAAATGCCTTCTGCGCCAGCCGCCACTTCGTTTCCCGGGACAGAGTATTGCCCGAGTTGGCCATCTCCTCGGCGATTGCGTCGTAGTCGGCGGGCGAAGTCACCACCGCAACATCCTGAAAATTCTTCGCCGCCGAACGAATCATCGAAGGCCCGCCAATATCGATGTTCTCAATCAGTTCGTCAAAGTGCACCCCCGGCTTGGCCGCGGTTTTCTCGAAGGCATAGAGGTTCACGACCACCATGTCGATGGCCGGAATGCCATGCTCGGCAACCGCGGCCCGATGTCGGCTGTCGTCGCGCCGATGCAGGATGCCTCCATGAACTTTCGGATGCAGCGTCTTGACGCGCCCATCCAGCATTTCTGGGAATCCGGTGAGCTCGGAAATATCCTTCACGGCGATGCCGGAATCGCGCAGCAGCTTAGCCGTGCCTCCGGTAGAAATCAGTTCGACGCCGAAAGCGGTAAGTTTGCGGGCAAAATCCACCAGCCCGGATTTATCGGTAACGCTGAGAATGGCGCGCTGCACCTTAGACATGAGGACCTCTGGAGCGGATGAAAATTGGAGAAGAAAGATTTTAGCAGTTCAAGTAGGAGTTCTCAGTTCCCGGTTCTCAGTTCTCAGTACTGGACACCTCAATCTGCTCCGATCGCTGGCGGAACAACCGCCAACCAAAACCAGAACTGCAGTGAAAAAGGGATTGAAAACCGAGAACTGTGAACTGAGAACCGAGAACTGCTACTACGTCTTCGCCTTCGCCTTCAGTTTCACGTGTCCGCCCTGCATCTCGACCGAGTACTCCACCGTGGAGCAGCCGTGCTGTTGGCGCAGTTCGCTGGTTTTTTTCTTGACGAAGGACGCGAAGGATTCGAGGTTGCCGGTGACCTTCTCTCCCGACTTTTGCTTGGCCTCGGTGAGCGCGTTATAGAGGGACTCGACTTGCTTCCGTTCGGTCAAATCGCCGGAACATTGGACAGTGAAGGGCTGGTCCATCCCCGAAGTCGTCTCGGCAGCAGCAGGCTGCGCCGGGCGACCGAGGCCATACACCGGATGACGTTGCGGTCCGCGCTCTTCGCTGGTGCGCACGCCCTGCACCGAGAGCAACGCCTCATGGGGTTGGCGATAGCCCTCTTCGCGAATCCGCATTTTCTTGCGCCACAGGTCGCTCTGAATGGCATAGCGTTGTGCCATCTCGTTGTACCGGAAGCGATGCGAAAAGCTTAACCGCGCGCTATCGCTGAATTTGCGAATTAACGTAAGAACCTTCCACTCAATATCAGTGGGAGGCCGTTTGCTTGAACCATTGAAGAAAATCTCGTATTCGATCTTCAACCGGCGTAGTTGATGATCGAGCAGATTCAGTTCTTCTTCTGTGGTCACAAGGATTCCCCAGCCCCTACTCTAGCGTCCTCAGCATGGCTTGGCGAGGTTCCCGGAGGTCATCCCGAGATGGTACGAAAGTACCTAAAGGCAGCTGTCAGCTTTCAGCTCTCAGCCGTCAGTAGCACCCCGACCGCGGCTGTTTCTGTAAAAAAAAGGCGGATGGTTGATCACAAAGACCAAAAGGAGGAAGGGTTCAACTGAGAGCTGACAGCTGCCTTACTTCGTACTCGCCGCCATCTTCTTTACCATCGCCAGCACCAGCTTCCGGTCGCTGTCGTTCAGATTCGCCGAATAGCGGCGCATCTGGCTGAGAAAGCGCACTTCATCGTCGGAGAGTTGCGGCAACCCCTTGTGGCTGTGCCCGTGGCTGTTGCCTTCGGCAAAGAATTGCGACAAGGCCAAATCCATGGCCCCGGCAATCTTGGCCAGCGTATCCAGCGAAGGGATAGTGTGGCCGTTCTCGACGCGCGACAGGTAGCAGCGCAGCAGGCCGGTGCGTTTTTCGATGTCGCCCTGGGACATGCTGCGCTGCAGCCGGAAACTGCGGATGGTCTCGCCGATATTCATAAGTACGCGATGAATCCAAAATCTAAAAAAAAGATGGCTGCATAGTAACCAGAACGGTACCGTCTGGCAAGTGGGAATTACTGGTTTCTCGTAGGCCCTGATTTCACGCACGTTCCCGCGGAAGCGGACGCCCTCGAAAGCTTCGGAAAACCCCCGGGTTGCCGCCTATCAGCTATCGCTTTCGCGGTTCAGTTAGGTTCTGCCAGTCCGGCCCCTTTAGGCTGCATTGTCACGCAGCCCCGAGTCCATTCACTTTTTCAAAGTCGCGGCCAGAAAGTCGACAGTGCGCCGCCAGGCGTCAGCAGCATCCTCCGGCCGATATCCCTGTTTGTTGTTCGGATTTTCAAACGCATGTCCCGCGTCGGGATAAATCTTCACCTCAATCTTCTTGCCCAATTGTTCCATGGCTTGCTGAAACTTCTTCACATCGTCCGGAGTAATGCCACGATCCTGCCCGCCGAACAGCCCCAGGATTGGCGCGTTGATCTTCTTCATTTCCGAAAGGTCGGTCGCCAGATGCCCATAGTTGATGACCGTCGCCGCCAAATGTGGCTCGGCGAGCGCCGTATCGAGCGAATAGCCTCCGCCCATGCACCAGCCGATCGATCCGATCCGGTCCTTCTTCACATTCGCTTGCACCGTCAGAAAATCGTAGGCGGCTCGCAAATCACGGGTCGCCCGGTCTTCCGGCACTCCGCGCATGAGTTCGTGTGCCAGGTCGGGATTATCGGCGACTTTGCCGCGATAGAGATCGATGGCCAGCGCAACGTATCCCTGATCGGCGAGTTTCCCGGCCTGTTCCTTTACCCAGTCATTCAATCCCCACCACTCGTGAATCACAATGAGCGCTGGAAACGGCCCTTTGCCAGCGGGAGTGTAGAGAGTTCCATTGACCGTCTCGTCTCCAGACTTGTAGGAAACGGGCTTGCCGTCAGCGGCAAAAGCTGACGCGGACAGCAAGAAGCATAAAATCAGAAAGAGCAGAATCTTCACGCGACCATTTTGCATGCGGAAACCTCCAACATTCGTATCACTGTATCGCTTGGGCGATACCGCGGTTTCGACCAGGCAGATGCCCCCGAGCAGCCTGCGGAAAAACTCGCGTTTCGTATCAGGGCATCGCTTTAGCGATGCCACAAGTCCTTGAATTGAGATGCCCTTTTAGGGGCCGAGCAGCGCAAGTTGAGTTTTTCCGCAAACTCCCAGGGCCTGCGCCTCTAATTATGTTTGACGAACTTGCCGTTCCTCTGTCCGGTCAGTGAGTTGTACAACGTCTCCAGAAACACATCTTCACTGACGAAATCTCCGGCATATTTCTTCCAGGGATCGAGAATTTTCTTCTCCTTCATCTGCACCAGCGTCATTTTCTTTCCGAGCGCATCCTGCACCGCTGCCCGCGTCTCTTTCAGCATCTTGACGTAGGCGCGCACGTCATCGAGATTCGAAACCCCGCCGTGGCCGGGAATAATCTTCACATCCGGCGGAAGCTGGGCAATCGCTCCCTCAACCCCGCTGATCATGCCGTCGATGCTGCCGCCGCCGTCCACGTCGATGAAGGGAAAGCCGTAGGTCACGAAATCGTCGCCCATGTGCACCACATTCGATTTCGGGAAATAGATGACCGAGTCGCCGTCAGTGTGTCCCGCCGGAAAATGCAGCGCGCGAATGTCTTCGCCGTTCAGATGCACGGTAATGTCGTGATCGAACGTAATAATCGGCAGCGCCCCCTTCGGCCGCGGCTTGGCTTCCATCTGCAGCGACCCGCCATTGCCCGCCACTCCGCCTTCCTCCAGCCGCCTGCGGACGTTGTCGTGCGCGATGATCGGCGCCTGCTTCTGGAAGAATTCGTTTCCGCCCGTGTGGTCTCCGTGGTAATGCGTGTTGATGATGAAGCGCACCGGCTTGTCGGTAATGCCCTTGAGCGCCTCCTGAATTCTGTCGGCAAGCGGAGCGTACTGATCGTCGACGATGACGATGCCATCCTCGCCCACCGATGCCCCAATGTTGCCTCCTGCCCCCACCAGCATGTAAACGTTGCCGGCAACTTTAGAAACTTTGATTTGAACTTTGCTGAAGTCCTGCTCCTGGGCAAAACAGAAGCCCGCCGAAAGACAAGCAAGAATCGCAATACGAGAAGTAGTGCGCATAAGTCCCACCCCTGAGAGGAAGACATTGTAAAGCATTGAGGCATTGAGTGATTGAGGTATTGCATCATTAAGGCAATACCTCAATGAGTCAATGCCCCAATGATTGAATGAATCACGGGGTTGGCTCAAACAAGGGCCACAGCCGGTCGGCGCTAACGCGGTAGATCGCATAGACGCTGCCATTATCAAAGGTACGCCGGAAGAGCAATTCGCCGCGGCCATCGCCGTCAGCATCGACCGCGTCGATCAACTCCATCCGAGGAGTGACGTCGAGATGCCTCGAATCGGTCTGCGAGAAAAAGAGTTTCCGTAACTCGCCTTCGAGGTTGGTGCGGGCAATCAGCGTGATCTCCTTGGGCTCTGCAACGGGTGCGGTCGCGTCGGCAAGGGCGGCGGCCGGGTGAGTTTTCGCTGACAGCACCAGCACTGGTTCGTTCGAACTGGAGAGATCGAAGATGTGCAAGCTCACATCATCAAAGGCCGGCTGAGGCGGCTTGTTGGCGGCTTTGCCCGCGGATTTGCCGGCAGACGCCTTCTTGCTCGTGCCACCTGCAGCTGCGCTCGTCTGGGGAACAAGCTGCTTCGCGGCCAGCTCGAGCATCTTGCTGCGATAACTGGCTTCTTCCTCCGGCTTCATATCGAAGGTGTAAGGACGCGGGTCGGGCCCGCCGGCATCGGAAATTGCAGGAATTGTAATGATCTTTGGCGCAGACGCGGCGGAGTCCTTGGCCGTCGTCGCCGTGCCTGGGGCCGGCGTTGTGTCTTCGTCGAACGCCGTGTAGACATCGCGGCGCTCAGTCGACTCCGGCTTTCCACGCCGCAAACGGGGACGATTCGGATCTTGGATCGGCTCCTCTGACCGGGAAACCGGCGCCGATGTCTTCGCGGGCTCCTGCGGCGCAGACACTTTTACGGTCTCCGGGGTCGCTGGCGGCTTCGCGGCATCCGGCGCGCTGGGCGGAGTCGGGGCGCTGGTGCCGGGCGCGGTCGGCGGCGGCGATGCCGCAGGGGGTGCAGGTTTTTGCTCGTCCTTTTTGTCGGAGCTGCTTTCCGAGTCGCTGCTTCCAGGACGGCGGTGCAGTACGGGCGGCCCGTTATCGTCTTCTACGACGACCGGCGGCGAGTACTTCTTGGGCTTTTTCGGGTCGATCGCTCCCGCGGGAAGCCACGTGCCTTCCGCGATCCAGGTGTGATTCAGTTGTCCCGGTTGCGTAATGGTGAAAACGCCCTGCGACACACCGCTGCGAAAGCCTTCATAGACAACGCCAAAGTCGAGCGCCAGGGGAACGGGAGCGGCTTTATACGAGCCGGCATCGTAGAACTTTCCATCCATCATGATGGCAATAGGAATGAAGCGCGCTTTTTTGCCCGTGGGTGAAAGCTGCACCAACCCCAGCGCCCGCGGTCCCTTGTCAACTTGCTTGCGTCCGTACTGCGGAATCGTGACCTGGGCAGCGAGTCGTGAACCGGCGAGCAACATCGCGACCGCCCAGATGACGGCGAACATCCCATTGCGATATAACTTGCGATGTATCCACCACCAGCGAGGAGAAACTCCCATGGAAGTTAATGATAAATCCCCAGACTTCAATACGACGGACGAGAATGGCAAAGAGGTTGCTTTAAAAGACTTTCGCGGCAAGACGGTGGTGCTCTATTTCTACCCCAAAGCCGATACGCCCGGCTGCACCAAGGAAGCCTGCGGCTTTCGCGACAGCTACACGGCCATCAAAAAAACAGGCGTAGTGCTGCTCGGAATTTCGAAAGATACCTCGGCCTCGCAGAAGAAATTTCAGGAGAAATTCAGTCTTCCCTTCCCGCTATTGGCCGATCCCGAAAAGAAAATCGCAACCTTGTTCGGCGTGGTCAAAGAAAAGAACATGTACGGCAAAAAAGTAAAAGGCATAGCGCGCACGACCTTCGTCATTGGTCCCGACGGCAAGATCAAGCACATCTTCAACAACGTCAAAGCCGAAGGCCACGCGGACGAAGTGCTGGCGTATTTGAAAAGCTCAGCCTGAGACAACCCCTTATGAATTGTCATCCCGAGCGAAGCGAGGGATCTGCAGTATGCTGCGGAATGCAGATCCCTCGCGCCGCTTGGGATGACAAAATAACAATGAGGCCATGAACGCCCCTGGTCGCGTCACTTTGCTCAAGTCAGATTTCTTCAATCGCGATCCGCGGCCAGTAGCGCGGGCATTGCTCGGGAAATTGCTCATCCGCAAAACGCCACGCGGAATTCTTGCCGGCCGCATCGTCGAAACCGAAGCCTATCTCGGCCAAGGCGACGCGGCAGCACACTCAGCGGCTGGCAAAACAGCAAGGAACGCCGTTCTCTTCGGCCCTCCCGGACGCGCCTACGTGTACTTCATCTATGGCAACCACTACTGCCTGAATGTCTCCTGCCTCCCCGACGGAATTCCCGGCGGCGTTCTCTTTCGCGCCCTCGAGCCCGTGACGGGCGTTGCACAAATGGCGATGGCGCGAGACATCGAAGTCGAGAATGCAACCACCCTCGCAAAGATTTCTTTTCTCAAGAAGATTTCCTCCGGACCCGGACGCCTGTCCGAAGCCCTGGGAGTCACGCGCGTGCGGGACAACGGAAAAAATCTGGCAAGCCCGCGCTCTGACCTTGTTATTGTCGACGACGGGTATCGCGTGCGCCGCGTAATCGTCACCTCGCGCATCGGGATTGTGAAGTCCGCCGAGCGGGCGTTGCGCTATTTCATTGCTGGAAGTCCCTTTGTCTCTGGACGGAGCGCCTAACGTCTTGCCGCCCCTACCACGCCCGTGGCCTGCGCCCGCGCCGCCTCGGACTGCTGCTTCACTCCGGGTCAGCGTTCAGAACGAGATTATCGATCAGGCGCGTGGTTCCGACGTACGCCGCGACAGCGACCAGTGTTTTTTGCGAGATGGGTTCGACCGGATCGAGCGTATCCGGATCCACGATCTCGAAATAATCCAAACGGACTTGTGGTTCGCAGGCCATGACTTCTTTTGCAGCCGCGATGAGCTTCGCCGCACTTCTTTCTCCGGCCTGAAATTGCCGCCGAGCCTCCTGTAAAGACCGTTGCAGCGCGAGCGCGTGGCGGCGTTCTTCTTGATTCAGGTAGGCATTGCGCGAACTCATGGCCAGTCCGTCGGGTTCGCGCACGATCGGGCAAGCGACAATTTCCACCGGAAAATTCAAGTCGCGCACCATGCGCCGGATCACCGTCAACTGCGCCGCATCTTTCTGGCCGAAGTACGCGGCGTCGGGCCCGACTATATGAAACAGTTTCGCAACGATCGTAGTTACGCCGCGAAAATGGCCGGGGCGAGAGCGTCCGTCAAGCTTTTCGCTCAGCCCCTCGACATGCACCCAGGTAACCGCGTCATTGGAACGCGGATAAATCTCTTCGACGGGCGGCGCGAACAGGATCTCGACCCCCTCCTTTTCCAGCAACTCGCAGTCGCGATCGAAGGGGCGCGGATATCTCGATAAATCTTCGGTGGGTCCGAATTGCGTGGGGTTCACAAAAATGGAAACCGCAACCGCATCGCACTGCGCTTTGCCAGCACGCGCCAGCGACAGATGCCCCTCATGCAAAGCCCCCATCGTTGGAACCAGGCCGAGCCGTTTGTGGCCGGCGCGGGCAGCCAGACAAGCCGCGCGAGCGTCTGTAATTCCAGCGCAAATTTTCATATGTTATGCCCGCGTAGGGGCGGACGCCTCCTTCGACTTTGCTCAGGACCCGCCCAGGGGAGCGAGCTCCGCCGCTCACGTTGCTCAGGGCGCCTCGCGGTATTGCACGTCCAACTCTTTGAGTGTTCCCAGCAGCAGCGCTCGGTTCTTGCGCAGGTCCGCTTTTGCCTGATCGGATGGGTTCGCCAGCGCCGCTTGCGCAATCAGCACCACCCGCCCATACGGCCACGCGCTCGAGGGAAGCGCGGCCAGTTCAGCCGGGATTTCCTCCACCTTCAAAATGTGAACCTCGCGATTGGAAAGGTCGACGAATCCGATCCCATCCTCGCGAACCACCAGGTACGGATTCTTCCAGCCGCTCATCTGGTTCAGCGGCGGATATTTCGCCGGATCCGGCATGGGAATGGATTCGAGGCCGGTCGGTTTCGCAGTGCCCGCGGCTGGCGTCTGCGGGGGCTTGGAGCAGGCCACCAAAACCCCCAGCAGAAGAACGGTCGCCATGGTTTGCACTACATTGGATTGCACTGCATTCATTCCCGCGGCATCTCGCACGTCGATTCGCACCTGCTTTCGCACAAGGTTTTTCTCCGCCCGCCATTATCGCTGCATGGCGTGTTTGCGGAGGAGTACCGTTTCGAGTGCGGCCTGGGTTTCTTTCGGCAGGTGGTAGCTCTCGGCGTCGTTCGGAAACTGGTGCGAAACCACGTCGGCCTTGAAGGCCAACACCGATTGCGTGATCAGCGCGGCAGCGTCTCCGTAGCGGCGCACGAATTTTGCCGCATGTCCGAACGTCAGGTTCACCAGATCGTGGAAAACCAGCACCTGCCCATCGCAATCCGGACCCGCGCCGATGCCGATGGTTGGCGTCTCCACCTCGGCGGTGATCATGGCTCCCACTTCGCGCGGAATGCCTTCCAGGTAGATGCAGCACACCCCCGCGCGGTCCAGCGCAACCGCATCGCGCATGAGTTGCTCGATGGCGCTCAAAGTCTTGCCCTGAACTTTGTAGCCGCCCATCACGTTGACCGATTGCGGTGTGAGCCCGATGTGCCCGGCCACCGGAATCTCAGCATCGATCACGCGTCGAATCACGTCCACGCGCTTCTCGCCGCCTTCCATCTTGACCGCCTCGGCGCCACCTTCTTTCACGAAGCGCGCAGCGTTGTGAATCGCCTCGTTGGAGTCAACCTGATACGACCCGTAGGGCATGTCGGCAATCAGCAACGCGTCCTTGACACCGCGCCGCACGGCTTTGACGTGATGCAGCATCTCGTCCACGGTGACCGAGAGCGTGTTCTCGTAGCCCAGCATGGTCATGGCCAGAGAGTCGCCAACCAGAGCAATGTCGATGCCCGCCTCGTCGACGAGACGCGCGGTGGCGTAGTCGTAAGCCGTGAGGCAGGTAATGGGGCTGTGGTGAAATTTCTTTTCGCGGATGGTAGCAGTAGTGATCTTGCGGCGAGGTTCGCCGATCGGTGTGAGACTCACAGTGTCCTCCAGTGCCCCTCCGCAAACCGGGCGGATAGAGCCTGTACGCGTCGTCTTGCATTGGTTAGATGACGCGAAAGCGATTATAGCTCTAAAAGCTGGAAGTGTCAGGTGAGTTGAGACCCCTCCCTGGGCGGTCTTTTAAAATCAAAGATTTAGCGGCTGCGGTCTGCCAGGTCTTTGAAAAGTAAGGACTTAGCTGTAAAGTCTTTATAAAACAATGACTTAGAGCGCATCACATCTTCTGCGGACTCTGATCCTTCGGCTGCTTCGTTCTTGAACTCGGCAGATTTGCCAGATGGTTGTTGCGGTAATCGAGTGAGCGCGCCGTGATTACGAGATACAAGAGACTTTTCCGTTCGTCGCCGGAGGCCGCGATCCTTGCGATGTCAAACATCGCCAGCGAAACCTACACGTTGGCTGCGTTCTCGCTGCCGAGCGGCAGAAAATATTGCGTGCCCTTGATCGGAGCCGAAACTTTCTTCAGCAGCTCCTGCAGGTCTTCGTTGCGGTCGACGAAGTCGATCTCGGAAGTGTTCACGATTAGCAAGTCGGATTGCGTGTAGTGAAAGAAAAAGTGTTCGTAGGCCTTCACCACTTCCATCAGGTAATCCTCGCTGATGGCCTTTTCGCCGGGCGCATTCTTCTTCTTCAGCCGTTTCTTCAGAACTTCGGGCGTAGCTTGCAAGTAAATCACGAGGTCAGGCGTCGGTAGCTGCTCGCGAAAATAATTGAAGTAGCGATTGTAGGTATCGAGTTCCTGATCGTTGAGGTTAAGGCAGGCGAAGAGCTTGTCTTTTTCAAAAATATAATCCGAGACTACTGTCTTATTTGACCGCGGACCAAGATCAAGCGCATGCAGCTGCTCGAAACGGCGAATCAGAAATGCCAACTGGGTCTGAAAGGCAGCGCCGGTCTCGCCCTCATAAAACGCCTTCAGAAATGGATTGTCCGCCGGCTCGATGACCCGCTGAGCGGCCAGGCGCTCTCCGAGAACCCGCGCCAGCGTGCTTTTTCCAACGCGTATCGGACCTTCGACCGCAATGTAACGGGGAAGCTCGAAAAGCTTGGCCATGGGCTGTCGTGGGAACTGTTCAGGAGAATATATTGCTTCGCGGCGCGATGCAATGTGGGAAAAGTTAACAAGAAGAAGTCGTTGGTCGATAGTCGTTGGTCGTTCGCAACTCGTCGTTCGCTGTTCGCTTGTCGCCCTTGGAACGAAGTTGCGAACGACGAACAGCGAATAGCGAACGACGGGTACCCGTCGACCGGATAGAATCTCCTCATGTTTCCCGCGCTCATCGGACTCACGGCCGCAGCTGCAGCCTCAGCAGCGGGCTATCAAACGATGTCGCCTACGGGACAGTGGTACGGACGAACGTTTGCCGGCGGAGAACGCGGGAGCAAAAAAATCTATCTGACCTACGACGATGGCCCGAACGATCTGCACACGTTGAAGTTGCTTGAGGTGCTGGCGAACCACAGCGTGCGGGCAACATTCTTCATGATCGGCCGCTTTGTGCGTCAGCGGCCCGACATTGCCCGCGCGGTGGCGCAGGCTGGGCATGTTATCGGCAATCACACTTTCACGCATCCGCTGCTCATTTTCAAATCAGCAGCGCAGACGCGTGCGCAGTTGGTGGATTGCCATCAGGCTTTAGAGGACACAATCGGCAAGCATTCGAATTTGTTTCGTCCTCCGTTCGGAGGAAGACGTCCAGCGACGCTCAGAGTCGCGCGTAAACTCGGCCTGCGGACGGTGATGTGGAACGTGACCGGTTATGACTGGAATGCTCCGCCCGCCGCGGTAATCGAGCAGAAAGTTGTGCGTCAGATCCGCGGCGGAGACGTGATCCTGCTGCACGATGGCGGACATCACGCCATGGGCGCAGACCGCGCCCAGACTGTGATCGCGACCGAAAATCTGATCCGGCGATTCCGCGATCAGGGATATGAGTTCGTGACCATCCCCGAGACGACGGGACGAGAGTAATGCTGACTCGCACAGCAAAGTGCAAATCGCGGGCTTAGGCGGCCGCGTCCTTGACACCCTCGCCAGCGCTCCCTAGAATTCCATTAGGCGCGGCGGAATCTTAATCTAAGCCACTGCATCTAAAGAATTTAGAGGAGCGCTTCGGCTCCAAGACTCGGGTAAATATGCCAGCAGGGCCAGCCGGCGGAAGAGAACGCGAAATCCTGACCGCCATCGTCGAGACATTCATTGCCAGCGGAGAGCCGGTGGGGTCCCGCACGCTTGCTCGCGCCAGCCGCGAAGGTTTGAGTGCGGCTACGATTCGCAACGTGATGGCCGACCTTGCCGACGCCGGATTTCTCGAGCAGCCGCACGCTTCGGCGGGACGCGTTCCCACGGCGGAAGCTTATCGTTATTATGTCGAGCAGCTGAGTGGCGAAGCGCATCTCTCGCACGAGAACCAGAGCATCATCCAGGACACTCTGACCGGCGTCTCCGATGTGCAGGAGTTCATGGAGCGCACTTCGCATGTGCTCTCCCTGATCTCACACAGCGTGGGCGTCACCGTGGCCACCAGCGGACCGCGCAACGCGCTCGAGCACGTTTACTTTTCGCGCCTCGCCGATCAGAAGGTGCTGGCGGTCGTGGTCACGCGCTCTGGAGTAGTGCGCGACCGCGTGCTGCGGCTTGATATTCAGCAGTCCGATCTCGATTTGGCGTCGCGTTACATCAACGAAAACTTTCGTGGCTGGACCATGGCCGACATGCGCTCCGAGCTGGCTCGGCGGCTCGAACAAGAGCGCAGTGAGTACGACCGGCTGATGAAGTCCATCGAGCAGCTCTATCAGCAGGGCGCCCTGGCTTCTACCGACGACACGCAGGCTGTCTACGTGGAGGGCGCAGCGAATCTGGTTACCGGGCAGGAAGACCGGCAGCGTTTGCAGGAAATGCTGCGCACGCTCGAGGAAAAAGAAAAGGTCGTGAAGCTGCTCAGCGCTTATCTCGACACGCGGCAGGAGGCAGTGCGCGTGGTCATCGGGCTCGACGAGGCGCTGCCGGCTTCGAATTTGCAGAATTTCGTTCTGATTGGCGCGCCCGCCCGCGTGGGCGGCGAGGTCATGGGGTCGCTGGCCGTGATTGGACCGACGCGCCTGGATTATCAGCATACGATGTCGGCGGTGTCGTATATCGCGCGCTTGTTCGACAAACTTTTGAATGAATCGGAGTAAATGAGAGGTATGGGCAAAGGAAATGGAAAAACCGACGCGCGTTTCGATCTGGGAAACGAGGATCTTGAGCACGAACTTCCGGCCGCCGACGGCGACGAAGAGGCTGCGCCTGACACGGTCGCGGCCACAATAGAAGCGGGTGCAGCCTCCGAAACGGAAAAGCTCAAAGCTGAGAGCGATGCCCTGCTCGATCGCCTGGCGCGTCTGCAGGCGGAATTCGACAATGCCCGCAAGCGCGCGGCGCGCGAGCAACAGGAGTTCCGCGAATTTGCCGCGGCCGACGTGATCAAAACCTTGCTGCCGCCTCTGGACAGCTTCGAGCGCGCGCTAAAGGCCGGCGGCCACTCCAGTGAATTCCGCAACGGCGTTGAGCTCATTTATCGCCAGTTCCAGGATGCGCTGCAGAAAATCGGCGTGCAGGCGGTTCCTGCGACCGGGCAGCCTTTCGATCCCCGGATTCACGAAGCCGTCGAAATGGTGGAGACCAGCGAGGTCCCGGATCACTACGTCCTCGACGAACTGCAACGCGGATATAAGTACAAGGACCGGCTGCTGCGTCCCGCGATGGTGCGAGTGGCTCGCAATAGCGGGGGATAGGTCGTTAGTCGTTCGGGCCTTTGCGGTTCTGCTAACGACCAACGACCAGCGACTAACGACCGAAAATAACACCAACGACCGAATATAACGTGTGGGGGAGTTTCTGGCCGCAAATACAAAACGCGATTTTTACGAGGTGCTCGGCGTGACCCGTACGGCTACTGACGTTGAGATCAAGAGCGCGTACCGCAAGCTGGCGATGACGTACCACCCCGACCGCAACCCGAACAATCCTGACGCGGAAGATAAGTTCAAGGAGATTACCGAAGCCTACGCCATTCTCGCCGACAGCGAGAAGCGCTCTTTGTACGACCGCTTCGGGCACGCCGGCGTGGGCGGCAGCAGCGGAGGTCCAGCCGGATTCGATCCCGCCATCTTCCAGGATTTCGGCGACATCTTCGGCGACATCTTCGGTTTCGGCGACATGTTCGGCCAGGGCGGACGCCGTCGCAGCCGCGCCCAGCGCGGGGCTGATCTGCGCGAAGACTTGCACCTTGAATTTGATGAAGCAGTGTTCGGCACCGAAAAGCATGTGAACGTCCGCCGCCATGAGACGTGTGACAGTTGCCGCGGAAACGGTGCCGCCCCAGGCAAGGCTCCGGTCGCTTGCCGGGCCTGCAATGGGCGCGGGCAAGTGCGCTATCAGCAAGGCTTCTTCAGCATCGCTCGAACCTGTCCCACTTGCCAGGGCGCGGGCAGCGTTGTCACCGATCCCTGCCCGAAGTGCAAAGGCGAAGGTCGCGTGCTGCGCGAGCGCATGGTCGAAGCCAAAGTGCCCGCAGGCGTGGAGGACGGAACCCGAATTCGCTTCAGCGGGCTGGGCGAAGCAGGCGCGTTCGGCGGGCCAGCCGGAGATTTGTATATCGTGTTGCATGTCAAAGAGCACGCCTTCTTTGAGCGCGAGGGCAACGACTTGCACTGCGTGGTTCCGATTTCGTTTTCGCAAGCCGCGCTCGGTACAGAGATTCTGGTTACGACTCTGGAGGGAGAACACAAGCTGAAAATTCCCGAAGGGACGCAGTCCGGAACTTCATTTCGCATTCGCAACAAAGGCGTGCCGGTGCTCAATGGACACGGCAAAGGCGATCTCTACGTCGAGGTGCGAATCCAAACCCCGGGCAAATTAAATAAGCGCCAGCGGGAACTGCTGGCCGAGTTGGGAGAACTGGCCCCGGTTGAAAATAAGCCGCAGAGCCGGTCGCTGCTCGGACGCGTGAAAGATATGTTTGTGTGAAGAAGGTCTCAGGTGTCAGGTCTCAGGCCCTAACCACTTGCCCTGATTGCTCGATGCGTATGCTCTTCCTGACACCTAAGACCTGAGACCTGACTCATGACACGCCGCCGCTGGATCGCCGACGAAGTAAAGGGAGACACGGCGGCTCTAGTGGGCGACCACGCCGCTCATCTCGCTCGCGTCCTGCGCGCCGAAGTCGGTCAGAAGTTCGACATTGCCGCCGGTGAAGAAGTTCGCCGCGGAACCATCACTTTTGTCTCGTATGATCGCGTTGAGTTCGCGCTTGACGCGAAGCCATACCGTCCGCGAAGGTTGAAGTCGTCAGCCGACCCAAAAATCACATTGGTTCTAGCTGTCTTCAAATTTGATCGCATGGAGTGGGCGATCGAGAAGTGCACGGAGATCGGAGTCGCAAGAATTATTCCCGTGATCGCCCGGCGGAGCGATACTCATCTGGTCGCGGCGGCAGCGAAGCGCCACGAGCGCTGGCAGCGTATCGCTCGCCAGGCGGCTGAGCAATCGCGCAGGGAGACGCCGCCCGAGATTGCAAATCCCCTGAAACTGAAGGCCCTTGCTGAAGACATCATTTCGGCAGAAGTGGACCGCATTGTGCTCGCCGAATCCGAAGCGGACGCGAGTCTCGGAGATGTATTGCGGCCGCTATCAACCGAAGTGGCGCTCGCGGTGGGTCCCGAAGGCGGATGGACCGGCGAAGAACTCGCGTGGTTTTACGAAACGGGATGGAAGGCGGCGTCGCTCGGCAATACCATCCTGCGCACTGAAACCGCAGCGATTGTCGCCACCGCCCTCGCGATGGAAGCGCTGCGCTGATTCCTCACACCTTCCACAATCAACCTCTGATATCCTCCGGCTAGTGAGTTCTCCAGTGGCTTCTACTGTCTTACCTGCGACGAAGATCATTCCCGATGAACGCCAACAACAGGCCATCGAACACATTCATGGCCCGATGCTGGTGATTGCGGGCGCCGGCACGGGCAAGACGACGGTCCTCACGCAGCGCGTCGCCAACCTGATTCGCGAAGGGCACGCCCGCCCCGGCGAAATTGTTGCGCTCACCTACACCGACAATTCCGCCGCGGAGATGATGACGCGGGTTCGCGGAGAACTCAAGGGGACCGCCATCGATGGCTTGCAGGCGTGTACATTTCACGCTTGGTGTAACGGACTGCTCCACCGTTGCGGCGCCGGTTTCGGCGTGCTCGACGAAAAGGACCTCTGGGTATTTCTACGTCGCCGTATCCGGGATCTGCGCCTCAAGCACTTTGTGCGCGCTGCCAACGTCGGCCAGTTTCTCGACAGCCTGCTTGATTTCATGCGTCGTTGCCAGGATGAATTGATCGGCCCTGCGGAATACTCGCGCTACGTCGAGCGCCTCGAACACGGCGAGATTCCGTTGCCCAGGGTTGCGAGTTCAAAGAAACAGAAAGATTTGGAGCAGGCCGAAATTCTGGAGCGTTGCCAGGAAATCGCTCGTGTTTTCGCCACCGTGGAAGACATGCTTCAGGCGAAAAACCTGGGCACTTTCGGCCATATGATCACCAAGGCCCATCAGTTGCTGAAGGACGATCCCACGTTGCTCGAAAAAGAGCGCCACCGCACACGCTTTCTGCTGGTCGATGAATTTCAGGACGCGAACTTTGCCCAAGTTGAAATTCTTTCGCTGCTCGCTGGACCAAACGCAAACGTCTTCGCCGTGGGCGATCCCGATCAGGCCATCTACCAGTTCCGCGGCGCGTCGAGCGAAGCGTTCACGCTGTTCGCCAGGAAGTTCTCCGAAACGCGGGTGGTGGTGCTGGGAAAGAATCGACGCTCGCTGTCACCGATCCTCAAATGCGCTTTTGGCATCGTGAATGAGAATCCGGCGGTTTTCGGAAAAACGTCCGGAAAGTCCTTCGCAATGCCGCTTTCAGCAGCGGGCCCTGCGATTTCGTATCAGCGAACGCCCTTGGAATCTCTGCGTGACGAAGAAGCGGCACAAAGAGGAGTGGCGTTGAAAGCGCCGCTCGTCGAAATCGTTACCTGGGGAGACAAGGAGGTTGAAGCCGCCGATCTGGCGCGGCGCATCCAGAAAAAAAGAAAAGCAGAGCGTTGCGGATGGAAGGATTTCGCCGTGCTCTACCGCGTGCACAACCATCGCGACGAACTGGTCAAGGAGTTTGCGGAGCGCGGCATTCCGTTTTCCATCGAGGGCCTCGACGTTCTGGATACTCCCGAGGTTCGGGATGCAGTGGCTTGCCTGACCGCAGCCGTCTCGCCGAACGATGCTGGCAGTTTGTTTCGTGTCGCGGCGTTGCCGCAATTTGAAATCGACCCCATGGAATTAAGGGCCGCCATGAGGGCAATGCGCCGAGAACTCGATCTCCGCGCCGCGATGAGACGATTGCAGGGGGGAGCGGCGGTGCTCGCACGAGTGGAGCAGGCGCATCGCGAAATAAAGGAGGATGGAGTTCGCGCCGATGATGCGGTGAAGGTGGCGGTTCGGCATTTTGAACTGCGGGAGACACCTTTGCTGGCGGCCTTCGTGAAATTTGTCGAAGACTGGCATAAGAAAGCAATGGTTGAGACCGGTAGCCCCGCTGAATTTCTTGAATACCTCGATTATTTTGTCGAAGCCAAAGGCTCGATTGCGCTCCCGCGTAGCTCGGCGGACGCAGTACAGCTATTGACCGCCCACGCCGCCAAGGGACTTGAGTTCCAGCACGTGGCTGTTGTTCGCGGGTCGTCCACTTCGTTTCCCTGTCCTTATCGAGAGCCGCTAGTGGCATTTCCGGCGAAGTTGCGCCGCTCGGACGCAGTTCAGGCTGACGACAAAACGCTGCACGAAGAAGAAGAGAGACGTTTGTTCTATGTTGCGATGACGCGGGCCAGGGACACGCTGGCCATTTATGCCAATGCGGGTAAAAGCAAGAACGATCCCAAGCCGACCAAATTTCTGCGCGAGTTCATGATTCATCCCGGCTACACGAAATTCTGGTCCACGCGTTCAGCGGCGGCCGTGCAGGATACGCTATTTGCCGAGGAAGAACAGCGCGTCGCCTTGGAGCGCTCGAAAGTAGCAACCTGGTTGCTGATGGATCCGTCGGCCGATTTTTTTACCGGGCTGAGCGCGTCGACGATCGAAATTTACGAACAGTGTCCGCTCCGGTTCAAACTTGAACGCGAGTGGAACTTGCCGCGCGAGGTGTCGGCATCGCTGCACTACGGAGCGGCGATACACGGCGTGTTAAGAACTTTCTACGACGCGCAGCGCTTTCAACGCGAAATCAGCGACGAGGATTTGTTGGAACAGTTCCGGGCGGACTTGGCGTCGCGCGGCGTTGCGGATCGCTACCAGTACGAGCTTTATCTGCGGCAGGGGCGCGAGCAGCTCCGACATTTTTTTGAGGCCGCTCGCAGTTCGCATCCGCCTGAGGTGCTCGAAACCGAGCACAAGTTTGAGTTGGAAGTAGGTTCGGCGAAGTTGACCGGGCGTGTCGATCGCATGGATCGCACCGGTCCGGACACCGTGGCCATCGTCGATTACAAGACGGGTAAGCCCAAATCACAAGAGGACGCCGACGAGAGTCTGCAACTTTCTTTGTACGCAATCGCCGCCAAGGAAAAGTTGGGAAAACGTGCCGATCGCCTGATATTCCATAACCTGGAAGACAATACGGCCATTTGCACCACGCGGACGGATGGTGAATTGGAAGTGGCGAAGCTGCGGGTGCAAAAAGCAGCGGACCAGATCGCCCGGAAGGAGTTCCCTCCGAATCCCAAATATCACTGCGCGTTTTGTCCTTACCGCAACCTCTGTCCGGCGACGGAGAAGGTGGTGGCTCCGCAGAAGAAGTCGAGCACCCGTTTCAATTAAAGGCTTCGTAAAATTAAGAGCTGCCCTAAAAACTTTGGGGACGCTCATCGCGCCCCCTTTGTCATTGCCTGTTGCAGGTTCTTAGTGCTTCTTGCTGCTTTTCTTCTTTGCCTTTTTCTTGGTTGCCATGGATCTATTCTCCCTTTTCCATTCTTCATGGAATTTCGCAACGGTATTCTGTTGCAACTGTTTGAATGTATAGAGTTAACGCAGAACGAAGTCAAGAGAAAAATGATCATAACGCATACATGCAATGCTGTACCAAAGTCACTTCATGCATCGCGCGCACGAAATTTTTTCGTCGCAGGTCGTTCGTGGTTCGTCCTTGGTCGGAACGTCGTCGGGAAAGTCGTTGGTCGATAGTCGTCGGTCGTTAGCAAACCCTCCGAACGACCATCGACTATCGACCAACGACTTTCTTCGCTTTCCGGCATCTATAATCAGAGACAAACTTAGCAGCGTCGATTACTTGAAGGAGCGCAACCATGGCCAGTTCTACTGATGTCGTGATCATCGCGGGATGCCGCACGCCCATCGGAAAATTTCAGGGAAGCCTGAGCGATATGACGGCTCCGCAATTAGGCGCGGTCGCCGTGCGCGAAGCCGTGAAGCGGGCGAATCTCCAGCCGCAGCAGGTCGACGAGTGCATCATGGGGAACGTCGTCTCGGCCGGACTCGGTCAAAATCCGGCGCGGCAGGCAGCGCTCTTCGGCGGGCTCTCCCCCGAAGTGGGTGCCATGACTATCAACAAGGTGTGTGGCTCGGGATTGAAAGCGGTCGCGCTGGCGGCGCAGGCGATTGAAACCGGCAACAGCTCCATCGTGGTTGCCGGCGGTATGGAGTCGATGACCAACGCGCCTTACCTGCTGCCGAATGCGCGCAAGGGCTATCGTCTGGGCAACGGACAACTCGTCGACTCCATGGTGCACGACGGACTGTGGGACATCTACAACGACTATCACATGGGGCTGACCGGCGAGAACGTTGCCGAGAAATACGGCATCACCCGCGAAGAGCAGGACGAGTTCGCCGTCAACTCGCATCGCAAAGCCATAGCCGCGCAAAAAGAATGCCGTTTCAAAGCGCAGATTGTTCCCGTGGAGTCGCCGGCGAAGAAGAAGGGACAGCCTCCGGTGATCTTTGATAAGGACGAAGGTCCGCGCGAGGACACGACCATAGAAGTGCTGCGCTCGCTGAAGCCGGCCTTCAAGAAAGATGGCACGGTAACAGCGGGCAACGCTCCTGGGGTCAACGACGGAGCGGCCGCGCTGGTGGTGACCAGCGCCGATCGCGCGAAGGAACTCGGCGCGAAGCCGATGGTGCGCATCGTTGCGCAAGCGACCAGCGGAGTCGAGCCGAAGTGGGTGATGATGGCTCCGGTCGGCGCCGTCCGGAAAATCTGGGAGAAGACCGGCTGGAAGAACGACGACGTCGATCTCTACGAACTGAACGAAGCCTTCTCGGTGCAGGCGCTCGGAGTGATTCGCGAACTGGGACTCGATATGAACCGCGTGAACGTAAACGGAGGCGCGGTCGCTCTAGGCCATCCCATCGGAGCCAGCGGAGCCCGCGTGCTCGTCACCCTGATCTACGAAATGATCCGCCGCGATGTGCATCGCGGGATTGCGGCACTGTGCCTGGGCGGAGGAAACGCGGTGGCTATGGCAGTGGAAAGGTAAGACGGGCGATGACCCGGTTTTGAGCGTAGTCGGGTACATTTCACCATCATCGTCCGAGCGGGTTGACGTTTATTTGCTCGCGGTCGCAATTAGCGGTCTCACATCGTCATCCAATATGCACGAACGTTTCGGATTCCGTGGAGACACACGCACGATGACGCTCCTATGAGCGACCAACTTACGGCGCTTCTCTGCTTCTTCTTGGGTTTGGAACTCGCCAGAAAAAGGCAGAGTGTATAGTCCTGTCTCCTCTGTATCGACTTCATAGTCATAGCCAAGCCATACCTTGTATCCAGTAATGGTTTGTGACCTGGCCTTTCGCATCGTGACGATTTCACCCTTATCGAATTTGCCTGCAACTGGTTGCCAGTTTCTTGCGCGGAACTGTTGCCATGCTCTTCGATACCGCCGATCCCACAGAATAAACCCGATAACTACAGCCAGGATCACGGCAGAGTAGGTGAGAGTGAAGCGCGGCGGCTCAGCGCCTCGCCGGAGCAGTAGGGACATTGCCGACATGAAAATACGATATCGCGCGAATATCCAAGCGGCAATCGCAATGGCTGGAGCGGCCTGTTTTACGTTGCCGCCGTCCCCGCTTCCGCCCCCACGGGCAACGTAATCGTAAACACCGCCCCACCATCCGGTGCCGTAGTCACTTCGATGTTGCCTCCGTGCTCGCGCAGCACGGTTTTGCAGATGCTCAGCCCAAGGCCGGTGCCGCGGCCGGGGCGCTTGGTGGTGAAGAAGGGATCAAAAATGTGCTCCAGGTTTTCGGCCGCAATGCCTGGACCATCATCTTGAAACACGATCCATACCGAGTCAGGCTTGCGTCCGATGCGAATACGAATCGTTCCTTTCTCGCGGTTTTCACGGATCGCCTGCTCCGCATTCAGCAGCAGATTCAAAAACACCTGCATCAGCTGATTGGGATCGGCAACGATGGCGGGGATCGCCGGTTCTTGTAAAAAGTCCACCGTGATGTTGCTCTTGCGCAGCGGATAGGACTGCATCTGCACCACCCTCTGCACCAGTTCATTCAGATTGACCTGGGTGCGTCCCGGAACCGGCGGCCGGGCGAAATATTGCAGGTTCTGGACAATTTCAGCAGCGCGCCGCGCTTCCTTGTGCAAAATGGAAAGTTGTTTGCGCGCGGATTCGCTGGCATCGCCTTCCTGCAACAATTCGGCCATGCCCAGAATGCTGGTCAGCGGATTATTGAGTTCGTGAGCAAAGCCGCCGATCATCTGTCCCATGGCGGCGAGACGTTCGCTCTGAATAATCTGCTGCTCCAGCTTCTTCTCCGTCGTCACATCGCGGACGGAGATGATCACGCCTGCCGGCTTGCCTTCGGCATCGAGCAGCGGACTCGCCATACCAAGCATCGTGCGCCAACTGCCGTCGCGGTGCCGGGAGCCGTATTCGCATGAGGCCAGTGAGCTTTGACCAGTGGCGACGGTGCGGTAAAGTCCGGCCAGTTCCGGCGACGTGTTCCCCGGATCGTCGACGTTTTTGCCCATGAGATGCTCCGGCCCGTACCCGAGCAACTCGCCGATGCGCGCGCTCACAAACGTGTACTGTCCTTTCAGATCGAGCACCAGAATCAGATCCGGAAAGCTTTCGAGCAGATGCCGGCGGAATTCTTCCTGCCGCCGCAACCTATGCTCCAAGGCTCGCTTTTCGGTGACGTCGACCAGCGTGCCCTGGTAGCGCACCACTCGTCCCTCTTCCATCACGCCGCTCGAGGTATCCACACACACCGCGACTCCGCCATCTTTTCTTCGCAGTCGAACCTCGCGCGTGCGCGTACGGCCGCTCTCGCTTCCCCCGCGTCCCAGCACCGGATCGCCGCCGCCTTCAACGCCCAGCTGCTCCGGCTTCAGTGCCAGCAAATCTTCTTTACTCGCGTATCCCAAGATCGATACCAGCGCGGGGTTCACCTCGAGCAGCTTGCCATCCGGAGTGCTGATGTACACGCCTTCCTGCAGAGATTCGAACAACTGCGTGAAACGCTGTTCCTTCTCCCGATGCCCGGTAATATCGCGGGCCAGCACGCTGGCGCCGGTTACGTCATCTCCCTTGACGATGGCGTTCACCACGCAGTCGTAGTAATGCCGCCGCGAGTCGTTCTTCAGATGGATCTCCACCACGCCCGACCAGCTTCGCTTCTCCAGGAAGCGGGACAGGCTGGCAGATCCCTCCGCATGCAATGGCGCGCCCAAAAATTCCTCCAGCTTGTGGCCGACCAGTTGAGCATAAGGAGCGCCGAGAATTTCCGTGGTTCGCCGGTTTACGGTTCTTAACGTTCCATCGAGTGAGATGGCGAGCGCGACATCATCCAAGGAATCGATCAGCTCCTTGAAGTTGCGCTGCGAACGCATGATCAGTTGGCTTAGCTGATCCAGTTGCTCTTCGGAGGGCGTGACTCCTCCGCGATCCCGAAAGCCCTTCAGAATCTGCTTGAGCTCGGAAACCTCCTGCTTCCGCCCGAAAGCATAAGTGGCAAACAAGACGGAAAGCGCGAACAGTCCCGCAGGGATCGCCCACAGCCGGTAAGGAAGGTCTTTCAGTTGCTCCCACGCCAGGTATGCCACCGCCGCCGCAAACAATACGAGCAGCAGCAAAGCCCATCGCCACAGCTGGCTCTCCTCGCGTTCCAGCCGGCTTGGCGGCGGATCGGGTTGGCGGGAAGCTGGATCGTCGTCGCGCATGGCGGACTCCTCTGGCGCGAAAACCGTCTTCAACAACGGGTTCTATCGTTCCACCAGATTGCTCTTAGCGTAGCACCGAAAACGGCGGTTCAACTCAGAACGTTCGGCAAGGTTCCATCACGGTTAAGGGGTGATGCTCATCACATCAGTCCGATTCTGCCGCGCGTATAATGTCGTGAAGGATCTCCCGTCCTCGCTCTCTCCTCCGTGTGCCCATTGGAATCCCTATGCTCTATGAAACTCTGAGTGCTGCTGTATACGGCATTGACGCCAACATCATTGAAGTGGAAGTGGATGTCTCCGGCGTCAAAATGACGGAAGACCACTTTCACACCGTCGGCCTGCCTGACGCCGCCGTCCGCGAAAGCCGCGACCGGGTTCGCTCGGCGTTGAAAAATTGCGGCTACGACATTCCACCCACCCAGATCACCATCAATCTGGCGCCGGCCGACATCCGTAAAGAAGGCTCCGGCTTCGATCTGCCCATGGCGCTCGGCATCCTCGGCGCCTACGGCGGTCTGAATAAAAAAGAAGTCCCCGACGCGCTGTTTGTGGGCGAGCTTTCACTCGATGGAAGACTGCGCGGCGTGCGTGGCGCTTTGCCGATTGCGATCGAGGCTCGTCGGACCAAAGTGAAACGGTTGATCGTGCCCGAAGTCAACGCCCGCGAAGCCGCCATGGTCGAGGGGGTTGAGGTTTACCCTGTCAAATCGCTGCTTGATGTGATTCATTACATCAATTCCGGCAACGGCATTTCCCGCATGCAAATCGATACCGGGCAACTGCTCAGCCAGGCGCAGCAATTCCATGTGGATTTCAAGGACGTTCGTGGCCAGCAAACGGCCAAGCGCGCCCTCGAAATCGCCTGCGCCGGGGGCCACAACATTCTGATGATCGGGCCGCCGGGATCGGGAAAAACGATGCTCGCAAAACGCATGCCGACCATCCTGCCGCCCTTTACTTTCGAAGAAGCGCTCGAGACCACCAAGATTCACAGTGTGGCGGGCGTGCTCGATGCCCATGCCGGACTCGTCGGCCTGCGTCCTTTTCGCGCGCCTCATCACACCATCTCCGACGCAGGCTTAATCGGCGGGGGCGCAATCCCGCGGCCGGGCGAGGTTTCGCTCGCTCACAATGGCGTGCTGTTCCTCGACGAGTTCCCCGAATTCCCGCGCAACGTTCTCGACGTTATGCGCCAACCGCTCGAAGACGGTACCGTCTGCATTGCCCGCGCCGCCATGTCGCTGACCTTCCCGGCGCGTTTCATGCTTGCCGCCGCTATGAATCCTTGCCCCTGCGGATTTCACAACGATCGAACCCGCGAATGCCATTGCACTCCGCCCATGATCCAGCGCTACATTTCTAAGATCTCGGGGCCGCTGCTCGACCGCATCGACATTCACATCGACGTTCCGGCGGTGAACTACAAAGAATTGCGCAGCACGAAGGAGTCAGAAACTTCAGCCAGTATTCTCCAGCGGGTGATTCGCGCCCGTGACGTCCAGTTGCAACGCTTCGCGGCCGGGCGCGAAAAAGTCTACTGCAACGCGCAAATGCCGACGCAGTTGATTCGCAAGTTCTGCGAGCTCTCGGCCGATTGCGAGCGTCTGCTCGAACGCGCCATGGCGCAGCAAGGGCTCAGCGCTCGTGCCCACGATCGCATCCTGAAAGTTGCGCGCACGATTGCCGACCTCGACGGGTTTGCGCAACTCGAACCGAAACACATTGCCGAGGCGATTCAGTACCGGACGCTGGATCGCACGTACTGGGCATAAGGCGGTGGAGAGACGGGGGTCCTCGCCCGTCCGTTTTTTCCTTGGTTAGGAAAAGGCGCAATGTCAATTCAGGCTGAGACGAGCTTCTTTTGCAGCCGGACCGGAAACGGTCTGATTTTTGGCAGCCTGTTTTTCTGGGCCTTCCAGAGATCGTAATTGAGCTGCATCTTCAGCCAAAACTCGGGAGACGTGTACGGCATTGCCTTGGCCAGCCGCACGCTCATTGGCGCTGAAATACCGGCGCGGCCGTTGAGTATCCGGGAGAGATTTGGCCGGGTCACGCCAAGACGTTTGGCCGCCTCCTTCACCGTCATGTCGCCCAGGTAATCCTTCAAAACTTCGCCAGGATGGGATGGATGGAAAAGCATACTTAGCTCCTAGTGGTAATCCTTGTAGTCGAAGAGAACCGCGTCCTCACCGTCGAACCGAACGCGTACCAATACACAATACCGGCATCAAGGGAAGATAGCGCGCCGTCGGCGCTAGGATCGACAGTCGTTAGGCAACCGGACCGTTTGCTCATTCTATAATTCTGCTCGGAGGTCTCATGCCAGGCTGGGGCACAGGCAGCTTCGAGAATGATGACGCGCAGAATTTTCTGGGCCGGCTTAATTCCGTGGAGGCTGGCGATCTAAAACAGATGCTGGCCAACGCCGCCGATCAGGACTATGTGGACGCGCCCGAAAGCGGTGTCGTGATCGCGGTTGCCGAGGTTGTTGCGACGGCGAGGGGCAACCCTCCGCAGGCGGTGCCGAGCCAGGTTGCAGAATGGGTCAGCAAGATCGAGGGCGCTCCGAGCCCCGAGATGTCGGAATTGGCTCGGCTTGCAGTTTACAAGGTTCGAACCAACTCCGAACTCAAAGACCTATGGCTTGAGGCGGAGGGGTTGAACGAGTGGAGCGCAGTGCTTCGCGATCTGGAAGAAAGACTTCGCGGGTGAATCCGGCCGTCAGCGGTTGCGATTGTGTCCTGGAATGAATTATCGCACGTTTGGGGCGGGGGGAGAATGATTCAATGCCCCAATGATTCAATGCCTCAATAGCTTCGTTTCAGTCGGCAGCGGCCCCGCTGTTGGTAGGGGTACTGGCAGCGAGAGCGTTTTTTTCCGCCTGCCGCAGCCGCAGAGCGCGGTTCGAAGGCAACCCGGCATCGCGGATTTTGTAAAGCAGTGCCCGATAGCTGATGCACAGCGTGCGAGCCGCTTGCTTCCGGTTCCAGTGGTGCTGTTGCAGCACCTTCAGGATGACCTTGCGCTCCAGTTCGCGCACGCATTGCCGCGTAAGCTTTTTCAGGGAAATAGGTCCGTCCAGCGAGATCTCGGAATTGAAAAAGTCCGGCTCGCGCGCCACCAGATCGTTGGTGATCACTTCCTCGTGCCCCAGAATCACGTAACGCTTGATCAGATTTTCCAGTTCGCGAATATTACCCGGCCAGTGATACTTCTGCAGCACCGCCAGGACTTCATTCGATAAAGGCCGCGCCCGGCAGTTGAACTTGCGGTTGTAGTACTCCAGGAAGTAGCCACACAGATCTTCAATATCGCCACGGCGTTCGCGCAGCGCCGGCATCCGTATATTCACCACGTTAATGCGGTAATAAAGATCTTGCCGGAACGTACCCGCTTCGATCTCTGTTTCCAGTTGCCGATTGGTGGCGCATACCACCCGCACCTCAACCTTCTTGTCTTCCTGGGCGCCGATACGGCAGAACTGGCCATCCTGCAGAAGTTGCAACAGCTTCGATTGCAGCGAGGGATCCAGTTCCGAAATTTCATCGAGAAATAAGGTGCCGCGGTGCGCCATCTCAACCCGTCCTGGCTTCGACCCAACCGCGCCCGTGAATGCTCCTTTTTCGTAGCCGAACAATTCGCTTTCCAGCAATGTTCCTGGAATCGCCGGGCAGTTTACCTTTACGTATGGCCCCACCCTCCACGGCGACAGGCTATGGATCAGTCTGGCAATGATGTCTTTCCCCGTGCCGCTCTCTCCCGTGATCAGCACCGGTACGTTGGCGGAGGCGACTTTGCCCAGCCGCGAACGAACCGACTGCATAACCTCGGAGTGGCCAAAAATGATGTTGTCAGGGGGAACCTCGCCCAGCGACTGCGCCAGCGTTGATACCGAAAGAGTGGTCATAAGAGTGAATGCCCCATTGCGGCGACTGTTCATCCGCATGCACTAAAAGTGCATCTCAAGCACCAAACTGGGGAAGGAAGCTGAACGTTCCAGACGCTTTGCGTTAAGCCGTTCAACCATTAACCGGTTAGAGCGATGATATGCCCCAAGCCAGAAGCTTAGACATGGCACCAAAGTGCCATTATGAGACAGGTAGGGGGTGGGAAAAACTTTTCACACTACTGACGCCGATTTCCTCAAATGCTTGCGCGAAGCGCCCCCAGAATCGGTGCCCAGCGGGCGCGCGAATTTCAGACCTAGAAGATGGTGATCATCGAGGTGCGTGACCCAGACCGCCTTGGCCTGAATAACCCGCGACGACGTGTTAATTCCTTGGAAAGGCCCAATCGGAGCGCTCGGAATCTCCAGCGAAACCACCGCCGATTTGGGCAAAGACCGGCGAACTACTACTAAAGCGCCCCCCGCAGAGATGTTAATCGCAGTGGCAAACTCCAGGGAATCCTTGCCGGCTCCGTCGCGAGCGCGGACGAAAACAGGAATCGCGAGCTGAAGCCGCGTTGACCTGCGTTCATCCTTCTTTGATATCCTGCGAGACACGTATCACACTCACCCTTAAACCGGTATGAACACCCAAAGAACCGCATCTCATGGGCCAAACTCGCAAGGAAACCGGGCCTGCCTGGAACCGTTCCAAACCTAGCTTCCAACACGGAGATTAGGCAAGTAGCCTCGCGGTCCAATCGTCCAACCATGACTTTTGGTCACTTCAAGAGTGCAATGTTTTTCGCATCGGAGTACGGGACGGTTTGCAATTGACAGTCTGTTGTGGGTGACATATGATCCGTGGTAACCCCCAGTTCTGGACTGGTAGTAAGTGGTTCTCTCCCCTTAATTTCGATACTGGGATTCCCATGTCTTCGATATCCGAAAAAAGTCCAGCCGCCGCTCCTGCGGGTATGAACCCGAAAGACTGCTTGCCGGCAGCCGCCGCAGCTCCAGACTCCGCGCCGAACTCGGGCGATGACATTTCCCGCGAGCTCGAGCAACTGCGCGATCGTTTCCGCAAGACGACCAACGCGCTGGCTTCCGCCGCCCACGACCTTAAGACGCCGCTTGCGATTCTTAACGGCTACATTGAACTGCTGCAGAGTCAGAAACTCGGACCGCTCAACGATCGCCAGAAAGAAGTGATGGGCGACATGTTTTCCAGCGGACGGCGCTTGCAGCAATTCATCCACGACTTCCTCACCTTCAGCGTGCTCGAAACCGGCGAACTGCGCATGCAGTACGTGGAAGGTGACATGAACGCGTGCCTCTCGGAAGTTTGCCGGCTCTGGTCGGCGCGGTTTCAGGCGCGCGGTCTCGCACTCTATTTTCTCGCCAATGACAAACTGACGCCTTTTGCCTTCGATGGGCCAAAGATCCAACGCGTGATTTCCAATCTTCTGGAAAACGCCGCCAAGTACACGCCGCAAGGCGGCACCGTCTGGCTGCACGCCGAGCCTCATATGTGGGAACGTCGCGGTGTCAACGCCTCAGCGATTCCAGGAGAACGCCGCCGTCAATCGAGCACCGTGCCGAACGCTGTCAAAGTCAGCGTGGCCGATACCGGCCCCGGAATCCGGCCAGAGTTTCACCTGGAAATTTTTGACGACTTCTTCCGTCTGCCCGGCAGCGAATCGGCCGAGGGCATGGGCCTTGGACTCGCCATTGCCCGCCGTCTTCTGCAGGGAATGAACGGCAAGATCTGGGTGGAAAGCGAACCCGGCGCGGGTTGCAAGTTTTCTTTTCTCATTCCCATGAAACCAATTTTGAACAGTCCGCCACGAGGAACCAAATGAGCGAAGCCGCCAACATCCTGCTGGTGGATGACGAACCGGGAATGCTGCGCTATATCCGTACGCTGCTGGAAGTGGACGACCACAAAGTGCAAACCGCCAGCACCGGCGAAGAAGCAGTCGAGCGCGTTCAGAAAGGCTTGCAGCCTGACCTGGTGCTGCTCGATCTCCTCATGCCCGGTATCGACGGATTGCAGACTCTTGAGCAACTCCGCCATCTCAAGCCGGGATTGAAAGTCGTGATGCTCTCCTGCGTGAACGACACCCGCAAGGTCGTGCAGGCCATGCGCCTCGGCGCCGTCGATTATCTAACCAAGCCCTTCCAGAAAGCCGAACTCGACGCCGTCATTGGACAGTGCGTGGGCACCGCCAAGGCTGAGAGCTATTCTGGCGAAATCGAAGAGCTCTGCGACGATGTGTTTTTCGTCGCCGCCAGTCCGGCGATGAAGAAAATTCGCTCGCAGGCCGCACTCGTCGCCAACGTCGACATTCCCGTTCTCCTGCTCGGTGAAAGCGGCACCGGCAAAGAAGTGCTGGCTCGCCTCATCCACAAGCTTTCGCCGCGCGCCCATCGCACCTTCCTCAAAGTGAACTGCGCCGCGGTGCCCGCCGACCTGCTTGAAAGCGAACTGTTCGGCTACGAAGCGGGAGCCTTTACGGGAGCCAACCACCCCAAGCCCGGTAAGTTCGAACTGTGCAACAAAGGCACTATCCTGCTCGACGAAATTGGCGAAATGCCGGCATTGCTGCAAGCCAAGCTTCTCCACGTCTTGCAGGACCAGACTTTTTCCCGCCTCGGCAGCCGCAACGTGATCAAAGTCGATGTTCGCATCCTGGCGGCCACCAACATCAATATTCCCGAAGCGCTCGCCAGCAAGCGTCTGCGCGAGGATCTTTACTACCGCCTGAACGCCTTCACCATGTCGCTGCCTCCGCTGCGCGAGCGCAAGGAAGAAATTCCAATTTTGCTGAAGCATTTCATGTCGCGCATGTCGGAGTCCTATGCCCGGTCCCCGTTGCCGCTTTCGCAGCCCCTGATGGAGGCGTGCCTGAAGCATTCCTGGCCCGGCAACCTGCGCGAATTGAGCAACTTCATCAAGCGTTACTTGGTTCTTGGAGACGAGACGTTAGCCGCATCCGAATTGCAGCCCAGGCCCGATGGTGGTGCCGGAATGCACACCGAACTTCCTGGCAGAACCACAGTCGCCACGGCCGAGTCCGCCGGCGGCCTGAAGTCGCTGTCGCGCAACGCCAAAGATGAAGCCGAGGCCGAAGCCATAGCCCGCGCTTTGGATGAAACGAACTGGAATCGAAAACAAGCAGCCGCCCTGCTGAAGATCAGCTACAAAGCCTTGCTCTATAAAATTCGCCAATACGGCATCGCGCAAAGCCGCAGCACGCACCGCTTATCCGCCGGCGCATAAGAACAGTTCTCAGTTCCCGGTTCTCAGTTCTCAGTTGCAGGCTCGGTGAGTCTGCCTCTTCTACGCGGAGTTAAGAGGCATTCCGGGCCCCAATTTCCTGCAGCTGGAGATGGATTGAACGTCACAGCCGCCGGTATCGGCGGTCTGTGCCAGCGCCAAATGCGACCGCAAATTTCTCCATTCGAGCGTCCCCACTGAGAACTGAGAACTGACAACTGACAACTAAGAACTGTTTTTTTGGTGCGGATAAGAGGACTCGAACCTCCACGACCTTGCGATCACTAGGACCTGAACCTAGCGCGTCTGCCAGTTCCGCCATATCCGCATACACGAAGAAAAATCGGCAGGCCCTTGATTAGGGGGACTACACTAATATCTACTTGGCTGACGCCCGCTGTCAATCGAAAGCCCAGCCCTCAGACCGCCGAAGACGATGGACAGTCCCTCCGAGAAAATCCCCGCAGCACTGGCGAAGGAACTCCGCGCCCTCGCGCACGATCTTAGCAATTCGCTCGAAACGATTGTGCAAGCCACCTACCTGATCTCGCAGGCCAGCCCGCCCGAAAGTACACGCCGCTGGCTCGAACTGATCGACCAGGCTTCGCAGGACGCCGTAAGAATCAACCAGGAACTGCGTCAACTCTTGCGTTCGAAAAGCTAGCAAATCCCATGCGCCTATTGTCATCCCGAACGAAGTGAGGGATCTGTATTTTGCGGCGAACTGCAGATCCCTCACTTCGTTCGGGACGACAATAACGGAAGGTTTCGGGACGACAAAATCTGAGGCTGCTAGCCCAGCTTTGCATCCATCGTAATCTTGGCGTTCAGCACCTTCGAGACCGGGCAGCCCGCCTTGGCATTCTGTGCCGCTGTGCTAAAGGCTTCCGCGCTCGCGCCCGGCACCTTCGCGACTACATCCAGATGAACGGCCGTGATCGTCCAGCCCGCGTCGAGTTTGTCCATGGTGAGTGTCGCTGACGTGCTGATGCTCTCCGGCGTCAGGTTCGCCCCTCCCAGTTGCGCCGAGAGCGCCATCGAAAAGCACGCCGCATGCGCCGCCGCAATCAGTTCTTCCGGATTCGTCCCCGGAGTATTTTCAAACCGCGTGGTGAACGAATAGGGCGTATTCGAGAGCACGCCGCTGGTGGACGAAACCGTCCCTTTACCATCCTTAAGACCGCCCCTCCAAACTGCACTCGCTTTGCGTTGCATTGCAATCTCCTCAGCTGAGAATTAAAACGAAGTGAGACTCTATTGTAGTAGTTCCATCTGTAGAGACGGGGCTTGCCCCGTCTCCGCCCGCATCATCTGGTCCGCTGCGGGAGACGCGGCAAGCCGACATCTCTACGGGAAATCTGATGCGCCTAGTAAAAATCAGAACAACTCAAATAGAAGCCGCATTTCTTGCAAACTACCTTACAGCGGTGTCCGCTCAACTCGGTCGAGCAATTGGGACAGATCGACGATACATCCTTTTTCAGATTCCCCTGGTCAAGACGAGCAGCCACAAGATTGGCGCTCTCACCTTGCGCCGGCGCAGCGGACGAACTTCCGCTCGAATCTCGCGTTGATGCTGAGCTCATGTCCGGTGTTGTAGCACATCTCCCGGCACGAGAAAACAAAAACGTTGCCCGCGCCAGTGGGATACGATGCCCAGATTCCCTACTGAATCTGAATCACGGTTGCGGAACTGCCGGCTTTGATCTCCTTAACCCGCGCCTCCACATTGCGGGCGAACGCAAACAGCGATTTCGCATGGGACGAGTTCTCCCCCTGGAGCACGGCGGGCACGCCGCCGTCGCCTGATTTGCGAATTTCCGGATCGAGCTCAACGTTTCCGAGGAAGGCGACGTCGAACTGTTTCGCCGTCTTCTCCGCGCCGCCGCGCGAGAAAATATCGACTTCGTGCTGGCAATGCGGGCACACAAAGTAGCTCATGTTTTCGACCATGCCCACGATGTCCACCTTCATCTGGCGAAACATCTCAATCGCTTTGCGAGCATCCTGCAGCGCAACGTCGGACGGCGTAGAGACCACGATGGCGCCGGTCAATGGCACAGTCTGAATCAGCGAGAGCGCCACATCGCCAGTTCCCGGCGGAAGGTCGATGACAAGGTAATCGAGCAGCCCCCACTGCACCGATCCCAGAAACTGCTTGATGATCGAATGCAGCATGGGACCGCGCCAGATGAGCGGCTTGTCTCCAGGGTTGAGGAAGCCAACCGAGATGACCTTGAGCCCATGCGAGTTGATGGGCGCGATCTGGCCTTCGCCCTGCACCTTGGGTTGCTCGTTGGTGCCGAGCATGAGCGGAACGTTGGGGCCATAGACGTCGCCGTCGAGCAGTCCGACTTTGTAGCCCATCTTGCTGAGGGCGATGGCCAGATTGACGGAAAGCGTGGTCTTGCCGACTCCACCCTTGCCGGAACCGACGGCGATGATGGCATTGACGCCAGGCAAAGGTTGTGGGGTGGGCTGTTGCTGTCCGGGGTGATGGGAATGAGCGCTCATCGCTCGATTATACGGGAAGAAAAACAGTTCTCAGTTCCCGGTTCTCAGTTCTCAGCGTGAACCGCTGGGGTTAAATACTGAGAACCGGGAACTGGGAACTGAGAACTGTCTTCAGTAGTGGCCTTCTCCAACCTGCACCTTGCCGCGAAACATGCGGTAGACGAAGGCAAAATAGGCGAGCGCCAGCACGGCAGCGAACGTCCACCAAACCAACCCGACACTCAGTCCGTGATTGCCGGCAGCGGTGTTGTAGATGGTCAGGTCGTACCGGTGGTCTCGGGCGGGCAATACGACTGGATAGAGGGCAAATGCTGCGCCCACCAACATGAAGGCGATGTACAAACTGGAAGCGACGAACGCTAATTTCTCTTTGCCCTTGGGATTAGCCCAGAGCATTACCGCCAGACTGGAAACAACGACGATCGGCACCAGTATGCCGATGGGGTGGTCTCCGTAGTTCGTCATGATATCCGGCCGGATGAAGTAAGTCGCAACCATGGCACTGACGGTCAAAAAAAATTGCACGGGCCAGCACAGCAAGGCGAAACCGCGGGCACGGCGGCCTAGATCCGCGTCGGTTTTGAGGGCGACGTAGTAAGAGCCGTGCGCCGTCAGGGTGACCAGCGCCATCACGCCGACGAGGACGGTGTACCAATCGAGGATGCCCACCTGCGGCCCCAGTTTAAAGTCGGTCCAGAGCGGCTCAAAGAAATAGCCGGTGGCGTCAAGCGGAACTCCACGCACCACGTTGCCGAGCGCCGCTCCAAAAAACACGGCCAGCAGAATGCTGGAGACGCTGAAGACTACGTCGAAGAAACTTCGCCACACAGGGTTTTCAAGGTGAGTCCGGAATTCAATGCCGATGGCGCGCAGCATCAGCAACCACAAGACCATCATCAGCGGAAGATAGAACCCGCTGAAACTCGAGGCATAAAGTTGAGGGAATGCAAAATACAGCGTGCCTCCTGCCGCCAGCAACCACACTTCGTTGCCATCCCACACCGGGCCGATGGCGCGCAGCACTCGCCGCCGCTCCTCGTCAGTCTTCGCCGCCATCAGATAAATTGCGCCTGCACCCAGATCGAATCCGTCGAGCACGACATAGGTCGTGACCATCACTGCGACAATCCAAAACCAAAGGCTCGCCATGTTTACTTTGCCCTCCGTCAACTGGCCGTTGTCGTTGGTTGGAGATTGGACACTGGTTCGTGCTCCTCCACCGGGCCGCGCTCAATCTCCCGCCAGAGCAGGAAGAGCCCCAGGATGCCAAGCACCATGTACATACCCATGAATCCCAAAAGAGTAAATAAGCTGTTACCGGCGGAGACGACCTTGGAGAAGCCATTTTCCGTGCGCATCAGCCCATACACCAACCAGGGCTGGCGGCCAAGTTCGGCCGTCATCCACCCGGCGGTATTGGCGATATACGGGAAAGGCGCTGACAGCATGAGTATCCAGAGCATCCACCGAGCATGAAAGAGGCGGCCGCGCCACAGCAGCAGCAAGGCAATCGCCATGACCGCGACGAAGAACGTCCCCAGGCCAACCATGATGTGGTAACTGTAATAAAGCAACGGGATGTTGCCCGGCCAATCTTGTTTCGGGAAAGCGTCCAGTCCGCGGACGTGGGCATTCCAGCGTTTGTAAGTCAGCACGCTCAACATCCCCGGAACTTCGAGCGGGTTATCGATCTTACCTTGCTGATCGTTAGGTTGGCCTAAGATGACTAAGGGCGCGCCCGACTGGCCCTGAAACAATCCTTCCATCGCGGCCAGGGTCACGGGTTGCAGGTCGGTGACCATTTTGCCTTGGCGGTCGCCAGTGGGAAAAATCTGCAGAACGCTGAACACGCAACCGGCAATCACGCCGGCCTTCACGAAGATGCGGGCGTGCGCGGTCCACTTGCCCGAAAGCAGATAGAAGGCGCCCACCGATGTCATGATGAAGGCGCCGGTAATCGCGGCTCCGCTCATGTTGTGCGCGTATTGCCACCCGGCCCAGGGATTGAGCACGAAATCCCAGAAACTCGCAAGTTGCAGGCTGCCATCTGCCGCCGTGAAATAGCCAACGGGATGTTGCATGAAAGCGTCGGTCGCGATGATGAAGTAACCCGACAACCACGAACCCACAAAGACTGCGACGGCCGACAGCCAGTGAGCTTTCGGACTCAAGCGCTTCTCCCCGTAGAGGAACAATCCGAGGAAGGCCGATTCGAGGAAGAAGGCAAACATGCCTTCCATGGCGAGGGTTTGGCCGATGACCCCGCCGGCGAATCGCGAAAAGACCGACCAGTTAGTGCCGAACTGAAATTCCATCGGAATGCCGGTCACCACGCCGAGCACGAAGTTGATGCCAAAAATCCTGCCCCAGAAGCGGGCTGCCTCGTCATACGCGGGATCGTTACGGCGCAGCGCGATCGTCTTGAGAACGACGATCAAAAGGGCGAGCCCCATGGTGAGTTGTGGGAAGAGATAGTGAAAAGTCGCGGTAAAGGCGAAGTGCAGACGGTGAATTAAGAGCGCGCTTTCCATAAATGACGTCTCACGTCCCGGTTGCTGGATCCTGGCTTTGAACCGTCTAGCATAACAGGGTGCGGCCTGCGGTTAGTAACTAGAAAATATCCGCGTCATGGGTCAGTTTGATTTCGTTTTGAAAGGGCACGGCTTCAGCCGTGCCGTAAACTGAAAAACTAGGTTTCGTATCAGGGTATCGCTTTAGCGATACCGCAAGTCGTTTGAAATCAGATGCCCCTTTAGGGGCCGGAATTCGAGTCTTTCAGCAACTCTTTAGCCGCAGAAACGTGTCGTTCAAACTGACTAACCGCCAATATCCCTAACTTGCAACCTAACTCCCAGCTTTTTTCTTGCGTGCCGATTCCGCACGGCGCGCCTCGCGGCGGCGGGCGGCGCCATCGTAGCGACGCTTTTCATCTTCAGTTTCCGGGATAACTTGCGGCACTACGACTTTGTTTCCTGCCGCATCGATGGCGACAAAGGTCAGATAGGCGGAGCTGACGTGCCGGCTCTCCTCAGAACGATAATATTCCACCCAGACCTTCACGCCCACTTCCATGGAACTGCGAAAGACGCGATTGACGGACGAGCGCAGGACTACGAAGTCTCCGACGCGAACGGGTACGAGAAAGTCGAGGTGATCGATGGAAGCCGTCACCACGTAGGCGCGCGAGTGGCGGTGAGCAGCCATGGCGCCGGCAAGATCGATCCAGTGCATGAGTCGTCCGCCCAGGAGCGCGTTGAGCGGGTTAGCATCGTTGGGCAGAACGATCTCGGTCATTTCCGAGATCGATTCGCGTACTGGACGGGGGCGCGCTAACTTCGCTTGATCGTTGTCGTTCATAGAATGTCGTTCATAAGAGTGCGAGTCACAGAATGTCAGTTCAAATCGCCGGCTCGGCCCCTAGCGTCGTGTCCCACAACTTTCCGCCATAAGTTAAGCCTGTCATCCTGAGCGAAGCGAAGGACCTATGCATTTTGTTTGCAGCGTCTAACGCTTAGACAAGCGCCGCGCCCTGCCGGGCGCGATAGCTTTGAAGGTAGCTGGCCGCGAGACTCGATACCCGCGGATCCGGGTGTACGTCGAGCCAAACTTCGCTGGCTATGTCGAACGTCAACTTCCCATGTTCGATCGGAGCGTGGGCCGATTCGCAGACAAAAGAAATCGTGACCTGCTCGGAGCTCACGCGCGCCACCGAAAAACGGACCGCATCCCAGTCGCGGTTCCGCGGAAGATGCGGGCAAGCGGTTGCGTAACCAAGATTGCAAAATTCCCGTAGATGGTTTTCGGAGGCCGGTAGTTCCTGCCCTGAGGCGCGGCAGTTTCCGCTCCACCCCGCGCCCAGTGGCAGCCGCGAAGGATGCGGAAAGGAGCCGTCGTTTAGAATCTGCAGCGGCACAAAAAAGGGGCAAGCCAAGTGAGTTCCTCAGGAAAAGCCATTGTAACGCGAGGCATGATATGAATGGGAAGCAGCTTTCAGCCAAAGCTCTTCGCCTTTGGCTTTCACTGAGAACTGAGAACCGAGAACTGAGAACTTGTCTATGGATCGCATCACCATGTTAAGCGAAATTCTCACCGCGAATCCCGAGGATTCCTTTGCCCGCTATGGATTGGCCATGGAGTACTCCAAGGCCGGACAAATCGACCAGGCGGTCGCGGAATTCAAGACGCTGATCGAGAAAAACCAGGATTACACGCCCGCCTACTTCATGGCCGCGCAAACGCTCGCCGCGGCCAGCCGCGTAGATGAGGCCAAGCGCATGTTAGTGGATGGCGTGTCGAGCGCACGCCGCACCGGCAACGCGCACGCCCAATCGGAGATGACGGCGATGCTCGAAGAACTGGGGTGAATCAGGTTTCAAAGTTTCAGAGTTTCAAGGTTTCAAAGACTCAGGGGAGCGCCGCTGACAACCTTGAAACTCTGAAACCTTGAAACATTGAAACCTTGCTCTTTGCTACACTCTTTTGTTCCGCGGAGACACGCCATGCGCCGTCTTATTCTTCTTTTAGTGGTTCTCTTTTCTCTTCCCGCATTTTCTCAAGCCAGGCATCCCTTCACCTTCGAAGACATGATGAAGCTGAAGCGAGTCGGCGAGCCCGTGCCTTCGCCCGATGGCAAGTGGGTGCTGTTCGCCGCAGTCGATGTGGATCTGGCCGCAAATAAGAAAACGTCGCACATCTGGATCGTGCCGCTGGCCGGAGGGCCGGAGCGCGTGCTGATCGCTGATCAGGACGGCGACCGTCCGCGCTGGGCTCCAGATGGGAAACTCTTCGCGTTTCTGTCCACCAAGGACGGCGGTTCGCAAGTGTGGGTCGCGGAGTTTGACGGGACCTCAGGCACTGTGATGGCCGCTAGACAATGGACACACGTAGCGACCGAGGCCAGCGGTGAACTTTGGTCGCCGGACGGCAAGAACATTCTCTTCACCTCCGACGTCTATCCCGAATGCGACGGCGCGCCGCAGGCAGAGGAGCCCTGCAATGCCAAGAAGCTTGAAGAGCATGAGAAGTCGAAAGTCAAGGCACTGGTTTTCGATCATCTGCTCTATCGTCACTGGAACGCCTACAAAGAAGGTAAGCGCACTCACATCTTAATAACTGAGGCTCCCGAGTTCCCCGTTACGCGGGAAGCGCAGCCTTCCTACCGCGACCTCACGCCCGGCGATTACGATGCGCCTCCATTTTCGCTAGGTGGACAGGACGACTACGCCTTCTCGCCCGACGGGCAGGAGATTTGCTACACCTCGAACCACGACAAGGTCGAAGCCACGTCCACCAACAACGATCTCTGGATCGTCCCAGTCAATTGGCCCGCGAACGCCACTCCTGCCGATGTGCTGGCCAAGACGAAGAACATCACCGCCGACAATCCCGCCAGCGACTCGACTCCGCTCTATTCGCCCGATGGCAAGTACATCGCCTACCGCGCCCAGCAGCGTCCGGGATACGAGAGCGACCGGTTTCGGCTGATGCTGTATGACCGGAAAACGGGGGAGAAGAAGAATCTGACGGAGAATTTCGATCACTGGGTTGGGTCATTTGGTTGGGCCGGGCCACACGAGATTGACCTAACTGCCGAAGATGAGGGCGAGTCCCCGATTTACTCGGTTATGCCTGAGGCCTGCCCTAATGGTTGCTACCCGATCAAGGTCCTCGATGGGTTCAACGACGATGTTGCCGCTGGAGAGAACAGCGCCGCTCAGACGAAAGCCACCAATCTCTCGGAGCGCCTTGTCTTCAGCCGGATGTCCCTCCAAGCGCCAACAGAGCTTTTTGCCGCCGAGCATGGTGATTACGCAGTTGGTCTCGACAAGATCTGGGCGATGCTCCGAGGAGAATCCAAAGAACCGCTGCCTAAGAATGCGATGGCAAAGCCACGCCAACTTACCCACCTCAACGACGCCGTCCTCTCCCAAGTCGACATGTCGCCGCTCGAATCCTTCTGGTTCGAAGGCGCGAAGGGCGACAAAGTCCAAGGCTTCCTGGTCAAGCCCCCGAACTTCGATGCCGCCAAGAAATACCCCGTAAAGTTCCTAATCCACGGCGGCCCCGAAGGCGCTTGGGGCGACGACTGGTCTTACCGCTGGAATCCCGAACTCTTTGCCGCCAACGGATACGTGGTCATCATGATCAACTTCCACGGCTCGACCGGATACGGGCAGAAGTTCATTGACGCGATCAATGGCGACTGGGGCGGCGCTCCGTTTGAAGACCTGATGAAGGGGCTTGACTACGCTGAGGCGCATTACAGTTTTATCGATAAAGACCGAGAGTGCGCGCTGGGCGCCAGCTACGGCGGATACGCAGCCAACTGGGTGCTCGGCCACACCGACCGTTTCAAGTGCATCGTCTCGCACGACGGCATGTTCAACACTGTCTCTGCCTGGGGCACAACCGAGGAACTCTGGTTCAATAACTGGGAGTTCAAGGGCACTCCTTACACGAATCCGGAGATGTACGAGAAGTGGTCTCCGCGAAACTCGGCAAAGAAGTTCAAGACGCCGACGCTAGTCGTCCACGGACAGCTCGACTACCGCCTCGATGTAAGCGAAGGCTTTCAGCTCTTCACCACGCTGCAAACCATGGGCGTGCCGTCGAAAATGCTCTACTTCCCCGACGAAGGCCACTGGGTGCTAAAGCCGCAAAACTCTCAGCTCTGGTGGAAGACGGTTACCGATTGGGTCGATCAATGGACCGCGATTAAGAAGTAGGGAGTCACCAGTCGCTCAGCGGCTCCGCTGTTTGTCGGGAGATCCCACATACCTCAGGGAGGTCCCATTCATCGCAACAAAAAAGCGCGATGAGTAGGCACCCCGGCCCCTAGGCTCCGGCCGTGATTGACCGGGAAATCAGTAAATGAGGCCATCGCCGGCCAGGACTCGGCAGCTTCGTTTGTCCTCGGGAAGCCAGATGCTTGACGACGGGCCCGGTTGGATCTCCAGCGGAGTCGGGACATCCGTAGGCGCAGTGGGGGCAACGTGTTTGTCAGCTTGCGCCGGTTTCTGCTGAGTTTCGGTTCTGGCTTCGACGGGTTCCGGTTTTTCACAGGGCGGCGGGTCTGGGTTCTCGCGTGCTGCTGGGCTCGATGTTGCTGCTCCTGAGTTGCTCGACCCATCGTCGGCGGACGGCTCTGCGCATGTGCTTGGGTGCGAGTTTATCGCTGGGTCGTTGCTCGGAGCGCCTTGCGGCACCGCGAACAGTTCAATCGGCAACGCTTGGGGCGTTGAGGAGCGCTGGCCGGAGTCAAGGTGAGGTTCGCTCTCAACCGGCGCAACCTTCCCGGGAACGCCCGGCTGCACGGGAACGATGGCTGCGAGGCTCTGCATCTGCAACTGCACCGTCGATTGACCCGCGCTTACCGTGATGAACACGGTGCAAGGCCCCACGTTCCCGGCCGATGGAACGATGAAGGCGGTACCGTCCTGAGCGCTCACCACCTGCGGTTGAGACGATCCGAGAAGGACAGGAGGGCCGTCTCCGGTAACCCGTGCCAGCGTGGTGGCGAAGGTCACACCTACTCCCATCACCGGATTTGCAGCACTCGAGCCGTCGGTCACGCGCATCACCAGGGGTTGAAATGCCTGTCCCGTGAGAACAACCTGTGGCGATCCGCTTACCGTTTGCAGCGTCCAGAACGAAGCGGGCGTTGCGTACAAGACGAACGGTTGAGTACACGGCGAATTGTTGGGGGCTACGCAAGCACTTATTTGGACGTTGGCGGTTAGATTCGTAAGATTTGCCGTGATGATGGCGAAACCCGCGCCGTTGGTGGTTGCACTAGCTGCCGAAAGCGAGGCTGTGCCCTGGGTGACGACAAAATTGATGGTTACATTCGGCAGCGGGTTCCCCAAGTCCAGGGCTTCGACGGCTAGAGGGACGGCTAGCGTCGCGCCTTGCGCAATCCAGCGGTTCGGCGTCACTGCAGCCACGTCTAGCGTGGTCGACGTTCCGACCAGCGTTGCCTGTTGCTGCTGCGGCGGCGAGTAGGACGCTGGCGCGAGAGCAATCGTGATTGTGCTCTGCCCTGTCGCGGTGGGAGTCACCATGCTGGAGGATTCTCCCGCCTCATCGCTCAGCACCGAGCAGGAAGAAGCTCCGTTGCACGCGGAGAACTGCACGCCGTTGGTCGTGCTCCAGGCAATGGTTGCGCCGCTCACGAGCGTGACTCCGTCGGCGGCGACCGCGCGCACACGGAGGGGGTTGGCTGCTTGCGATCCAACCGGCGTCGAGGGCTCCGCACCCTGCAGGAGAAGCAAGAGATCGGTGGCGGACGCACCGTAGGTTAGCGCGCCAATCATCTGGGAAAAAGCTCCACTCACCGGATTTGTAACTTGAATGGTTGCAGTCCCATCCTGCGACCCAGCGGGCAAAGACACCTGGACCTGACTTGCCGATGCGGAAAACACAGTGCCGTTGTTGCTGCCAACATTCACTTCCAGGGCCGGACTGAACCCGATGCCGTTGAGGGTGGTCACGCCGCCGGCAAGGCTCAAGCGGGCAGGAGTGAGCGAATCTGAATAAAGGAGGTTGGCTTGATAAAAGTAGTCGGGACGGCCGTCACCGCGAAAGTCGGCGACGGCCACACGGTAGGCCTCGGACACGCTGAATTGCGCATCCAGGCGGGTCGTGGCAAAAGTCTCGGAGTTGAATGCCGAGGGGGTCGCCGCCGGGGCGGGATCGCCAGACTCGTCACTCAACTCCCAAATTCCAATGACGGGCAGCAGCTTGGTTTCGGTGGGCTGGCCGGCTTCGTCGAGGGCGGTTACTGCGACCGAGGCGGTGCGGTTCGCCTGCGCCGTGAACTCGAAATAATCTGCGCTGTCATAGCCGGAGATCCATGAGCCCCATGTTCCTCCCTGCGGAAGCGCTGCGGGATTCGCATAGGTCGATCCGCTGCCGGGATGGGTTTGCGCGATTTCAGCCTGCAACATCAGAACGTCCTGCTCCGCGTTTGACCCATTCGACACGCTGACGACGATCGGCGCGAACGAACCCGAGGGCGTCACCTGGTTGGGAGCGTAAGACAAGACTCCCGCCGACCAGCTCGGGTCCAATACTTCCACGCTTAGCTGGTACTGGGCGGTGGTTTGCCCGGTCGGAATCGTCAATTGACCTAGATCGAAAAAGCCTTCGAGGGAAGGATCATCGGAGCCCCACTGGCTGTAGGGAAGGCCATTGGGGGCTATGTATCCATCGATAATGTTGCCCGCGTTGCCGCAAAACAGGAATCCGGAAACGGACGTTGCGACGTACTGCCCCGAGGGCTGACCAGCAACCATCATCCGGGCCACCACGTTGACCCCCTGCATCGGCTGCGCCGCGTTGCCGGAAGCATCGGTGAAATAAGCGCTGCCGTAGATTCTGCCCGACGGTTGCGGGTTCACAGCGGTGGGATAGAGTCGCATTAGAGAGTCGATGTCGTCCATCGCGGGGACGTCCGGGTTGGGATAGCAGACGGTGATGGGCACGCAGGTGATAGGATCTTCAAAGTGCATGACCGGAAAGCCGGCAAAGTCGGCTGGGGTGGGAGGGGGGTCGCCCGTTATGACATTCAGATTGGCCTGCGACCATCCTAAGCCAACCGTGCGTGCAAGAACGCGGATCAAGCGGTATTGGACATCTGGCAGCTGCGCACTGGTGGCGGCACAGATTCCGTTGATCACCACCAGCGAGTGCACGATGTTGCCGGCCGCCGAAAAGTTGTCAGGTCCGCCGTAAACCGCGTTGGTGAAACAATCGGCCAGGTCTCCAGCGCCTTCGCCCAGGATGGCATCGGTAACTGTGCCGTCGTAATCGTAAACAATTCCAACCGGAGTGCCGGTCGCAGAAGGTGTAATGTCCGCCGGGGCGGTAACAACTCCGAAGCCGTTGGTTTCGATGTTGGTGCCGTTTACATCCTCGGCAAGATGGCCTTCCTGGGTTGCGGTCAGGGCGACGCCGGAGAGGCTGGTCCAGGTGCTGAATGCATTGGCGACCAAAGCATCGGCCTGCGTTCCAGACAAAATGGGGCTCAAATTCCCCTGGTCCGTGAAGTACTCGACCGAGCCATTCGCCCAGATCAGCGGCTGGCCTTCGACGCCGGGGTTGTAGCCGGAACCGGCTACAAAAGCTGGGCCTCCGGCGCGACTGGCAACGGCAGCGCAAATCAGAAAAGCAGCAACCTGCAAGATTCGCCGGGGCATGGTCACTCCTCTTCATTCCTGGCGCTGCGAATGGCACGTTTCAGTTGAAGAACGCTAACGCTCGCGTTGGCGACGGGCGTGGGTGGCGGCGCGGCCGACGAGTTTCGTAGGCCGAGGGCGGAGACAGGCGTTTGCGTAGCTTTCGACACGTTCTTCCCGCTTGGGTCGAGAGCCACCTGCCCCAGCCGGCCACCGACCGGGCTCGTAAGACCTAAACGGCTGGGTGGATATAAGAAGATGAGAATGTGCTGGCCCTTGCTCATGGGACGATGCGTCGACCATGCGCCCGTCCACTCGTGAATGGTGAGAACTTGTCCTGGGTCGACGCCCGCAATCGCTTCGTCTATGTGGAAGCGCAACTCGATCGCTGGAGTGGCGCCTGCAGATCGACTGATCGCCGCGGGCTGGGTGGTCACAGTCTGGGTTGTGGTGGAGAGCACGGTTCCGGCGAAAATCATGCCCGCGCGGCGCGAAAGCTGTTTCCAGTGCGGACCCAGAATGCGCTCCGCGACAACCTGATCGGATTGCTGCGCGGCTGCATGTCGCGACAGCGCCAGGTTCCACAGACAGAAGTTCAATAAACAAGCGACGGCGACGGCCAATACGCGTCTTGACGCACGCATAGCGAGTGTCTTTCTGGAGGGGATGGACCGGGAGAGGTCCCTGGGAATGAAATCAGATTAGCGCGTTGTGATTTGCGCGGCTGTGCGCGCGGTCACTGTGGATTTGTGATGAATCGGAAGGGAGTTAACGGGGGTAAGATTTACAGTTTGACCATGGTCATTGACCATAGTATCATTGCAAAAGAGAAACGGATATGGAAGAGATTGCCATTTCTAAATTCAAAGCTACGTGCTTATCGGTACTGGAGACGGTTCGCAAAACTGGAAAAACCGTTCTGGTGACGCGGTTCGGAGAGCCGGTCGCCGAGGTGGTCCCGCCTCGTATGCCGAGGAAGACGAAGCGCAGGTTGGGTTCCCGCGCCGGAACCGGCCAAATCGTCGGCGACATCGTTTCTCCTGCCAGCGCAGAAGACGAATGGGAAGCGCTGCGCCCATGAAACTGCTGCTCGATACGCATATCTGGTTGTGGAGCGCGCTCGATCCCGCCCGGCTTTCCCGCCGGGTGCGCGCCGCACTTGAGAACCCCAACAACGAGTTGTGGCTTTCTCCGATCTCGTTGTGGGAGGTTCTGACGCTGTGCCAGAAGCGAAGGTTGATTCTCGATCCTAATCCACAAGCCTGGATCGCAGATACGCTAGACGCGACTCCGATGCGGGAGGCGCAAATCACCTACCAGGTCGCGCAAGAAACCGATCGCGTGCAACTGCCCCATCGCGATCCTGCAGATCGTTTTCTGGTGGCCACGGCGCGCGTGTTTGCCCTGACTCTGGTCACAGCGGATGAGACCTTGCTCAAGGCCCGGCAGGTGCCAGTTCTGGCGAACCGGTGAGACGCGCACCTTGTGCGGTTTTCGAGGAGTGGAAGATTGCGAGTCGTTGTGGCCTTCTAAATCCGAGGCCAGCGTCAACGCGGAATGCTAGTTCCGACGTCGGTTCGCGCGCTTGTTTGCCTTGCGTTGCGCGTGTGCGGCTTTTTTGTTTGCCTTCTTCAACATCTTCGCCTGTTTTTTGATTGCCTTTCGAGATTGGCGGGCGTTTTGCTCGGGAGTCATGCGTTGGGCCTGAGCTGGCATCGAGCCCGCGAGGCTCAAGACCATCAGAAGCAGGAATGCAGCAATTCGTTTCATAATGTCTCCGAACCGAGGATCTTGTAGACATCTTACCCTGAGCGGCACCCAGGCGGGCGGACCAGGGTGTTACTTCTGTAATCCGATTTCTGCCAGGTGAAAGACAAACTCCGGCTATTTGCCGCCCTAGAAGGTCTTGCCTAGTGAATCGTCTTCGTCTTCCGTGACATGTAATCCATCAGCAGATACTGGCCGAGGGTATAGGGGGTCGTGAAATAGGCCTTGCCGCGGCACATTTGCGTCACTTTCTGGACGAACTGCACCAGCCCATAATCCGACGCCAGCATGAAAGTATTGATCAGCACGCCGGCTCGTTTGCACTTGGAAACTTCTTCGAGCGTCTGGCTGACGACCAGGGGATCGAGGCCAAAGGCGTTCTTGTAAATGCGTCCGTCCTCAAGCGTAAGAGCGCTGGGCTTGCCGTCGGTGATCATGACGATCTGCTTCATGTCCTTGCGCTGGCGCTGCAGGATGCGTTGCGCCATGCGCAGGCCTTCGCGAGTGTTCGTGTAGTACGGACCGACTTTCACCCTCGCTAACTGCGAAAGCGGAACCTCTTCCGCGGAATCGTGAAATAGAACCAGCGACAGCGAGTCTCCGGGATACTGCGTGCGAATCAGTTGCGAAAGCGCCATCGCCACTTTTTTGGCGGGAGTGAAGCGGTCTTCGCCATAGAGAATCATCGAGTGCGAGCAGTCGAGCATGACCACTGTCGCGCAGGAAGACTGGTACTCACACTGATGCACCTGCAAGTCGCGGTATTCAAGGTTCAGCGGAAGCCCTAGTCCTTCGCGCTGGATTGCGCTTGAAAGTGTTGCCGTAATATCGAGATTCATCGTGTCGCCAAACTCGTACGGCTTCGAGGCGCCGCTCGATTCGATACCGGTTGCCATGTCACGCGTGTCATGACGCCCGAAGCTTGCCTTGCCGAGCGAGCCGAGCAGATCGCGCAGGGCTTTGAATCCCAGGAAGTCGAGGCTCTTGTCGGTGATTTCAAACTTCGCCTGCTGCTGCGCTTCACCAACTTGTCCGCCTACGCTCGACTGCCTGGACGGATCATGAGGCCGGGCTTCCCAGGGACGATCGATGGAAATGTAATCTTCCTGCTGCATGCGCTCAATCAGCTTTTCAATCAGTTCCTCGAGTTCGCCCTCCATCTGCATCTGCTGCAGCCGGTCGCGCATCTCCTCGTCGAACATGTCGCCATTGAGCAGGGCTTGTTCGAGTGCCCGTTTCAATTCGTCGAGCGTCTGCTCACCTTCCGGCATCTCGTACCAGAAGTTGTCGTTGAACCCGCTTTGCAGAAAATAATCGGAGAGCGCACTGAGCAGATCCTCCATGCTCATCTCGCTGGCAGGGTCGGGGACGTATTTGGTGTAGCGGATGCGTTTCATAGGAGCGGTCGTTGGTCGCTAGTCGTTCGCTGTTCGTCGTTCGCTATCAGTTGCTATTGTGGTGGATCACGGCAGCCAGACGGCGGCAAAGTTTCCGAACGACTAGCGACCAACGACTGTTCTCGCACTAGTTAAATCCTCGCTTCCGTCCAAAGCCTGGCTCGTCGCGCTCGAACGTTGGCGGCTTGTCCGCGACCTTCATGGGCTTCTCGCCGGCCGTAAAGACGCGTTCCTCGTTGCGGCCGATTTTTTTGTGTGCGTGCAGGCCCTCCAGGACGAACTCTGCCGCTGACACTTGGATCTCGGCGGCGTCTTTCGGGCCCACATTCAGCTTGGTGAGTTTCTCCATCAGGCCTTGGATTTGACTGAGGCCCTGCAGAACCTCTTGCGCTCCGGCGTTGTCGCTGAGTTGGATTTCACCGCCCAGATCGAACCACTGCACTACCTGATTCATATTCATGCCGTGCAAATACGTGTCGAACGATTTCGCCACCGCGGTGCGGATCAACTCGCGGCTTACGTGGTCGGCGCCTTTCATTTCGCCTTCGTATTCGAGTTCGAGCTTGCCGGTGATGGCGGGCAGGGCCGCATAAATGTCGCTGATGCGTGGCACGATCAATTTTTCGTTGTGCGTAAGGGCGCGGCGCTCGGCATTCGATACGACGTTTTCGATCGCCGAGATGGGCAGGCGCTGGCTTACGCCGGAGCGCTTGTCGATTTTCTTGTCGTCGCGGGCGGCGAAGGCGATGCGCTCGATGACTTCATTGACATATTTCGGAATGCGCAACTGCGAGCCGTTGCGATTAGTCTCGTGGTCATTTGTTCGGTTGAGCCAGGCTTCCTGCGCGGTGATGGCGATGCCTTCTTCGACCGTCGCTGGATAGTGAGTGCGAATTTCCGATCCGATGCGATCTTTTAGCGGAGTAATGATCTTGCCGCGCGCGGTATAGTCCTCGGGGTTGGCGCTAAACACGATCGCCAAATCGAGCGGCAGGCGAATCGGATATCCCTTAATCTGCACATCGCCTTCCTGCATGATGTTGAAGAGTCCGACCTGAATCTTGCCGGCCAAATCGGGCAACTCGTTGATGGCGAAAATTCCGCGGTTGGCGCGCGGGAGCAATCCATAGTGCACGGTGAATTCGCTCGACAGTTCGTGACCGCCGCGCGCCGCTTTGATGGGATCGATATCGCCGATGAGGTCGGCGATGGTGACATCGGGCGTGGCCAGCTTTTCTACGTAGCGGTGATCGGGGGTGAGCCAGGCAATCGGCGTGGCGTCTGCTTCTTTCGCGACCAGTTCGCGACAGTGACGGCAGATCGGAGCGTAGGGATTGTCGTGGATCTCGCAGCCCGCGACGTAGGGCATCTCAGGATCGAGCAGCGCCGTAAGGGCGCGGAGGATGCGGCTTTTTGCCTGTCCACGCAACCCCAGGAGTATGAAATTATGCCGCGACAGGATGGCGTTCACGATTTGCGGAACCACCGTATCCTCGTAACCAACGATGCCCGGAAATATCGGACTGCCTTCGCGCAGCCGTGCCATCAGGTTCTCGCGCAGCTCATCTTTTACTCGCCGGGACTGGAGCCGCTGTTCAGTGAAAGGACTTCGGCGCAATTCGCCGAGCGTCCGGGAAAAACTCATGGTGGAACCCCCACAGAAAAAGCCCGTATGCGGATTATAGCGCCGAAAGAAGCTCTCAGCTTTCAGCTCTCAGCTGTCAGGAAAATCTGGCTAGCGTCTCAGCTTGAAATCTTTGCTGTCTAGTGTGGCGACCGCCAGCCTTGCGAAAGAGGGGTGGTTTCTGTGCTGCTTATCCCCCTGATTTTTGCTTTGGCTCGCTTTGTGAGTGGTCAATCCGGATCTTGCGGTCGAAGGCTAGCGGCAATTCTGCGGGATGGAGTCGGAGTGTAATGCCTCGGTAGCAATTGAAAAGCTGGCTCTCGGGAGCTGACAGCTGAGAGCTATATTTCAGTTCCACCGCGCTCTCGCAGCCCGCCTCAGACCAGGCAGAATTGCCTCGAGATAGCCGACTACCGCCTGCAGACGTTTTGATTCCGACAGCGTTGAGAGCAGGCTTTGCTTAAAGTCCAGATCGAGCGGAAGCGAGCCCGCGAGCAAGAAAGAAAGATTGGCGGCGTGTTCGTCGGGGCCGGAGGGCTCTGCGCCGGCTAGTTTTGCGATCTCAGCGTGCAAGCGCACGGCTTGGGCTACCATCTCGGACGCTGGTTTGCCGGGCTTATCTTCGTTGTCCTCGTCTTGCACTACCGCGACCTCGGCCTGCAAAAACGAGCGGTCCTCGTTGACCTCGATGACTTCAAAGCGCTCGACTCCGCGCGTCAGGATGTCCATGCGGCCATCATCGTACTTTTTGATGACCGACATAATCTCGGCGGTGCAGCCGATGTCGGCGACTCCGTCGGAAGACGCTCGCACCACGCCGAACGGCTTTTTCTGTTCCAGGCATTCTGCGATCATCTCTTTGTAGCGCGGTTCGAAGATGTGCAGCGGCAATGGAACGCCGGGCAGCAGCACCAGTTCGAGCGGGAAGATGGGCAGTAGGGAACGCACGGCAGCTCCAGTGTTGACGATTTTACGCTATAGGAAGTTCTCAGTTGTTAGTTCTCAGTTGTCAGTAGAAGCACTGATTGTTCGGTTTTGCTGAGAACTGAGAACTGACAACTGTGAACTGGGGTTTGACTTGGCGCGCTCCGCGCGATACAAGAGTCGCCATGGATATGGACGGGAAGGTCGTGGTGGTGACTGGAGCTTCCATGGGAATTGGGGAAGCGATCGCCAAGGTTTTTGCCGACGCGGGCGCCAGCGTCGTGTTGCTTTCGCGCGATGCCAGTCGCGCCGAGGCCGCGCGCCAGCGAATTGGCCACACTGACCGCACGCTGGCTTTGGCTTGCGACATTTGCAACCGCGAGGACATCGACCGCGCGCTGGCAACTACGCTGAGCCGCTTTCATCGCGTGGATGTGTGGGTGAATAACGCGGGCGTGGGGATTCGCGACTCGGTCGCTGATATGCAGGCCTCCACATGCCGCGATTTGTTTGAAACTAATTTCTTCGGCACGATTGCTTGCATGCAGGCGATCGTCCCCGCGATGCGTGCAGCGGGCGGCGGGGCCATCCTCAACATCTCCAGCGTTGCCGGACACATTCCGGTGCCGTTTATGACTTTGTACTGCGCCAGCAAGTTCGCCATGAACGCTCTGGGGAAAGGCGCCCGGATGGAACTGCGACGCGACCACATCAATGTGTTGACTGTCTGTCCGGGATATGTGAGCACTGAATTCGGAAAGCACATGGTTGCTAACCGGCAGGGGAACGTGCGTCCACAATCGGTGCGCGGGATCTCGGCCGAGCGGGTGGCGCGAGCGGCTTATCGCGGGTATTGCCGAGGAAAGCGTGAGGTCGTCGTGCCCTGGACCATGATTCCGGCTATCAAGCTCTACCAGTTGTTGCCGGGATTGGTGGAGTGGGGCATGGGCAAGGCCATGAAAGATTCGCGGACAGGTAAAAATGCAAAAGGTAAAGAAAAGTAAATTCGGCAAACCTTCTGGTACCTGCGGCATCGAATCAAACAGGCAGAACTGCAGTCTTCCACCCCCTGCGAAAAAGCCGTTTGCACGGCGGCTTTGGGGGTGGAGGCTGCTGTTAACTCTTCCGGGGTTCTTTTCGTTAGAATAGCCGTTATGAGATTCCGCCTCCGAGTTGCGCTGTTGGCGCTCCCTCTGTTTTCTTTGGCCGCACTGATTGGTGTCCTCCTTGTTGTACCCCAGGTGGCACGCGCGCAGCAGGGCCCGCTCGACAAGGCCGCACCCAAAGGAACCACGGTCGAAGAAATCATCAAGCGCTTTGCCGCCAAGGAAAAAGAGTTCAAGGAGGCGCGCGATCAGTACACCTTCCGGCAGGACGTCAAGGTCATGACGCTCGACGGCGACACTCCGGACGGAATGTACCAGGAAGTGTTCGACGTGACCTTCGATGATAAGGGACGCAAAACGAAGAACGTAGTCTTTGCGCCGCAGCCCACACTGCAACGCATCAGTATGACCGAGGAAGATTTTGACGACATCGAGAACCGGCTTCCGTTCGTGCTGACCTCGGATGACGTCGGTGAGTACGACATCCTATACGTGGGCCAGCAAAAACAGGATGAACTGAACACTTATGTTTTCGACATTGCCCCCAAGCAGATCGTCGGCAAGAAGCGCTATTTCCAGGGACGAATCTGGGTGGACGACCACGATTTCCAGATCGTGGAGACGTTTGGCAAAACCGTACCCGACATTAAAAAAAAGAAGGGCCAGGAGAATCTGTTTCCGAAGTTCACTACCTGGCGTGAGCAGATCGACGGACAGTATTGGTTCCCCACCTACACGCGCGCCGAGGACACGCTGCAGTTCTCGCTGGGCGGAGTAAGGATCCGCGAGATCATCAAATACACGAACTACCGGCGCTTCGGATCAAAATCGAGGATTACTTACGAAGGGCAGGACGTGCAGAAGGCGGATCCGAATCAAAAACCGGCGCCTGACCAGAAGCCGGCGGAGCCGCCGAAGCCGCAGTAGAGCAGGTTTCAAGGTTTCAGAGTTTCAAGGTTTCAAAGTGCAAACCGCAATAGAGCCAGGTTTCAAGGTCTCAGAGTTTCAAGGTTTCAAAGTGCAAACCGCAATAGAGCCAGGTTTCAAGGTCTCAGAGTTTCAAGGT